>Ga0163149_10003535_pt1 | contig 17719 bp, 18 predicted proteins | sample OliLakLV19MP5G1_FD_148604 | JGI IMG/M metagenome (GOLD analysis project Ga0163149, IMG submission 148604) | Freshwater microbial mat bacterial communities from Lake Vanda, McMurdo Dry Valleys, Antarctica - Oligotrophic Lake LV.19.MP5.G1 | ecosystem: Environmental > Aquatic > Freshwater > Lake >...
AACCAGAGCAGGAACAGCAACCAACAGTGCCAGCACAAGGGCGGGCACGAAGCAGTAACGGGGTAGCATGATTTTCATTGGACATCTCTTCTGCCAGTTGGCGGCTCTCCCCGCAACGTCGGGTAAGACCGGAGAACAGGCCAAATCAAGGCTTGACTACCATTTGTGTACGCCAAGCCGCCTGGAAATATTTCTGCGCAAATACCTGCAAAATCGCGGGAGAAACCGCTTCAATCCGAGCATCGTAATTGCGCCAATCGTTTACCGGTAAGCCGCAGACCACGCTGTGGGCCGCTTGCATGGCCCGGGCTGAATTAGTCTGCATCGCCATGCGTTTTCCGGCCTGCAAACGGATTTGGCAGCGCTGCAATTCATCCGAGGTCACTCCGCCTGATTGTACGCGTGAGATTTCGAGAGCAAATTCCTCCAACACCTCACCATAGCGCAGGGGATCGGTCCCGGCATAGAAATAAAACATGGCCGTCTGCATCCCGCTCACGCGGCTCGCCCGGACAAAATAAGCCAGGCTCTTCAACTCACGTACCCGGGCAAAAAGATTTGATGACATGCCGCTGAACAATTCCTCCGCCACTTCCCCGACATAATAATCAGGAGCGAGCAGCGCCGGTCCGGGATAGGCCTGAAATACCACCGCTTGCTGGCGCGGTTGGGCTTCAACGAACTCTCCGGCCTTAACCGTCGTAGCGAAGGCCGGTATGGTCAACTTGCCGGAGGGCAGTTGGGCGAGAAAGGCCTTAAGTTTTGGGACCAATTCCTTGCGCTTAAAATCACCCGCCACCGCCATCGTCACGTTGCCGGCGACGATCAATCGTTTTTGCAACGCGCGAAGATCGGCAGGCTGGACTGCGGTGATGCCTGCGGCATCACCGCAACTCTCGATGGCGAAGGGATGCGGACCAAAGAACTTTTCGCGGAGCCGCTTGCGGCCCACGGTCACGACATCATCGAGCGATTCACGCAAACCAGCGAGGGCGGACTCGCGTTCGACAGCCAATCGGGCCGACTTGAACGCGGGCCGCAATACGGCATCGGCCAGCAATTCGAGAGCGAGCGCGGCGTCGGTTGGCAATACTTCCGCGACCAGTCCGAAACTATTATTGCCCGAATAATCCGAGAACGATCCGCCCACGGCTTCAATCGCCCGGGCCACTTCCTCAGCTGAGCGGCGGGCGGTATCCTTGGTGAGCAACGTAGAGAGCAGAGAATTGACCCCACGCAGACCAGCGGGTTCGACCAAGGCCCCACCGGCAAAAGCCAACCGCAGGTGCAGATTGGGCAATTGGTGATTTTCCTGCAGGAGTAAATGCGCACCGTTGGGCAATTTGATTTCTTCGAAATCAAGGGTCGTCGTGAGGGCGCTGGTGACTGGTGCCGCCTTCGCGGCCTCAGCTTTCGGATTGCTCGAAATTACCGTCATCCGCTCGTCGACCAGATAAGTGCGCAGGACGCGTTTTAAATCGGCGGGGGTGAGCGCAAACAATTGCTCGAAGTAGCGGCGGGAATAATTCACATCCCCCACCACGACTTCGGCCGAACCCAGGCGCGAAGCCTGACCCGAAATGGTTTTGCGCATGTTGATCTCCGCGGTGACGGCTTGCCGGATCGCTTTGGCCAGTGCCGCCGGGCTGACGCCTTTTTTCGCAATACGGGAAATCTCGCGCAATACGGCGACTTCGGCCGCAGCCCGTTTCTCCGGGTCAGTCAGAAATGAAATATAGAAAAGGCCACTGGTGCCGGGACTCCAAGTCATGGCATCGATGGTGTGAACCAGTCGTGCTTTCTCGCGGATCGTATCCCACAGCAGCGAGCTGTCGCCGTAACCAAGCACCATCGCCAAAACATCCAGCGCAGGTGTATCGGGATGCGTGAGGCCGGGGATCTGCCAGCCCAGTCCACAACGGGAAATCTGCACGTCCTCGAAAAGGTGGCGGTCGCGCCGCGAGAGTTGCGGCGTTTCGTCAGAAACCAACACCGGGGCCAGCCGGCGACGGGGCGTCTTGCCAAAATGTTCCTCGATGGCGGCGCGGGTGGTGGCCGGATTGAAGTCCCCCGCGATCACGAGCACCATATTGTTGGGACAGTAGCGTTCGCGATAATAGCCAACCAGATCTTCGCGGGTGGTGACGGAAAAAACATCACGATGGCCGATAATTGGCTGACGGTAAGGATGCGTGCGAAAGGCCGTGTCAAACAACGCCTGGGCGAGCCGTTGATCAGGATCGTCGAGCCCCATGTCGATTTCTCGCAAGATGACATCCTTTTCCTTGATCACCTCGTCGGCCGGCAGGGTCGAACGCAGCGTCGCGTCAGCGAGCAAGTCGATCGCCACCGCCGTGTGCTCCGCAGGAATATCGATGTAATAAACCGTGCGATCAAACGTGGTGTAGGCATTGATGTAGCCGCCGTGCGCTTGGACGGTGGCGGAAATATCGCGGCCGACCCGTCGTTCCGTGCCTTTGAAAAGCATGTGCTCAAGGTAATGTGCGAGGCCGGCACCAAGATGGGCTCCTTCGTGAATACTACCGGTCTTCACCCAGACCTGCACTGAGGCCACGGGGGCCGATGCATCGCGTTTGAGCAGGACGCTCAGCCCATTGCCGAGGGCGTAGCGTTCGATCGGCTCGCGCCAGAGATTTTCGAGAAGTGCGCGATCGCGTGAACGGACGGAAGTTGGCTTAGCCATGAAAAGTGAAGGAATGAAGCGCGGCAGATAAACTCAAGCCGTGCCCAGAGAGCGGCGACGTTTCCGGGCGGGCGCAAATGGTTTCACGAAGGCTTCCTCAAAATCATAAACATCCGCGAAGTCTTCACGGCGGTCGTTCTCCGTTTTGCTAAAAACATTATATTCGATGAGATTAAAAACGATGTCGCCGAAATCACTGCATCGGTTGATCCCCCAGCCATTCAGCACGGTTTTGGCCAAGGGACCAAATTGATCCAAGGCGTAAGTACGCACTCCGTGCAATAACTCGGCGCCAGAAACATGCTGCGACTTTTCCGTGCGCTCGGGTTGCTTCTTCTTGAGCTCCTTGACCGTACTATCCAATGCCTGCCGGATGAACGTATAGGCTTTCCGGTCGAAACGACCATCTTCCTTACAGATCAGCTCCACAATCTCAGTGAATTCCAAGTCTTGCATGTTTGTAAGCCACGATGGTTAGCACAGCGCACATGTCAGCGCAACCGCGCGATGCAGAATATGATAGTTCAATTTACTAAAATCCCCAGTTCACGAACTCAAAAGGCTCAATTATCCTGCCCAATCATTCGCAGACCCATGGCTGCGTGATACTTTATGGAAATTTAACTCGCTTTTAAAAACGACACTTGCAATAAATCTGTAAAAGATGATCGCTGCCACTCAATCAAACCATCCCCTCGCCAGCGTCGCGACCAAACCTGAAATCTCCAATTTGGAAGCGGCTTGCGCTCGTTTGCGCCAAGCTCAGATGCGTGTCACTAAACCCCGCATCTCGATTTTAGAAGCCCTCATCCGCCGGGAAAACCCCATTTCAATCGAACAACTCCATCAGGATCTTAACGAGAGTTCGTGTGATCTGGTCACTGTTTACCGTTGTCTGGCCGCATTCGAAGAGCTCGGGCTCGTCCGCCGCAGTTTTCAACATAATGGCACGGGGCTCTACGAATTCGCCCACGCCAGTCGTTCCCGGCATTATCATGTGCTTTGCAAAGTGTGCGGCAAATCAGAGCCCGTGGAATATTTCTCCGTTGAAGGCATGGAGCGCATGCTCACTGAGCGTGGCTTCACCCAACTCTCCCACATCGTAGAATTTTTTGGCATTTGCCCGGCTTGTCAGATCAAGTCACCTGCTCGCCAGACTTCGGTCACGCTACCGACGGAGACACTCTGATCTCCCGAGTGAAGCAGACGCTTCGCTCTGTCCGTTTCTCATCGGTTTTGCGCAAGAGTCGTTAGCTTTTCTGTATGCCAACCTGACGTAACCCCTCGTAACAAGCAATGCCCGCAGCCGTGGACAAATTGAGTGAACGCAGAGCGCCGTTAGCATGAGGAATACACAATCGTCCCTGCGCCCCTATTTCATCGTGCAGCCATGCAGGTGCGCCCGCCCCCTCATTGCCGAAAACCAAACCATCCCCATCCGCGAATGCCACATCCCAAAATGTCCGATCGGCATGCGTGGTGAATAGCCATAAACGTTTAGGGGCTACCGGACTGCCTTTAAAAACCTCCCAATTCGCATGTTGATGAACATCCAGCGAATGCCAGTAATCCATGCCGGCGCGTTTCAAGTTTTTGTCGGTAATCTCGAAACCCAAAGGATGAATCAGATGCAGGCGCGAGCGGGTGACGGCACACATCCGCCCGATATTACCTGTGTTCGGGGCGATCTGCGGCTGAAATAACACAAGATGAAGCATTCAAGCGATAGAGTAAGCCTTTGATGAAAAGCGCAATCCTAAGGCTAGATTTCGCTCGCCCATCACAACAGGTTCGTGAATCTTCCTCTCCGCACTGGCCGCCCAACTAGATAACACTTTTCTAGAAAAAATTTCTATGGCGATAACTGGAACCACTGCCCCTCACCCTCACGAGCAAGCCCTGAGTAAATCCGCCAAGTGCGTCGTTTTGGTTGATGATGAAAAAGCTTATATCGATCTGCTGGAGCAATTGCTCGCCTCGCACCTTTCCTGCCCGGTTTACAGTTTCAGCCACCCTTCAGATGCACTCCGAGCCCTGCCCGAGCTCGATGTCGGTCTGATTGTGACTGACTACAACATGCCGGACATCGATGGCCTCCAGCTTCTCGCTGAAATCAAACTGCGACTACCCGAGGTTCCTGCTGTGATGATCACAGCGTATCAGGAAAATTTCACGGATCAACAACTGGCCAAGGTGCCCAATCTCAAGATCGTCGTCAGAAAACCGTTTAAGTGGATAACTCTAGCTGAGCACATTTCTCAATTCTGGAACGGATCCACGCCCCCTTTCCCGATGACCCGTAACGGTCACTGAACCCCGACCGGTTGATGACGATACTGGCGCTCATTTCCAACCAGCACTGCTCCGGCCAACAATCCCTCAGCGCTTGCGTGCGGTGATTTTCAAACCGGCGTTGTCCGCATGCAGCACGAAGATTTTGCTTTTGATTTTATGCGCGGCGAAGGCCGTCGCCATCCCCTTGCCGACTTTGGCTGAATTACGATCATCCGTCACGCAGAGCACACTGGAACCACTGCCACTCAACCAACCAGTGAGCGCACCCGCCGTGACCCCGGCCTGAATGGCCGCACTCGCTCCAGGAATGAGCGGCAAACGATAGGGCTCATGCAAATAGTCGCACACCGCATGACGCAATCGCTCGTACTCCCCGGAAAGGATCACCGCCACCACGTACGCCGCGCTGTTCACACTCTTGATCGCATCAAAATAAGGCAGCTCCTTGGGCAAAATCCCGCGCGCCTTCTTCGTCTCCAGTTCCTGCTCGGGTGAAACGACCACAAAGCACAGCTCTTTGCCGATGGCTTTGCGGACCACCCCCGCCAATTCGCCCGTGTGTGGATCGCACCGCGCCACCACGAAACCACCGATGACCGCCGGAGTCGCATTATCGGGATGCCCTTCCAGCTGCGTCACGAGCGAACACAAATCATCCTTGGTCAATTTCGCATCCGTCAGTTCATTGAGCGCCGCCACGACTCCCGCGCGCAAGGTGACACTCGAACCCAAACCGCGCGACATCGGCACCTCCCCTTCGATGTGAAACGAGAAACCCAATTCCTCAACGCCCGCCCGCACGAAAAAAAGCTGCGCCGCCTCGTTCGCCATATCGATTCCCGCCGCATCACTCAAGCGGAGGGGCCTTGCACCCCGCCAGTCACCACGGGTCAGGGTCACGAAATTATACACGGTCAGCGCCAGACCGAGTGTATCAAAACCCGCACCACAATTCGAAGTACTGCCCGGCACGCGGACCGTGACTTGATTAATTTGACGGGACGGAGGGAGGTTTTTTTTCTTCATCAGCGGGGGCGCAGGGCGCGGCGGGCTTCGAGATTTAATTCACGTTTCTTAAGATCATCGCGTTTGTCGAACTGCTTCTTTCCCGAGGCCGTGGCAATTTCGACTTTCACGAGCGCTTCCTTAAAATACATCCGGAGCGCCACGATCGAACGCCCCCCGGTTTCCACCTGTTGGGTCAGTTTGCGAATTTCAGTCGCATTCAGCAGCAGTTTGCGCGGACGCCGCGGCGCATGCTGCGAAAGCCCGCCGTGCGAATACTCCTCAATGTAGGCGCCATGCAGCCACACATCGCCTTTCTCCAGCCGCGCGAAGGCATCGGAAATCTGGGCCTTGCCCGCCCGGATTGATTTCACTTCGGTGCCGACCAGTTTGATGCCCGCCTCAAACTTATCGTGCACGAAAAAGTCCCGCAGCGCCTTCGGATTGCGCAGCTCGGTATAGCGGGAGGAATCATGAACCTTGGCAGACATGGGAACTAAGTGATGATTGATGCCGGACGTTTTAGCCGTCGGCAAACAAAAGAAGCGCGGCCGTGATGCCGCGCTTCTTTTGAAAAATGAAAGCGAGCTTGAATTAAGGGGCCACCATCAGCTCGTAGCTGATTTTGCCTTCGATGACTTCGCGCAGCGCGATATCTTCCGGGCTCAACTTTTCGAGCGACTCCACGAGCGGACGGCTGCCCCGGCGGAGCTGCTTCACGCGACGCGAGATCACGTTGATCAGGATATTCGGATCCTGGATGACTTTCTGGGCGTCCTTGATGTATTCGTCTCTCATGATTTGGAAAAATTGAAGGGATAGCCCTACTTTTGGCCAGAAGTGCGTCAAGTGAGAAAATTTAGCCCCAGCCCACCCTGATTTCGGCTCCGCCAACCAGCACCGCCCCACCGAGCCAAGATTTCGCTTTGCGCTCCGCGCCCACCCCGTCAACTTGGCTCCATGCACGTCGCCTGGACCACCACCGCCACCCGCGCCGACGCCGACCTACTGGCGCGCGGCGCGGTCGAATTACACCTCGCGGTCTGCGCCCAAATCGACGGCCCAATCACTTCCCATTACCACGAGGAAGGCAGACTCCAGCAGGCCGAGGAATTTCGCGTTTGGTTTAAATACCTGCCGGGCAACGCCTCCTCGCTGAGCAACTGGATTCACGCCCATCACCCCTACTCAATTCCGCAGTGGATTGAGATCAGTGCTGAAACTGTGGGAGAAAAGTACTTGTCATGGGCAATTGCGAACTCTACATCCCCACCCTTTCACAGCCAGAAACAACCTTAAACGTCACACCCTTTATGTCCCAACATCCCAGCCTTAAGCCCTCCGGCGGCGGTCTCATCTCCAAACGCAATGTGCTCAAACGCTTCGAACGCGTAGCCATTCTCAAGAAACGCGGCCAATGGAAAGAAGGCGAACGCGTCATGGGTCTGCGCAAGACCAAAGCTGACGTCTAAGCTTATTCTTCAATCATCACTTGGGCAGGATCGCATGCGACCTGCCCTTTTTGTTTACCCCTTTTCCCATGCTCACTCTGATCAAGCAGCTCATCGACTTCGTCCTGCACATCGACCGGCATCTCACCGAGATCGTGACCCACTACGGGGCGTGGACCTACGGCATTCTTTTTCTCATCATCTTTGCCGAAACCGGCTTGGTCGTGATGCCGCTGCTTCCCGGTGATTCCTTGCTCTTTGCCGCTGGCGCGCTCTGCGCCCTCCCTGAGTCCGGGCTGAGTATCCACCTGCTGGCCTTTCTGCTTTTTATCGCCGCCGTGCTCGGAGACACCGTGAACTACTGGATCGGCCACAAGATCGGACCCGCCGTCTTCAAGCGGGAGGATTCGATCTGGCTCCGCAAGAAGCACCTCCTCCGCGCCCATGAATTTTTTGAAAAATATGGCGGTCGCGCGATCATTCTCGCGCGCTTCGTCCCCATTGTCCGGACCTTCGTTCCTTTCGTCGCCGGCGTCGGCTCCATGACTTACCGCCACTTCATCGCCTACAATATCATCGGCGGCTTCATTTGGATCTACGCCTTCACCTACCTCGGCTACTTCTTTGGTAATCTCCCCGTGGTGAAAAATAATTTCGGCTTGGTCATCATTGGCATTATCATTCTCTCCGTGCTCCCGATCGCTGTGGAATTTTATCGCGGGTGGCGGAATTCCCGTAAGCAGCCCCAGTGATCCTCCATAATCGGGCTTGAACTCCCGCGTCATCAGCGAAAGCTGCGGTAAAGTTTTTTGGCGAGCGTAGCACAATGGATAGTGTAATGGTCTCCGAAGCCATTGATCCCGGTTCGACTCCGGGCGCTCGCACCACTCTTCAATCCGCTGCGGATTGAAAAATGCCGGAGTCCTGTCCTCCAAAGCTCAATGAGCGACGGAGGAAGTCTTGACGAAGGAGGACTTTTGATCGGCGCATTCCGGTCGCGGCAGAGCGTCGTTTTGCAAACCGACGCCCACCCACTGAATGATCCGTACTCGACTTCCCTCGCCCCAGGACGGTCCGAATTAGATTCATCAGCGGACATTTGACGCGTGGTCCCACCCGATTAATTTCGCGTTACACCATGTCAAACTCCCCCCGCCGCAAATTTTTGAAAACCCTCGCCGCTGGGGCTGCATCGGCCGCCGTCGCCGCCTCCAGCACTTCCGCTCAAATTCCTCCGCCCATGACGCAGAAATCCGACGGCCAGAATTACGCGCCCAAAGGCAAACCCAGTCCCGTCGTAAAGCCCGGTGAATTCATCGTCGCCGCCGCCTACCTCGATCACGGCCACATCTACGGCCAGTGCAATGGACTCACCGAAGCCGGCGCCCAGCTCAAATGGGTTTACGATTCCGATCCGAAAAAAGTCGCCGCGTTTGTAGAGAAATTTCCCTCGGTCAAAGTCGCCCGCTCCTTCGACGAAATCCTCGCCGACCCCGAGGTAAAACTCGTGGCCGCCGCCGCTGTGCCCAACCTACGCGGGGCACTCGGCTGCCGCGTCATGCAGGCGGGCAAGGATTATTTCACCGACAAAACTCCCTTCACCACCCTCGACCAGCTCGCGGAAGCCAAAAACGTCGTCGCCGAGACGAAACGCAAATACATGGTTTACTACAGCGAGCGCCTGCACGTGGAGTCCGCCATGTACGCCACCGATCTCGTGCAACAAGGTGCCATTGGCCGCGTCCTTCAGGTGCTCGGCCTCGGCCCGCACCGGCTCGGCCCCGATCGCCCCGCGTGGTTTTTCGAACGGGAAAAATACGGCGGCATCCTCTGCGACATCGGCAGCCACCAATTCGAGCAGTTCCTCACTTTCTCCGGCGCCACCGATGCCACCGTGCAACACGCCGCCGTCGCCAACTACGCGCATCCCACCACCCCCGAGTTCGAAGATTTCGGCGAAGCCAATCTCCTCGGCAATAACGGCGCGACAAATTACATCCGCGTCGACTGGTTCACCCCGCCCGGTCTCGGCACCTGGGGAGACGGCCGCATGGTCATCCTCGGCGAGAAAGGCTACATCGAGCTGCGCAAATACATCGAGGTCGGCCGCGAAAAAACCGGCGACCACCTCTACCTCGTCGACGAAAAAGGTGAGCAACACCTCGAGCTCGCCGGCAAAGTCGGCTTCCGTTTCTTCGGCGAGCTCATCCTCGATTGCCTGAACCGCACCGAGAAAGCGATGACGCAAACCCACGCCTTCAAAGCCGCCGAACTTTGCCTCAAAGCCCAAGCCGCCGCGAAGCGAATCGCGTGATCGCCGAGAATTCATTAAGCGCGACCAATCCCAAGACCCGACTTGCGTGGACTGGATCGAAAAACTCCACGCCCAACCCGGCCTGACGCTCCCCGGCTGGCGCATAGCCAAGGACTGGCGCCGCCAGCTAAAATCCCTGCAACGCAGCACGAGCCAAATCGTCCACCGCAGCGGCGGCCCCGCCGCCACCAAAGCCGCCCGCGTCCGCGTCGCCGTCCGCGAGTATCTCGACGCGGGCCACGAGCTCGCCGCCAAAGTCAGCGCGAGCCTGCTAGACCTTTGTGACCAGCCCGTGATCCTGCCCCAGTGGGAAGCGCTCCAGTATTTTCACGCCATGCTCCGCAAGCATCTCGATCTGATCGACCGCCGACTCCTCCAACACGAGACGATTCCCGCCGCCGAAAAAGTTTATTCCCTCTTCGAGCCCCATACTGAATGGATTCAAAAAGACAAAGCGCGCCCGAACGTAGAACTCGGCCACCGCTTCCTCGTCGCCACCGACCAACACGAACTCGTGCAAGATTACACCGTGTTGCTCGGCGAGGCTGAAGTTGATCAAAGTATTCCCGTCGCCGACCGGTTGCTCCACCGTTACGGCGCCGACAGTCTCGCCAGTCTCAGTTTCGACAAAGGCTTCACTCGCACCGCCGACCGCGAACTCCTCCACCTCTACGTGCCCACCGTCGTGATGCCCAAGCGCGGCAAGAAAAACGCCACCGAGACCGCGCAAGAAAACAAAAAAACTTTTGTCGCCCTCCGCCACCAACATAGCGCGGTGGAGAGCGACATCAACAGCCTCGAACACCACGGCCTGAACCGCTGCCGCGACGTCGGGCTGGCCGGCTATCATCGCTACGCCGGTTACGGCATCCTCGCGTACAACCTCCACGTGATCGGCCGCGAACTTCAGGCCCGCGGCCGGCGCCGAGACGCGACCGAACCCGCAGCCGCCTAAAGAAACGAAATACTCTCAGACCAGTGAGACCCAAGGGAGCGGTGTATCCGCGCCTCGAGGATATTCCGAAAAACCAGTTCAACGCGCCGCGAAACCCCCGCCCACTTGACTCAAACCACCCGCGGAAGAATCCCAAAATCACCGCGATTTTAAAAACCGCCCGTTTCCGGGCAGGCACTATTTAAATACGCCTTATAAACATCCATTACTCTGAGAAGAATCAGACTGTAATCGTCAGGCGCGTAACGCCCGGGGTGAATCAGCGGCGAGCGATAGTCGGTCCCTGTTAATTCAAATCGTCTCGCGAAGGTTGGAAAGGTTGCGAAGGTAGCGAAGGACAGGCTCAGCCCAATTGCGTTGTGAATTCGAACTGTAGGGCCGACCCTTGTGGCCGTGCCTGTATCGAGAAGAAGGCACGTCGGCGAGCGACGGCCCTACAAAGTCTCAAAGCAGGGCGCGTGTCTTGCGCGCGCCGGTATCGGCGTCTGCAAGATAGACGCCCTATGGGTCTCGGCCGCGTGGAGATATAAAAAAAGGCGGACCGGAGTCCGCCTTTGAATTGCATGGGATTTCTCTTTCGCTCAGGCCGTGGCGGGCGTGAGGAGATCGTCGATCGAGTCGCTTTCGGCGCTGACGTCGGCGAAGAGCCAGGTGGAGAGGTAGCGTTCGCTGCTCGAGGGAATGATGACCACGATGAGCTTGCCGGCGTTCTCGGAACGCTTGGCGAGCTGCAATGCGGCCCAGACGGCGGCACCGGACGAGACACCGATCGGAATGCCGTCCTGCTGGTTGACCTGCTTCGAGATCGGGCCGGCGTCGACTTCCTTCACGCGGATAACTTCGTCGTAGATCTTCGTGTTCAACACGGCGGGAATGAAGCCGGCACCGATGCCCTGCAACTTATGCGGACCGGGCGCGCCGCCCGAGAGAATCGGCGAAGCATCGGGCTCGACGGCCACGATCTTGATGCCGGGTTTGCGGGCCTTCAGCACTTCGCCAATACCGGTGATGGTGCCGCCGGTGCCGATGCCGGAAACCACGATGTCCACTTTGCCATCAGTATCTTTCCAGATTTCCTCTGCGGTGGTGGCGCGGTGAATCGCGGGATTGGCTGGGTTGGAAAATTGCTGGAGAATGACGCTGTTCGGAATCTGCTTCTGCAATTCCTCGGCACGGGCGATGGCGCCCTTCATGCCTTTCGCACCTTCGGTCAACACGAGGCGGGCACCGAGAATCTTGAGTAGCTTGCGGCGCTCGGTGCTCATCGTCTCGGGCATGGTGAGGATGAGCTTGATGCCCTTGGCGGCGGCGACGAAGGCCAGCGCGATGCCGGTGTTGCCGGAAGTGGGCTCGATCAGCACGGTCTTCGTGGTGATCTTGCCGCTCTGCAACGCGTCGTTGATCATCGAGGCGCCGATGCGGTCCTTGACGCTGGAGAGCGGGTTGAAGAATTCCAGTTTCAGCACGACATCGGCAAGCGCGCCGTGCTCCTTGGCGGTGCGGTTGAGACGCACGAGGGGGGTGTTGCCGATCGTTTCGGTGATGTCGTTTTTGATATTGGCCATGGGATCGTAGGTTGAGGGATAGACGTTGACGTTGAAAGTACCGGAAGAGACTTGGGCAAATAGGGACAGAGGGCAAATCCTCTGAATGATTTATGATATTTATTTTTCCGTGCCCCAGCGGCGATGCAAAAAATTCTCCCAGGGGGAAAACAGGATTTTATCGGCGAGCAGACCGATCAGGACGATGATGAGCATGATCGCCACCACCTGGTCCATGGCATTGAGCTCGCGTCCGTAATGCAGCAGGTGCCCCAGTCCGAAACCGGTCAGGATCGTCACGTAGATCTCGGCCGCCATCAGGGAGCGCCAGGCAAACGCCCAGCCCTGTTTCATGCCGCTCACAATGAAGGGTAGCGAGGCCGGGAACATGACATGAATCCAAGTATGCAGGCCCGACGAACCCATGGTATTGGCGGCGCGCACGTAGAGGGGATTGACGTTACGCACGCCGGTCTCGGTCGCGAGAATCACGGACCACAGCGTACCCATCACCACGACGAACAGCATGGCGGCCTCCGTCTGGCCAAACCACAACAGCGCGAGCGGCACCCAGCACACGCTCGGCAATCCCTGCAACCCGAGCGCCATGACGCCGAGCGTATCGCGCATGGCTTGGACGCGCGCGGTGAGAAAACCCAAGGGCACACCCGCCAGCAATCCGATCACATAACCGGCGAGCAACCGTTTTAACGTCACGCCCGCCGCTTCCCAGAGCGAACCGTCGCGGGCAATTTCCCAGATGTAACGGACGACGCTCTCGGGTGAGGGCACGAGAATGGGCGACCAGATTTTGGCCACATAAGCCCAGTGCCAGGCGGCAATGAGCAGCGCGAAAAATCCCGAGGCGGTGAGAAAACGTTTCATCAGATTCCAGCTCCGTGTTCCATGTTATCCTTGAGCGCGCGGGTGATGCGCGTGGCGTAGCCCGCCACCTCGACACTGTTGATGTCGCGCGGCCGCGGCAGGTTGACTTTGAACTCTTCGCGAATGCGTCCGGGGTGCGGCGAGAAAAGAATCACCCGGTCGCCCAAGCTCACCGCTTCGCGCACATTGTGCGTCACGAACACAATGGTCACGTGGCGTTGCTGCCAGATGCGCTGCAAATCGCCGTAGAGTTGCTCGCGCGTGAGCGCATCGAGGGCGGCAAAGGGTTCGTCCATCAGCAGCACGCGGGGATTGGGCGCGAGGGAACGCGCGAGTGCCACCCGCTGCTTCATGCCGCCGGAGAGTTCATGAATATTCGCGTGCATGAATTTCTCCAAGCCCACGAGCTTCAGGTAATATTCCGCCACTTCGCGCCGCTCCTTGTCCGTGAGCCCGGGTTTCCGTTTGAGGCTGAACATCACGTTGCTGAACACATTGAGCCACGGGAAGAGCGCCGACTCCTGAAACATCATCATGCGCTCGCGGCTCGGGCCTTTCACAGGCTGGCCGGCGGTCACGACCTTGCCCTGCCCCGGCATTTCCAAGCCGGCAATCATGTTCAACAGAGTAGATTTCCCACAACCGCTGGGACCGACGAGACAGACAAATTCCCCCTCGGCCACCTGTAGGCTGATATCGTCCAGCGCGTGCACGGGGCCGCGCGAAGTCTGAAACCATTTCGAAACTTTTTCGATGGCCAGCCGGGTGGCCGGAGGAGCTTTGAGTTCTTCCTGAAGGGTCATGGTTGTTTGGAAAAGAGTCGGTCGAGCGGGATCGCGTTGCGCAGAAAGCCGACGCTCTGGGCATCGGTTACCAACGTGTCGAACTGTGCCTGCGTCACCAGCTCGGAAAACTGGAGACGCTGCCATGCGTTTTCCACGATCACCGCCGACATGTCACGTCTCATCTCGGCACTCAGTCCGGCGCGCACCTGGGCCCGCGCCTCGACGGGATGGGCGTTGATCCACTGCGTCAGCTCAATGTGCGCGGCCAGAAATTTTTCAGCCAACGCGCGATGGGCCTTGAGGAACTTCACGCGGCTCACCAGCACAGTGGTCACGGCGTCTGTCTGTTCGATCAGCACCTTTCCGCCGGCCTCCAACTCCAGCCGCGAAACCCACGGCTCCACCGTCCACACGCCAGCGAGTTTGCCCTGTTGAAACATGCCGAGCTGGTCCGGATTGGGCGTGGGCACAACGAGCACGTCGCCGCTGGTCAGCGTGATTTTAAAATTTTGTTTCTTCAGCCATGCGCGGGCCGCGACGTCCTGCGTGTTGCCGAGTTGAGGAGTCGCGATGCGGCGCCCCTTGAAATCGGCAGGCTTGGTGATGCGGCCATCACCGGGAACCACGAGCGCTGCCCCACCGAGCGCCGCGCCAGCGAGCACGCGAATCTCTTCGCCTTGCGCGCGGATGTAGGCGTTGAGCGCCGGATTCGGCCCGACATAGGTCACGTCGATCGAGCCGGCAAAGATTGCCTCCATCGCGCTCGGCCCGGCGTTGAAGGGATACCACTGGATCGTGATGTCCGGCCCGAGGCGTTGCTCGAACCAGCCCTGTTTCTCGCGCGTGCCGTGGCTGCCGATCACGGCCTGCGCGTGCGTGAGATTGGGAAAATATCCGACGCGCAACGTGACTTTCTCCGCCTGCACGGCCGTGAAGCCAGCAAGCAAGAGCACGAGCAAAAATGATTTTCGAATAATAGGCATCATATCGCGTAGTCTCCCAAAAGTTGATGAATGACTCCCTCAGTCGGGCTGGTGCTGGTCGCGCGGGATTTGGTGGATTTTTTGGATCTGCTCTTGGTCGGAACCGATTTGCCGGGCGTGCTGGCGGCCGTGCTGAAAGGCAACGGGCGACCGCTGGAAATTAATTTTCGCGTAGTGACCTCGACCACATCCGCGAGGGAATAATGATCGAGAATGGCCGCGATGGCGTTGCGCACATCGAGCATGAGCATCCGCAAACCGCAGTGGGCCTCGTCCGGGCAATTGCACGGTTCGTAGGCGGTCTGACTGACGCAGCCAATCGGAGCCAGCGGGCCGTCGATCAAACGAACAATCTGCCCAATCATAATCTTAGCCGCAGGTTTCGCCAGCCGGTAGCCGCCGTGCTTGCCGCGCTCGCTCGCCACGTAGCCGGCCTCGCGGAGTTGCTGCATCACCTGCTCGAGAAATTTGATGGGCAGCTCCTCCGCCTTGGCCAACTCCGTCACGCGCACGATCCGCCGCCCCACCTTGGCGGCTATGCCTAGGTTGATCATGGAACGGAGGGCGTATTCGCCGCGCTTGGAGAGTTTCATAGGACAGTTATCTAATCTACATTAACTTAGTAGGGATTAGATCAAGCCCTATTTCCCTGTTCTGCCATGATTTTTCGCCCCACCATCACACCGACTGGCACCCATTCAGAGCTTCAACCGCAGTCCATCGTAAGCTAGCTGCACCCCAAGCGGGAGTTTCCCGCTCCACGTCCTGTAATCCATGTGATGCGTCATGTGCGTAAGATAAGTCTTCGCACAGCCGATCTCCGCAGCGGCCGCGCAGGCTTCCTCGATGTTCATGTGCGAGGCATGCTGCTCCGGCCGCAAGCCATCGAGCACCACCACATCAGCACTCTTGGCGAACGCCACGGCCTCGGGCGGGATGCGTTTGCAGTCGTTGTAATAGACGAACTTTTTGCCCGACGACCTCTCCTCGAAAATCAAACCAATGGTTTCAATGCTCCCATGAGGGAGCAACGTGGAGTAAATCTTCCCCTGCGGCAGAGCCAGCACCGCCGGCATCGGCAATAAGTTGAAAGCCGCGTAGCCCTTCGCCACCGGGCGTTCAGAAATCGTGTAGGGAAATATTGTCCGCACCCGCCCCATGCCTTCTTCCGTCGAATACACCGGGAGCGCCTGACCGCCCTTCAGATCACAAAACCGCCGCAGATCATCCATGCCCACGACATGATCGGCGTGCCCGTGTGTCAGGATAAAAAAATCCAACTGCGCGATCTTTTCGCGCAAACACTGCAAACGGAACTCCGGCGCCGCGTCCACCTGCACATGCAGCCCGTCCATCACGACATGGATACTGGCGCGCGTGCGATGGTTGCGCGGATCAGAGGAGGTGCAGACTGCGCACTCACACGCAATCATGGGTACGCCTTGCGATGTTCCGGAACCGAGAAAGATTACCTCCATAAAGTGAGGGCGAACGAATACGTTCCTACGTTTGCTGGCAAGACCGGCGAAGCCTCGGCGCGATTCAGAATCGCCCCAACCATTGACTGACGCCAACTGCGATTCGCCGCTCAGGTAGCGGCAGGCGCTTGCCCAGCCGTAGCATTGTCGAAGGCCGGTCCCTGCCTGCCGAGTTCGACATCCAATCTGTGGTAGGTTGCGCGCTTGTCGCGCTATTCTGCTGGCCAGCAGAACGAGGCAAGCTCGCAACCTACAAGTACCCCGATCCCACAGGTACGGAGGCCTGTGGCTACTCCCATACCCATCGATCCTGAATTTGGAACGTCACGGACCTGTCTGTCCAGTACGCGAGCATTAATCTCTCGTCGCGACCGGTTGCACTCCTCCCGCAAGCAAGGCAGCCGCGAGCTGCCGGTTCTCCGCCTGCGCAAAAAACACCAGTAACGAATCCGCCGCCCCCTTCCCCACCAACGGCACCAACTCCTGCCGACTGCACTGCGCCAGCTCCGGCAAACTGCCGCATCGCAAGGCCAGCGCCTTCGCCGTAATCGCGCCCACTTGCGGAATGCCCAGGCCATTGATGAAACGCCACAGCTCCGCGTGCCGGCTGCGCTCAATCGCCGCCAAAAGTTTATCCGCCTTCTTCTCCCCCACCCCGGAAATGGTCAGCAAATCCACGCGCTTCAGCCGATAGATATCCGCCACCGTCTTCACCCGTCCCTGCGACACGAGTGACTCAATCGTCGCTGGCCCGAGTCCGGCAATATCCACGCCCGTCTTCGACGCAAAATGCTCGATGCGTCGCCGCACTTGCGCTGGACAATTTCCCCTGGGACACCGCACCGCCGCCTCACCCACCACGCTCACCACCCGCGTGCGACAAGCCGGACACTCTTCCGGAAAAACATAACTCACCGCCGACGCCGGCCGCCGCGCGAGCACCACTGCCGTGATCATCGGGATTATTTCCCCGGCTTTCTCTACCTGCACAAAATCACCGATCCGAATATCGCGCCGCGCGATTTCGTCGCGGTTGTGCAACGTCGCCCGCGCAATCGTGCTCCCGCCCAACGGCACCGGTTCCAGCTCCGCCACCGGCGTGAGCACGCCCGAACGCCCCACCTGCAGCGTGATGCCGCGCACCTGCGTCACCACCTGCTCCGTTTGAAATTTGTACGCCATCGCCCAATTCGGCGCCAGCTCGGTTGCCCCCAGCCGCTGACGCTCAGCAGCAGCATTGAGTTTCACCACCGCGCCATCGATGGGAAACGGGAGATTCTTTTTCTCCCGGCCCACCGCCTTCACCGCCTGCCACATCGC
>Ga0163149_10003539_pt1 | contig 17712 bp, 18 predicted proteins | sample OliLakLV19MP5G1_FD_148604 | JGI IMG/M metagenome (GOLD analysis project Ga0163149, IMG submission 148604) | Freshwater microbial mat bacterial communities from Lake Vanda, McMurdo Dry Valleys, Antarctica - Oligotrophic Lake LV.19.MP5.G1 | ecosystem: Environmental > Aquatic > Freshwater > Lake >...
ACCTTGCCCATCACCTCCACCGTATGATCCTTATGCGCGCTCATCCAAATACAAAGCGCGCCGGGAAAGCAGGCCGCCATATGCACCATCTTCGCCGCCGCCAGCGTCGTCTTTCCCGTCTGGCGGCCCCACATCAGAATCATCCGCCGCTTCGTGCATTCCAGAACCTCGATCTGTTGCGCATCGGGTTCCCACCGCAACCGCTCTTTGGCAAAAAGCACCGGGTGAAATACATGCAGCAGTTGGATAGGGTCAGCCCCCGACATCCTGTCTCTGCCGTAACAATTCTGCACGAACAGCCTCCAAAGCCGCCGGATAATCCAACAGCACATTGAAAATCGTAAACAGCGGACCGCCGCCCTCGAGTTCGGAGACCACCGCGCGCGTCTCGGTCTCGCGCCCGCCAACTGCGGGCCTCAGCAATCGAACGTTCATAGAAGTCCTCCTTCGTCCTTCAAGTCGCATACGGAACGCCGATCGACCAACCGACAGGCCGACCGGCGTCCAAAACAATCACACCCCACGGATCCCCCACCAAACCGCCAGCGCCAAGGCAAACGCCAGATCATCCGAACCGCCGCCCTCCGGCTTCCCTTGCATCCGCATGCTCACCAGCTCCTCTTTCAACTCCCGCCAAGCCTCGCACCGCTTCGGATCGATCCGAAACTCCCGATTCTCCACCGCCACAGCGAGCCGCGTCAGCAGTTCTAACCGGGGAACATAAGTCCCATGCCCCGTGGACCTCGGAAATCCGCCCGCCTCCGTCGAATTTCCGCAACGGGTGATGACCGCATTGATTAGTTGCGCACCGAACATCCCGCGCCGCCGCATATAGTCCCGCACCGCTGCCCCAACGCCGGAACCATCCAGAATCACCGTCCGAGGCAGCCTCGGATCGATCTGATTCACTGCCTCCCGAATCCAGTCCGCCGCATCGGTGTAGGATGTGCCCAGTTCGACCCGTTCCAGTTGGATGACTTCGTAAATCCACTCCCCATGCCGCGCGAGTCCCGCACTGTGCTGAAACTCCTCGGGCGTCGCCATCTTCCACCGCCGCTCGAGCACCGCGAGCGTCGTATGATCCTTCCGCTGGCCCAGGTCCACGCCAAAGTAGTAGGTCCGCCGCAGATCCGGCGGAACCCAACCGTCACGAAAATGCCTCATGGCACGATTCCTCACTTTCGTGCCAAGTGTAGGGAGGAGCCCAAAACGTCTGAGTGGACCCTCTCCGCTAACTCCTTGAAAAGAAATGAAAAATAAACTTCGGTCAGTTGTGGATTGCGATTTTGAGGTTTTCAGATCGCCATCTCAGATGCCATCGCCCAGCGAAGCAAATCCCATGATCGAAGTTATCGAAAGCAGTCGAAGTAAGTGCATCCCGAACAAGGCGAGTGTTTCTCGAATCCGGCGGTTTTTCAATGGAACTTGCTCCCTCCGAAACTCCTCATCTTCGATTGCGACGGCGTTCTCGTCGACAGCGAAACCCTGGGCAATCGCGCCATCGCCGCCTAAGCCCTCGGACTCTCGCTCACCTACAACCAGTGCATCCACCTCTTTCTGCGGACTCAAAATGTCCGAAGTGGTTCGCACCCTCCTGTGTCCCCGTGATTCCGTGGCGGTGTCCGCGATCCCGTTCGGCGGCCGCCGAAAGCTTCGGTGGGGCGAGCTTTAGCTTGCGCGAGGCTTCAGCCTCGCCCAGCGTCTACACAATTTCTGAAAACGCTCTAACCTGCATTCCGCCGCAACCATGGGCGCAAGTCCGGAAACCCTTGTCGTCATTAAAGACAGCTGGGAATTTTGAGAAACGCTCGCTCTGTCGTCTGATTTTTTGGATTCGATCGGGTCGGCGGATGATCCCAACCTTTTCCGTGATCTCCTTGACAAGGAAGGCAAGGCTTATTGACATCGACTTTCCCTCCCAGTAGACTTGCATCGATGCATTTCTCTACCGTCGCCTCTGCCATCGTGCTGTTCGCTGGCGTTCTGAGCTCAGCGCAATCCACCGATGCGATCATTTCAGGGACTGTGCGCGACTCAACCGGAGCCGCGATCCAGAACGCGCAGGTCTCTGCGCGCAATGTGTTGACCGGAGTGGTCTCCTCTCAGAAGACCAACGGAGAAGGCATCTACGTGTTTGCTGCGCTTCAGCCGGGCAGTTATCAACTTGCGGTCGAGTATGCGGGATTTCAAAAGTCGGTGGTCACCGATCTGACTCTGGACATTGCCGCCAGACTGGCCTTGAATTTTGACCTCAAGGTGGGCGCGACGTCCGAGTCGGTGGAAGTCAAGGCGGATGCCGGGCAACAGCTTGGTTATCTGTCTTCTTCCGTGGGAACCGCCGTGAGCGGCAGGCGTATTCTTGAGCTTCCGCTCGCCGGGCGCAATGCGATGGATCTGCTGCGCACACAGGCCGGAGTGAGCGGCGCCAACGGCGGGCAGAACTTTAACGGCGCGCGAGTCGGCAGTCTCAACATCAGCGTGGACGGCACCAACGCGCAGGATAATTTGCTGAATTCGCTTTTCCTCGCCACCGTCACCAGCGGGATTAGCGTCGATCGCATCGAAGAATTCCGCGTCGTCACTTCACCGGCGGATGCCGAACTCGGGCGCGGATCGGGTCAGATTCAAGCCGTGACTCGTTCCGGAACCAATGCGCTTCATGGCAGCCTTTTTGAAGAACATCGGGATCGTTCGCTCAACGCGAACAGCTTCTTCAACAATCAACGCGGCCAGGGGCGCGACCTGCTGATCCGTAACTTCTTCGGAGGCCGGGCCGGTGGTCCGATCAGGAAGAACCGGACTTTCTTCAACTTCTTCTATGAACGGCGCTATGAGCGCTTCAGCCAAACCGTCACGAGTACGGTCTATACCGCGCAAGCTCGCCAGGGCCTTTGGCGGTTCTTTCCCGGGGCCCGCAACGCCAATGCGAACGCCAGCGCGCCCACCGCCGACCTCGATGGCAATCCAGTCCGGCCCGCCGCCGCCACAGGCCCTCTCGAGATCGTCAACGTCTTCGGCCGCGATCCCAACCGCCTCACGCCGGATCCGACGGGCACCGTCCAGAAGCAGATCGCTCTGATGCCGTTGCCCAACAACTTCCGGGGTGGGGATGGATTGAACACAGCGGGTTACACTTGGAATCGCTCACGTCCCTACGACTTCAACCAGTTCGATGTCCGGGTCGATCATCAGTTCAACAATCGCCATCGCGGCAGTTTCACTTACAGCGAGCAGGGTTCGCAGGCCACCAACTTCATTGGCGCGCAGCGCTATCCGACCGTGCCCGGCGGGCAGAGTCCGAACGAAACTACCACCGAGTCTTTGACTGTCACGTCGATCTTCAAGCCGACGCTGCTCAATGAGTTTCACGCCGGAGTGTTCCGGCCTCGCCAGACCTATCTCGCACCGTGGTCGGTGGCTGGCAACGGCGTTCTTCCGTCCATCGGATCCCAGCCCTATGTTATGGCGCTTGGATTGGCGAATAGTCCGATCAATACGGCGGTTGGCGACGATCCGAGTTCGCGCATCTCACCGGTCTATCAATACAGCAACAACCTCACCTGGGTGAAGAACAAGCATACGTTCAAAGGCGGTGGCGAAGTACGCTTTGTCTCGAGCGCCGGTTTCGACACATTCTACTCAATGCCTCGCGTCAGCCTTGGCGCGACTACAGCCGTGCCAGTTGTGAACATCAACACGATCCCAGGCATTGGACAGAATCTCGGAGCCCAGACTCTGCTCACCGACCTCGCGGGATCCGTTGGCCTTGTGCTGCAAAACTTCAATTCGCCCGGTGGCGCCAATCCTTCGTTTCTCGCCGGACAGGCCCGCTATCAGCATGTCCGCGCGCCCGAGTATAGCTTCTTCTTCAAGGATGACTTCAAAGTCACTCCGTCGCTGACGCTCAATCTCGGGCTGCGCTACGAGCTCTACGCAGTGCCCGCCGAATACACGGGCCGTGGGGCGGCTCTCGCAGGCGGTTCCGGTGCGATCTTCGGTATTTCAGGTTCGAGCTTTGGCGATCTGTTTAGGCCCGGACAACTCAACGGAAAACCGACGACCATCCGGCCAACTGGTCCCAACACGGCGAATGCTTCTGAGCGTTACTTTGTAGGCGATCACAACAACTTCGCGCCGGCCCTTGGTTTCGCCTGGCAAATGCCGTGGTTCGGAAAAGGGAAGACGATCATCCGGGGCGGCTACGGAATGGGTTACGAACGGAATCCCATCTTTCTCATCTCGTCAATCAACGGCCAAGAGCCGGGCTACTCGAATCTGGCCAATCTCATCCCTTCGACTCCTACTCGACTCGACAATCTGGCGATTCCCCTGAAACCTGGCGCACAGCCGTTGCAGCAGGTTCCTTTCACTGACCGTGGATCGCCCGTCTATGCTCTCGACAATCATCTCCGCACGCCCTACTATCAGAACTTCAGTTTCTCGCTTGCGCGCGTGCTGACTTCCAATACGACGTGGGATGTTCGATGGGTCGGCAACAAGGGCACGAAGCTCATTCAACAAGCCAACATCAACGAAGTGAACATCTTTGAAAACGGTATTCTCGAGGCGTATCGCATCACTCAACGCGGCGGCAATGCGCCACTGTTCGACCGCCTGTTTGTCGGCCTTCCTGGGGTGGATGGCGTCCGTGTGACCGGTTCCGACTTTGTGCGTTCCAACACGTCGGGCCTGCAGGGATTTCTCGCCAACAACGATGTCGGCGGATTCGCCAGCACGCTCAACTCGACGCCTCTTGTGCCAGGGCAGAACGGAGGCATTCCGCGTCGAGTTGGCCTGCCGGAAAATTGGATCGTTGCCAATCCGCAGTTCGCCGGAGCGACACTCACCAGCAATTTCGGAAGCTCCACCTATCATTCCCTGCAGACCGAGATCAACAAACGCTTCGCACGTGGTTGGACCTTGCAAGCCAACTACACCTTCAGCAAGGCGCTCGGCAACTCGGATGGCGATGGATCCGCGCTGGAACAGAACTTTCGGACGCTTCGCAATCGTAGTCTAGACAAGATGCGGATGTCGTTCGATCGTACGCATGCCGTCAAGGCAAACGGGATCTGGGAGCTGCCTTTCGGCCCGGGAAAATCGATTGGCAGGAATGCGAAGGGATTATTTGCGCAACTCGTGGGCGGGTGGCAGACAGGCTCGATTCTCACCCTACAGACGGGCGCACCGATTTCGATGGGCGCCGTGGGGGCGTTCAATACCGCTGGCAACAATACACCGGTACCCGTCTCAAGCTTCGACAAATCATTTGGCAAAGTCTTGCGGACGCCCACCGGTATTGTCTACTTCCGCGGATTGAAACAGGTGGTGGATCCCTACGTGTCGCAGATCACCGGCATCAATGGCATTCAGGGCCGCAGCGCGATGCTGTCGATCACCGATGTGGCTGGCAATCTGCTGCTGCGCAATCCTGAGCCCGGACAGCTTGGTATGGCCCCTCGGTTCTTGACGGGTCCCGGCCTGGTGCAGTTCGACATGAACATCCTGAAGCGCATCCGCTTCCGCGAGCGCTATGAGATCCACATTCGCGCCGATGCCGTGAATGCGCTCAATATAGCGAATTTCGGGAATCCCGATACGAATATCAACTCGCTCAACTTCGGAAACATCACGGGAACCAGCACCGATCCGCGAATCGTGGTGCTCAGCGCAAGGTTCAATTTTTAGAGGCACCTCATCGGAAGCACATTTATAAGAGGTTGGGCTCGGTGCCTCTGCCCCGTTCGAAGTATTTGTCTCTCCTTGCGCGACAGCCAGCGCCCATGGGCTTCATTGTCGTCGATCATCTCGCGTCCGATCACACGAGTGCATTCTCAATCACTCAACCATGAGCGAGTTGGAAGCGATCGGCGGAACGACGCTGCAGCCCCACAGCCCGTCTGCCTCCCTTGAATTTGCAGCCGCCTCCATCAGAGCCGGTTCGAGAACCGTTCCTGGACCCATCCTGCGCGAGTCGCGCCAGATCTCGATGGCATTTCCGCCGATTTCTTTCAGCCGGATTTTGAGCCTCGGACCTCTGCCATTTTCGAATTATCGTACCATGCGGCGAACGACCTGTCGCCCCCTGGCCCTGGAACCAACGACAGCGTCGCGATTCGACGATTCAGATGGTTCCAACACGCGGGTTGACAAGCTGGAATCTTTGACGGCACCAGTCACGACAGGCGCGAAATCGAACGTGAGCACGTCCAAAAATCGCCAGTTAAGAGCTTGTAAAGCATCGCCAGTCTTGCGTCATGACCATCGATGCCGACGAGCTTTCTCTTGCACTCTCTCTGGAACCTGGCTCGAACTCTGCCGCCAACTTCTGCTTCGACGCACGCCATCCCAATAGCCATTTGTCCCTGGCTCGAACTCCCCGTTCACAACCCTCGGAACTTTATCTTCGCTTTATTTTCAATAGCCTGGCAGCTTAACACTGTGAAGTGCCGCCCCGCAGGATGCTACTTTCTGAACAACTGAAAACCGAAAACCTCAGTCAACACTCCAAGGAAAGGACCCCTTACGATGACCGACCTCTTCTACCGCCTCACCACCGAGCCGGACACCGACATCTCCCCCGCCGACAAACTCCCCGAACGCTCCAAAGCCCAGCAAGCCCGCCTCAACTCCCAAAAATCCACCGGACCCACCACCCCAGAAGGCAAAGCCATATCCGCGCTCAATGCCCGTCGACACGGCTACGCCGGAGCCTCGATCGTCATCGCCGACGAGGACCGCGACGCCTACAACGCTCACCTCCACAGTTATTACGCCTCGTTCGCCCCGCAAACCCAGCCCGAACGCGACACCATCCGCCGTGCCGCCGTCGCCACTTGGCGCTCAGACCGCCTCGCCTCCATTGAAGTCGGCATCATGGATATCGAACTCAACCACGCCACGCCCATGATCGATGTCGCCCTCACCGACTACGATCTCAACCACAAGCTCGCCTACTCGTTCATGCAGCAAACTGAAACCCAGGGCCAAACCGCCCTCGCCCTCTGCATGCGCTACCTCACCGCCGCCACTCGCGACTTCGACCGCGCCATCCGCTCTTTCTATCTCATGAAAGAAAATCGCCTCAGCGACGCCGAACGCCTCCAAGTCGAAACGGAAAGTGAAACAGAGCAGCAAACCCCGGCCATCCACCTCGTGAAAACCCCGGAAGAACCGCCCACGCCAAACGAACCAACGCCCACTGCTCCGTCCGCCGTCCGAATTGCCACAAAACGCACCGCCAACCGCCTGAAATCGCGTTCCTGACCACTACGGGTATCAAGAAGTCGTTCTTTGAAAGTTGAATATTCACCCAAGCCAAACCGAGGTGGGTGAGGTTTCTCCAACCCACGCTGGAAAGGCGACACGTTACCTTGGATGCAGACCCCCACCGGCATGAGCAATCCCTACCTATCGTTACTGCGAACCGCCTGGCGTTATGCTCGCCAGGAACGTCGCCGTTACGTGCTCACCTATGCGATGTTCGCCGGGGCGAACATCGTCTTCGCCATCTATCCCGTCATCTATGGCTTGCTGGTGGATCGCATCCAAAAACAGGGTCCTGCAGCGGATGCCCTGCGGGATACCGTCTGGTACGCCACCGCTTATTTCGCCCTCAAACTCGTCGAATGGAGCTTCCACGGACCCGCGCGCATCATGGAACGCAAGCTCGCGTTCAATCTCAGCCGCAACTTCCTGCAGGAAAAGTATCATCAAGCACTCCACCTGCCCGTCAAGTGGCATCAGGATCACCACAGCGGCGCTACCATCAATCGCGTCCGCAAGGCCTACGAGGCGCTGAAGCACTTCTTCGAGGGCGGCTTCATGTACGTCCACGCCTTGTCGAAGTTCCTCTTCTCGCTCGCCGGCATGATCTTCTTTTCGCCATTCTTCGGACTTATCGGACTCGTGCTCGGCGCGATCACCGTCTGGGTCATCTTCCGCTTCGACAAGCCACTGATCCGCTCGCAAGAACAGCTCAATGAGCGCGAACACGTCATCTCCGCCACGCTGTTCGATAGCCTTTCGAACATCGTCACCGTCATCACGCTACGGCTCGAAAAGCGCCTCGAAAATAGCCTGCTCGGACGCGTCGCCGAACTCTGGCCGCCCTTCCGAGCCAACATGCTCACCAACGAATGGAAATGGTTTTGCGCCGACATGATCGTCGCTGCCACCTACTGTGTGATCACGGTCGGCTACGTCTACCAACATTGGACCCCCGGCCAGACCTTTCTCGTCGGCGGACTCGTCACTCTGCTGGGCTTTGTCACCCAGTTCAACAGCGTCTTTCATGACATGGCTTGGCAGTACAATCAGATCGTCCAGTACAATACCGATGTCGAAACGGCGCGCGACATCTCGGGTGCCTATGCGGCTCACCATCGCGCCGAGGCCGCGCAGGATCTGCCGGAAAACTGGCGTGAGCTCACCATCGACGGACTGAGCTTCTCGCATCGCGGCATCTACGACAAAGGACACGCGCCTCAAAGCCTGCACGGCATCTCTCTCAAAATCAGACGCGGCGAGCGGATCGCCCTGATCGGTGAAAGCGGTTGCGGCAAGACAACTCTGCTCGCGCTGCTTCGCGGCCTCTACGAACCCGAGGCCGACTTTACGTTCCGCGTCGACGGGAAACCCGCCGAGTGGGCCGCCGTCAACGAGACCACGACGCTGCTACCGCAAGAGCCGGAAATCTTCGAGAATACGATCCGCTACAACATCACTTTGGGGTTGCCGCTACCGGATGAAGATGTACGCGACGCCATCGCCGCCGCCTTCTTCGCAGATGTCGTCGAACAACTTCCCAAGGGGCTGGAATCGAGCATCCAAGAGAAGGGCGTCAACCTCTCAGGAGGACAGAAGCAGCGCTTGGCCCTCGCCCGCGGATTGCTGGCCGCGCGCCTCAGCGATATCGTGCTGCTCGATGAGCCTACGAGTAGCGTTGACCCTAAGACCGAATCCCGCATCTACGAAAACATGTTCGAGGCATTCAAAGACAAAGCGGTAGTCTCGGCGCTCCATCGGTTGCATCTGCTGCGCAACTTCGACTACGTCTATGTCCTAAACAAAGGCCGCATTATCGACCAGGGGACGTTCGACGACCTGCGTGAGCGCAGTGCGGCGTTTCAGGAACTCTGGCGTCACCAGGATGACCGGCCAACTCTCGTCGCGACGAAATAGATCAAACCCATGGCGTCTCAAATCAAACGATAATAGAGGCTCATGTCCGACTCACTCAAGGCCGCTCAGGCCCCAGACTTGCGGCAGTTCAAATACCTTTCCACGTTGCTCACCATCTTCGTGGCTGTTTTGCTCATCTCCAACGTCGTGGGCGGAAAGCTTTGCCTGATTTGGGGATTCAAGATCGGCGGGGCCAATCTGCTCTTTCCCCTGACCTACATCTTCGGAGATGTGTTTACTGAAGTTTACGGCTATGCGGCCTCGCGCCGAGCCATCTGGCTTGGATTCATCTGCTCGTTCCTATTGAGCGCCATGGGCATGATCATGGTGGCATTGCCGCCGCATCCGGAATGGCACAACCAGGAAGCCTTTGCGACGGTCTTTGGTTTCGTTCCCAAAATGGTTCTGGCCAGTCTCATCGGCTACTGGTGCGGTGAGTTTTCCAACTCCATCACGCTCGCAAAGTTGAAAGTCTACACGCGCGGGAAACACCTGTGGGCGCGAACCATCAGTTCCACCGTGGTCGGCCAACTGGTGGACACCTCAGTGTTCCTTACACTCGCTTTCGGTGCGACGCTGGGCTTCAGTTCCTTGATCGAACTCATCATCACCAGCTATTCGTTCAAGGTGATCTACGAGGTCGTGGCAACTCCGCTGACGTACTGGGTGGTGAATGGACTCAAGCGCATGGAAGGCATCGACGCCTACGACTTCGACACCGATTTCAATCCCTTTCGCAAGGCTCTGGGATCTTAATTTCCCGTAGGTCGCGCCAAGTCATGACATCGTCCCAAATCGCACCGGTTGGCAAAGGAATATCGAACTCATGATGGAAGTACCTAATTTATTAGGTACGGTAGGCTTTAGCCGGCGGCGGACTTCAGTCCGCCCAACCTTGCGAAAGCAAATGAACCACCCGGTCGAAACACTAGGTCGTTGCCGGGGGACGTATCGATGTCCGAAGATTGGAATCAGCTTCGGCGCGTCGTCCGAAGCACCGCAGGCCCTCAAAAGGCCAATCCATATTGACGTCGGTCAGTTCTCGCGTTCCACCTAACCTTCGCTCAGCCCGACATCGGTCCGGTCGATCCTTCGACCTATTGAAAAACGCGACGCAAGAACTTCACGCCGTCATAAGCAATCGCTTCCGGCGAACTCTCAATATCCCGCCAAATCGACGCCGCCGCGCTGATCTCACCCAGCGCGAACCCAAAGCTCTCAATCGTCAACCAGCCGTCGTAACCCGTTCCGCGAATCGCTTCGACAATCGGAGGCCAATCGATGTGATCGCTTCCCGGCGTACCTCGATCGCATCCGCACGTATGCACATGCTTCAGCCGCTTGCCCGCCAAACGGTACGCCGCCGCGATATCCTTCTCTTCGATATTCATGTGGAACGTATCGATGAGCACGCCGATTTGCGGATGCCCAATCGCATCCGACAACGCGCACACATCCTTCGCCGTATTCACAAAGTACGTCTCAAAACGATTGAGCGGCTCGATCGCAAGTTCAATACCGGTCTTTTCCAGCGTCGGAATCACAGACTGAAATCCTTCGACAGCCCATTTCCACTCGTCTTCCGTACGTCGCCGCCCGGGCAACAATCCCACCGGGCTGTACATCGGCCCGGCCAACAACTTCACGCCCGCCTCCGCCAAAACCTCGATCTTGTCGCGGAAATCGGCCTGCGTCCGCCGCCGGACATCCGCATCGTCGCTGATCAGATTCAACCCATCGAGTAGGACCGTCACCGCAGTGCAGCCCATATCGTTGGCCTCGAGCGAACGGCGCAGATGCGCTGCTTTGAACTCGCGCGGCCGGAACACCGGGACTTCCACACCGTCGAATCCCGCTTCTTTCAGTCTCGGAAACAACTCAGCAACGGACTCGTTGTAGTCCGCCGACCAGATGAATATATTGACGCCGTATTTCACGATGATTAAACCAGCACCTTCACTGCAGGACCCTCAAACTGCGACCCATCCTCGCCATACACGCTATCCAACTTCGCCAAGTAGTACAGCGGCAGTGGACTGAAATCGATACATTCCGGATTCGGCTGATACACCATCACGGCCAGCGCCACCACTTCCGCGCCGGCATCCTCTACCATCGTCTTCAGTTGGCTGAGTTTGCTGCCCGTGCGCAGGATATCGTCCACCAGAAGCACTTTCTCGCCTTTATAAATCTCCATAAACTGTCTGAACTGCATCGGCCCGCCTTCCACCTCGCGCTCCGCCCAATAGACTCGCTTTGCACGCAATGCCTCACAGACGCCGTATGCCACAGGCAAGCCGCCAGTCGCAGGGCACACCACCGACAGTTCCGGAATCATCGCCCGAATCTCGACATTCTCGCGCAACTTGCGCGACAGACCGACGCTCAGCGTCTTCGCAGTCTGAAAATTCTGCATCGCCAAAGCGACCTGCAGGTACTCGCCCGCGTGCAATCCGTTGGAATACTCGAAGTGCCCGTCGCGCAACGCCCCGGTTTCGCGCAGTAGACTCAGAACTTCTTCTTGTGTTGGCAGCAAATGCATCGTCAGTACCCACTCACATGATATCCTCGTCACTGACCGTGTTCAGCCGCCACCACCGCAAAGCCCGCATCCTCTTTGCACTGTCGGATACCATCCTCGGCGCGCTCGCTTTTCAAGCGGCATACGTCACCCGTAGCCATCTCGGACTTCCCAACTACTTCGAAATCGACCTCGCACGCAAGGTTCTGCTGTTGGCGTTCAGCCTCGTCGTCGTGGTCGGAACGGCGGTCTGGTTCCGTTCCTACGACCGACTCGACACCGCGCCTTTGCGTACGATTCTTAAAGAAACCACGCGGCAGAGTGTCGTCACAATGGTGGCAGTCGTGCTCTTTGAATATGTTTGGAGGTTCGATCTGAGCCGCCCCTTCGTCCTCTTTTACGGTGCCTATGTCTGGATCTTTTTCGCGCTCTTCCGGCTTCGTGCGGGCAGTCTCGTGCGCGCATTCGAACGCAGTTTCGGCGAGCCGCACTATCTGATGATTGTCGGCGCTGGCGAAAGCGCCGTGCGTATCGCGAACACCATCGAAGAGTCCGCCGGCTACGGGTTGCGAATCAGCGGCTTTCTTACAGAAGACGGCGAAACTGTCGATCCTCGATATCCCGCCCACCGCCTCGCCGATCTACCCAAACTGCTTGACCGCCATGTGATCGACGAGATCATCTTTGCGGTGGATTCCAGCCGTCTCGCCGAACTCGAAGACGTGTTTCTGCTGTGCGACGAAGAGGGTGTCCGCACGCGCGTAGCCTGCGATTTCTTTCCGCACGTCAATAGCGAGATCTATCTGGATCGTCTCGGACATGCGCCTTTGCTCACATTTTCCGCGGCCCCCCACGATGAGTTGAAGCTAGTGGTCAAGCGCCTCACCGATATCGTCATCGCCCTGGCGGGCATGCTGGTGCTCGCGCCGATCCTGTTATTTGTTGGGATGCTTGTACGGTTGACGTCCCCTGGACCAGCGCTCTTCAAACAAACGCGCTGTGGATTGAACGGCCGCCGCTTCGTCTTTTACAAGTTCCGCTCGATGTGCGAAAACGCAGAGGATCTCAAAGATTCGCTGGCGCAGTTGAACGAACGCGATGGCGCGGTCTTCAAGATCCGCAACGATCCACGCCTCACTCCAATCGGCAAGTGGCTGCGCAAATTCTCACTGGACGAACTACCGCAACTCTGGAACGTACTGAAGGGCGACATGTCGATTGTAGGCCCGAGGCCGCCGGTTCCCGATGAAGTGCAGCGCTACGAACGTTGGCAACGTCGCCGCCTACGGATGCGCCCCGGACTCACCTGCCTCTGGGCGATTTCCGGGCGCGATGCAGTAGACTTCGAAACCTGGATGAAGCTCGACATGCAGTACATCGACAACTGGTCGTTGGCTCTCGATTGGAAGATCATTCTGCAAACCTTGCCGCGCGTGTTGACGGGCCGTGGCGCGAGTTGACCGCAGATTCGGGTCAAGTAGAAACCCGAGCCGAATGGCGTTTGGCTTGTCACTTTCAAGAAGGCCAGCGGCGAACGCCATCTCCCCTATGCGGACGCCGTCTCATCAATTTGCCTTGACGGTGGGAAAGACGCAGTCGACACCATCGAGGTTTGCAGCGAGATCCCAATCGTCCACGAGCCGAACGGCGTCCGACTGCATGGCACGCATGGACATTGTCCGGGAGAGTCGAACCACTGAACGCAGTGCTGCGGCTCAGCCCTGATGGCAACTCCACCGCGCACTGCGAGATCCGCTTGGGCAAAGAAGAAGTCTTCAGCTTCTCCGAGTCACTCTGACGACGATTCCAGATACTGCATCTCATGCAGCCGCTGATAGATGCCGCCGCCGCTCACGAGTTCCTCATGCGTACCCGTCTCAGTGATGCAGCCCCGCTCCAGCACCACGATCAGATCAGCCCGGCGGATCGTCGACAAGCGATGCGCGATCACAATCACCGTGCGGTTCGCCATCAGGTTCGCTAAAGCGCCCTGCACCAGAGCCTCCGATTCCGTATCCAGATTCGAGGTCGCCTCATCCAAAATCAAGATCGGAGCGTTCTTCAGCAACGCCCGCGCAATCGCAATGCGCTGACGCTGCCCGCCAGAAAGCTTCTGGCCGCGCTCACCGATCATCGTCTCGTAGCCCTCCGGCATGCGCTCGATGAACTCCTCCGCCATCGCCATGCGCGCCGCAGCCTTCACATCCTCAGCCGTCGCGTCAGGACGCCCATACCCAATGTTCGCCGCCACCGTATCGTTGAACAGAAAAGTCTCTTGCGCAACGATGCCAATCTTCGACCGCAACGATTCCAACTGCAGATCGCGCACATCGCGCCCGTCAATTCGCACGGCACCCTCTGAAGGATCGTAAAACCGCGGAACCAAGTTCGCTAGCGTCGTCTTGCCTGCCCCACTCGGGCCCACCAGCGCCACCACAGATCCCGCCGGTGCAGTCAAATTCACTCGATCCAACGCGCACCGATCGGGATCGGAGGGATAGCGGAACGTCACGTTCTCAAACGTGATCCCCTGTTGAAACTTCATCAACTTCACCGCGCCAGGCTTGTCTTGAATCCCCTGTTCGCGATCCAAATACTCGAATACCTTCTGCGACGCGCCGAGTGCCTGTTGAAACACATTGTGGATGCCTGTGAGCCGCTTCACTGGCTCGTAGATCAACAGCAGAGAGATCACAAAGCTCGTGAACTCGCCCGCGGTCATCGATCCGGCTTTGATTTCCGTTCGCGCAACGGTCAACAGACCCACGATGGTCAACGCCGCGAAAAACTCAATCAACGGCGAAGCGATGGCTTGCTGCGCGACGTACTTCAGATTGCTCTTGCGCAAACGGCGCGCCACCTCGCGGAACCGGTTGCTTTCCACTTCTTCGGTTCCAAAGGTTTTCACCACCTGATGTCCGCTGATGGTCTCCTGCAAGATCTGGCTCAATTCGGCCGTATAATCCTGGGCTTTGCGCGTCGTTCTGCGGATCCTGCGCCCCAAACGCACGGTTGGCACGATCACGAACGGCAGCACTGTCAACGCCACGAACGCGAGCTTGGCATTGCTCTGAACGATCACCGCAAGCAAGCCAATCACCGTGAACATCTGCCGGAACCAATCCGCCAACAAATGCGATGTCGCCACTTGAATCTTGTCGATGTCGTTCATGATCGACGACATCAGCGTGCCTGTGTTGTTTTCTTGAAAGAAGTTCGCGTCCTGCCGCAGCACTTTGTCATAGACTTCCTGCCGGATGTCTGTGATCGCGCCCAAGCCCGCCGCGTTGATGAGATAGTTGCCGAGGTAATCGCAAAGCCCCTTCACTAAAAACGCCGCAACGATACCGATGGCGACAGCGGTCCAGATATTGTGAATCCCCGAAGGCAGAAAGTCGCTCAACAGCAGCCGCCACCCGAATCCCGGCACCGCGAAGATCAGCACCTCTTTGGTATCGGCCTGCGGCTGCAAAACGAAATCGAAGAGCGGAACAATCAACCGCGCCATGAGCGCCTGCGATACGCCCACAAAGCTCATCAGCACAACGGACACCGCGAGTGACCACGAGTAAGGCCGCGCGTACTTCAACAAACGCGCCACTTCCGTCCTCACTGCACACGCTCCACGGCGCGCTGCACCTGTTCGATCGTGATCGTATCCAACGCATCGTCGGATGTCACTACCGCAGCCCGCGTGGTCCGCCAAGGGGCCCAAATCGTAGGATCTGACGGACCGAACAACACCACCAACGGCACATCGAACGCTGCCGCGATATGCGCTGGCCCGGAATCGTTGCCCACAAACAACGCCGCATCCCGCAGCAATCGCTTCACTTCAGACAAAGGCCGCGCGACCTCGCAGCGGAAGCTCGAAAAAGGCGCAACGTCATCGGCAGGGCCGGCAAGAATCACCGGCTCCAAGCCCTTTCGTTCTCGGATCCAAGAGGCCAAGGCAACGAACCGCGACGCGCCCCAAGTCTTCGCAACGGCCGAAGCAAAAGGATGCAGCACTGCATACGGCGAACCGCCAACAGCCGCGGCATCGGCAGCCAACTGCGCACAGGGGATCTCCACAACAGGCAGACCGAGATAAAACATCGCGGAGGCAACATGTTCTGCCGTATGCACCACGCGTTCCTCACCCAAGATCTCTTGCGCCATTGGAATCGCGACATTGTATAAAGACTGAAAACGGAAGTGCCCAAAACCCGCGCGATGCCGCGCCATCGAAGCCGCCGTCAAAAACGCGCTCCGCGTGCCGCCATGCAGATTCATACACAACGATGGACGAAACCTCAAAGCTTCTCCATACGTTGGCTGCAACACGCGCTGCACAAATGGCAAGTCCTCATAAACGCCCGCAAAGGCAGCATCCACCATCACGCCGATTTTCAAATCGGCCCGATAGGAAGCAAGCATTCGCAGAGCGGGAGTGGTCAGAACGCAATCCCCCATGGATCGCAGACGGATGAAGAGTACGCGGGCGCCTTGCTCTAGTTCGCCGAGGATCGGGCGCATTGCGGCGGAACTAGTTCTCGATGCGGGCTTCGTCCACGAGCATCACCGGGATGTCGTCGCGAACCGGATAGACACGGCCGCACTGCACGCACTTGAGGCCGTTCTCGTCCGCTTTGGGAAGAACCTTGGCCTTGCATACGGGGCAGACCAGGATGTCGAGCAGATCTTTGCTGATTGCCATGAATCCTTCAAGTGTATCAAGTGCAGGTGTCATCGAAACAGAATCGTACGAGTGTGTACACTAGCACTATGCACACCCAAAGCAGACCAGGCCTGCTTTGTCTGGCGATTTCTCTTTTCATCCCTGCCCTCAACATGGCGGCGATGGAAGTTCAGTTGACACCTTCCGACGCTTCTCCTTCTTCCGTCGGAACCGTGGTGACTTGGACAGCCCAGGCAAAAGCATCTTCCGCATCCGACACGCTGTGGTATCGATTTCGAGTCAGGGAAGCCGGACAATCCGATTTTCAAATGCTGCGTGATTTTGGTCCAAATCCGGAATTGGTTTGGGCACCAGTCGAACACGAAGCTGAATTCCAGATCGAAGTATCCGTCCGCAACCTCGAAAGTGGAGATACGGGCGAAACAACTGCTACTTACGTTGTTACGCCGGCAACCGCGAACGGTCGGCCTGCAGTCCATGCAAGCGCGCATCCGTTGGTGTTTTTGTACAGTGCGCCGCCTTGCCGGGCAGGCCTTTCGATGAGGGTGACGTTCGCTACCGCCGGTGTCCCGACTGCGATGACTCCGGCAAAAGAATGCGACGGCGTTCGAACGATGAATTTTTATCTCGCTGGGCTTTATCCGGAAACCCGCTATAACGCTCGCCAACAAACCCTTTCGGGAACTCAAGTCGCTTCAACCGGTGCGCCTCTGGAATTCAACACGGGCTCACTGCCAAATAGCTTGGCGAGATATTCTGTCACAGCAGGATCCGCAGGCAATGGCGTAATCATCCGGTCACCACTCAACAGCACCATCGCTGCCACAGACATGGACGGGAATGTCATCTGGTTTTATCAGTATCAGATGAGTTTTCTCACACGGGCCCAAGCGGGCGGTACGTTTTGGGGCTTTTATCAGCCTAGGGGACTCGCTGACCAGCTTCTGCGCAAAATCGATCTCGCGGGCATCCCTCTTCTCGAAACCAATGCCGCTCGGGTTTCCGAACAACTCGTCGCTCGCGGAGAGCGGCCCATCACCGGATTTCATCACGAAGTGAAAGCGTTGCCCGACGATCGAGTTCTCGTTTTGGCCACTGTCGCGGAATCCGGCGAAAAGTGGGACCACAAAGACGGCGATGTGCTCGGTGACAAGATCGTAGTTCTCGACCGGGACCTCAACGTTGTCTGGAGTTGGGACGGGTTTGATCACGTCGACCCGATCAATCATCCGCCCGTGCTCGGAGAGAATTGCATGCGCGCCGGTTGCCCCACCGAATACGCAAATACGAATGCGCTCGACTGGATGCACAGCAACTCGGTACAGTT
>Ga0163149_10003542_pt1 | contig 17709 bp, 14 predicted proteins | sample OliLakLV19MP5G1_FD_148604 | JGI IMG/M metagenome (GOLD analysis project Ga0163149, IMG submission 148604) | Freshwater microbial mat bacterial communities from Lake Vanda, McMurdo Dry Valleys, Antarctica - Oligotrophic Lake LV.19.MP5.G1 | ecosystem: Environmental > Aquatic > Freshwater > Lake >...
CATCCCATTAACCGAATATCAGTTTGTGGATCAAAAAAGAAAGAAAATTGCTGCAATGAAGCGATTAATTACTAAATTTGAAATCACAACTGACGATCTTAACTTGCAATTGTAAATCAACGAGTTAGAAAAACGTTAGTCATAACCATAAAAAACGACATCACAAACAATGAAACAGACAAATTTTATATTGATATTTTGGTTTTCTATGCTGACCTGTTTGACAATTTTCGGGCAGACAAGCGACTCAATAAAACCTTTTACGACTGCCGAAAAAGCAAACACTTTAATGACAACTCACAATACTGCCGACTTTGACCAAAGTGATGATTTTTCGCCTGGAATGTTATTTTTTGCACTAATTGGTTTGGCGTTAATTTTAATTTGTGTTGGTGCTGGCATTGTGTTGACTGTTTTAGGACTATTAGCTATTTTCGGACTAGTATCCTTCGGTGTTTTATCGACCTCACTAATTGTTGGACTTAATAAAAAATCATTTGCAAAAGGCTTCAAGACATTTATAGTTTTATCATCAACTGTTGGCGGACTTTTAATTTGCGGGACAGGGTTTTGGCTTTTTAATAAAATTGTTCATTGGTGGACAACTCAAACTGCAATTTTTACTGGTGCGACTTGCGGGCTTTTAGCAGGTTTAATTTTTGGACTTTTAGCAAATTACATTTTGCAACGACTGACAAATTATTTTAAAACAAAACTTAATTTAGCTTGACAATTCAACGACATAAAATAATGGCAGCTGGTAACAGCACCTACAAAAAATTGGCGATTCAGTGCTCCGCATCAACATTTGCGGTTAATCAAACATTGGTTCTCCGCATCAAGTTTTGTGGTGAAAATCGCCAACTTCTTGTAGCTGCAAACCGTTACCAGTAATTGTATGAAGACACTGCTCACATTGATAATTTTAACGACTTTTGGTTGCTCTAACAAACAGACACCGAAAGACGAGAAATCAACTGTGACGGTAACTGAGCAAAAAATAGAAAAAGTATTTAAGCTACTTGACGACTTTCCAACTATAAAAGACACGACCAAATTCATTTCTGACCTTCGACAAACTTTTGACCTTGAAGTTCACGAAAGTCCAGTTCAAAAAGACAATGAAAAAATTATAGCATTCAAAAAAGTAAAACTTTACGGTTCAGACAAAGACTATATTTTTATTGAGTATGACTGGAAAGTAGGTTCAATGGCTGAATTTCCTTGGAAGTATCAAATACTTTTGACAACAGACGGAAAATTGGTAAAAATATTATCAGGACAGCATTACGAATTTATTGAAATTTTCAAAAATGAAAATCCGTTTTTAATGACAGTTGTTGGAACTTCAAAAGGAAACGGTGGGCACGAGCTTTACAAAATTTCGGCAGACACATTAGAAAATATTTATGAAGGCTACTTCGACTATGACGTTCAGACTTATGATGCACACGAAGACCTTTCGGTGTTTGAACCTAACGAATTAAGAATTGGAATAAAAGACGAAAATAATGACGGTTTTAATGATATTGTATTTACTGGACAAGAATTAATGTTAGGCAAATACACAAAAGACAGTTTGTGGTATGACGTTGAGAACGGAAAACCATTTTCAGTTGAAAATCCTGCAGACAGAATTTCTGTAAAATATGTATTCCTTTACAACAAGCAGACTGGACATTTTAAAGCAAAAGAAAAGTATGGAGCGGACAATTAACGAGCGAAAAACAACTACTGGTAACAGCACCTACAATAAATTGGCGGTTCAGTGCTCCGTAGACACATTTGTGGTTAATCAAACATTGGTTCTCCGCATCAACATTTGTGGTAAAAATCGCCAACTTCTTGTAGCTGCAAACCGTTATATGCAATTAAAAATACGAGTATACGATGACTAATAAGAATCATAAAATAATTGCAGAAAACGATAAAAAAAGGTCTGAATTTATCTATAACTTTTTCATAGCAGAAAGTCAAATAAATATGGCTGTTGAAAATAATATTCCAAAGGTAATTGTACAATATTGGCACGACCTTGAACAAATCCCAAGAGATGTTGCTAATTGCATTCAAAGTTGGAGAATTTTGAAAGATAAAGGATTTGAATTTAAACTGTTTGATGATTCAAGCGCTAAAATATTTATAGCCGAAAATTTTGAAGAAGAATATCTAAATGCATACTTAAAATGCCATCATCCCGCTATGAGATGTGATTATTTTAGATTATGTTATTTATACACTTTCGGTGGATTTTATATTGATTGTGATGAGTTATATTCTAAGCAAGAAATTGATTCTTTATACCTTGATAATAATCTCAAAATTCAATCTCTTTGTTTCAGTGTAGAAAAAGATCAAATGGTTGAAATTAAAGACTGGCTTACTAAACCTTACAACCTTACAAATATTTACTATATAAATAACAACCCCATACTTGCTCCTTCACATCACAATTTAATAAGTATAGCTTTAAAAAGAAGTACAGAAAAACTGAATAACGATGAAAATATTTTTGATATACAATCCACAACGGGACCAGGAAATCTAAGTGAATCAATGGTATACTATCTTCTAAAAAATCAAACTGAAATTACAATTATTAAAGATTGGAACCACATTTCTTGCACTCCTTGGCCATTAAGCTACAGAAATGATGATAGAAATTGGAGACTTTATAATGCCAAAAGCAAAAAATGGTTTAGTTAAAGAAATCTTATGAACATTATAACGGGCAACAAAAATTATCTCTTTTTAAGATTCAAACTATCGCAGATAATAAGAGCTATTAGTAAAAAAATTACACTAACTGCTTTCGGTAAAGACAATAATAAAATTAATAAAATTTTCATTATTAATCTCGAAAGACAAACTGAAAGATGGGAATTAATAAAAAAAGAACTTAAAAATATTCCAACGAATGTTGACACTAATCTTTCAACTTTTTCTGAAAGGTTTTCTGCAATAGATGCAATGAAAGAATCTTTGACCAATCCTAAGATAAGTAGTACCTATAAATTACAAGACCAATACTTTGTTGACCCAGATCCTAGATTATTAGAAATAATTAGAGAAAAGGAAATAAATATTGAATTAACTAATCAAGAAACAGCAGTTGCTTTATCCCATATATCTGTATGGGAGAAAATAATATCACAAAAAATATCTAATACTCTCATTATAGAGGATGATGTATATTTTGAAAATAAGTTTTCAAAAACATTGAATTCTTTATGGGATGAAATTACATCTTCATCCTTAGAATTTGATATAATATTTGTTTCATACAAAAGAGTTGAACATAATCCTGATATAATAAGAATATCAAAAAATTTATCGATTCCAAAAAGAGGAATATGGTGGTTTTCTGGATACATTTTATCAAATAATGGAGCAAAAAAATTATTGAATAAATTACCTGTTATCGGTCCGATAGATTTATGGATTAATCACGAGTTTGCAAATATTAGTGTTTACCTATCCAACGAATCTATTATTAGTCAAAAGCTTTTTATGCAATCTGATAATAATTATTCGATTCTACCGATTCTTTCTCAAATCGGCATAAAATCAAATGAAACATTTATTTTATTAGATAAATTGAAAGGAAAAAATCCAGTTTTTATTTTCGATTTAAGCGAGGATTACATAATAACGTTGTCAAAAATTAATACATTATTAAGTCTGAATAGTTACAGATGTTATAAACGAACAACAGAAAGAGATTCATTTTATGTAAAGGAGATTTTAAGACAAAAAGAAACTCTATTATTTGATTCTTATTTAGGATTTAACTCAATCCTAGATAATTTATCTGATCTCATAAACTTCTATCCAAGCGGAATAATTATAGTAATTGAGGAGCCTAATAATAAATCTTTACGGTCAACATTATCTCAAGAAATTAGTAGAAAATTGCATTTTATAAATCCAAGAAGCAAAAATATTTTAAGGCAAGTTTCTTATTTATTGAAAATTAAACATTGGGAATTAAATGGTATTAAAGTAAATCGCATTGAAATAGATCAAAATGCCACTTCTGAAAAAATTCAAATTTTGAATAAATTTAAATATATAGAACATGATGTAAATCCTTGGATAATCCCAATTCAAAATATTGAAAAATACTTACCCCATAATCATAACGAATTTGAAATACTTCCTTTAGCAAAACCTATTAACCCTTTTCTATATACTTTTGATAGACTTGATTTAAATTATTGGAAGATCTTAGAAGATACTTTTCCTTCAAATCAAGCACATTTTTCTAAGAAAAATTTTAAAATAAATAATTCAGGTTTTGAAATTACAATAACTAAAGATGTACTAAAAGAAAAACAATATTCATCTTCCGCGATAACGACTAAAAAGCCTTGTTTGTATGGAAGCTATGAAATCTCAATGAAGCCAATTAAAGGAGATGGAGTTATTTCTGCATTTTTCCTTCATCGAAATGACCCATGGCAAGAAATTGATATAGAATTCCTTGGAAATGACACAACAAAGGTATTACTAAATGTATATTATAATCCAGGATTTGAAAATGTAGATTTTAATTACGGAGTCAGAGGAACGCCAATTTTAATAGATTTAGATTTTGATGCTTCGGAGGCATTTCACCTATATAGAATTGAATGGGAATACCATGAAATTAGGTGGTACATTGATGATAAAATAATACACTATAGAAAAACTTGGACGCCAACACCAATACCTGATCTTCATTTAAACGTTTATGTAAATGCATGGATTACCAATTCAGAAGCGTTGGCTGGAAAATTTAATGAAAACATTTTACCTATAAGTATGAAAGTAAAACATATTAGAATTTATGAATTTGAGTATGAAAATATTAACTGCATATAACAGCGGTTTGGCAAAAGTGGCGGTTCAGTGCTCCGCAGACACATTTGTGGTTAATCAAACATTGGTTCTCCGCATCAACATTTGTGGTAAAAATCGCCACCTTCGCCAAGCCGCAAAACGTTATGCGCAACCCACCCTATTCCGCAATAAAATTGACTTCCAAAGCTAACTTTTTATACTTTTGCAAGAGATTAATATTCAACATCATAAAAAACGTTAGTCATAACCTTATGACAACATCGGAACTTCAAACAGTGTGCAAGAAACGAATATTTAAAACCATTCACTTATAAACGAAAACGAAATGAACCCACAAACTTTAAAACACTTTCTTGGTATCGCTTTTTTGGCGACACTTGTTTCTTGTGGCAACAATAAACCAACGGAGGAAAAACAATCAGCGACAACTGAAAGTGTTGCAACTGTAAAGTCTGTTGAGGAGTTTGCTGCTTACAAGATTTTAAAAACCGAACCTTATGAAACTTCAGGCAAGGCACAAGTAAAATGTTATGCTTATTTGACGACAGACACAATTACTAAAGCTAAATTAGAAGGAACTATAAACAAAATTTATTCTGGCATAGAGAATTATAGCAATTTCAAAAACTTTTCTGCACCGACAGTTATCGCCATTTATCTTTACACAAGTGAAGAAAAAGCAACTAACATGACGGAATCTTGGATTGCAATGTTAAGTAAATCGCCATCGGACAGTAAGCCGAGAATAAGTTTTGACGACATGAAACTTTCTGCATTTGAAAACGGCAAGAGCAAAGAGAAATCCGCAGATGATATAATGTATGAGAAGATGAACAAATCCTTCAAGAAACATAACACCGACCTCTGTTCAATTTATAAAATACTTTACGACCTTGAGGGGCAAACAATAAAACAAGCGGACGAAAAATATCCAAACTTTGGCGTTGAACATTCCGACTATCAAACGAAACTCTACAAACAAGAAAGAAAAAAGTTGTTTAAGAAGTATAGCATCAATGACACACTTTCATCTTACATCACCGTTTTTGGAATGAGCTACTGTAAATAAATTCTCACAACTAAATAATTCAACAATGACAAACTTCAAATTAAACTTAACAGCAACAATAGTCATAGTTGCGTTTTTGACATCTTGTTCAAGTAATTCTTCACAGAACACTTCAACAAGCAATTCTACACTTGACACTTCAACAAGTAGTTCTTCAACTTACAGTTCTGAAAGTAAACCTTCAACTTATAGTTCGTCCGACAATTTAAGTAGTAGCGTTTCAGAAAAAGATCCTTATGAAATAATGCATGTGGCATTTGAAGGTTCTCCCGAAATTGAAAAAATCAAACCAATGTTAGAATCAGTTATGGAGACTTATAGCTTTGATAAAACTGATGACAACAGATTGAAGATTGGCAACATGCTTGTTACTCTTAGACAATCAAGTGCAGTAGGAGTAACAGAAATGGAAATTCTAAAACATATTTATCAGCACGGTTCAGACAAGATTACCCTTCCAGAACAGGCAGGAATTTCAGCAACTCTTTTAGAAACCAGTAAATAAAATTCATGACAACATTTCTTCGGACGAACTTAAACTTTTGTGCACCTATTGCAAATTGCCTTGAACAAAGATTGTCGGAACTTCATACAGTTTTGCTCCGAACGAACAGCAAGGCAGCGCATAACAGCACCTACCCAAAAGGCGGGGTTTCGTGTTCCAAAGACAGTTTTGTGGATAATGGAAGTTTAGTTTTTCAAATTAAGTTTTGTGGTAAAATTTCCGCCCTTCGGGTAGCTGCAAAACGTTATGCCTCATTCTAAAAAGACACGACACAAAATGAACAGACAGACAAACAATAAGACAAAAAGCCAACGCTTCGTAAAATTAAAAGAGGTGCAATCAAACACACAAAGCCAACGCTTTTGCACCACATTTAATTTTACCCCAACACACCAGAGCCCATCCACCACCCAAAGTCAATTACTAAACATTGAAAACGATTAAGTAAATGCAGTATATCAACCCAATTGAAATATTAGGATTATCAAATGCTTCTGACACGACAAGCATTGATGCTGATATTATAAAAAAATCAAAGCGAAAACTATTCGCTGACATTGATCTATCAGACAATGGACATTTTGAATACCATGGACTTCATTTAACAAAAGGGGACTGCGAAAAAGTAATTGACGAACTTTCAAACAACGACTTGAAAGAGTTCTATTTATATCTAGCAAACAATAAAAAACTCAATAATTTCTTAGTAAATGGAGGCGATGATGTCTTTTTTAATTTCAAACAAGACAGTATTTTCAAACTACCAGAGTTTGTGAAATTTATAAGCCCGTATTTTGCCCCAAAATTTGATAAGGCATTATTAAACGCATTTGAAAGTGAAGATGTTGAGCAAACAAAAGCCATATTAAAAACTTCTTTTTTAATATCACAAAGTGAAATAAACATCGCTTACAAAAGTGTTTCAAATAACATTCAAAATAAAATTTCTGAAATTTCTGAAATTAAAAACGACATCAAAAACGAAGAGAGTGTTTATGATGAAGACGATATTTATGAAGTGGTTGATTTGGTTGTTGACTATTTCCCAAGTGAAATTTTAAATTGTTTACCAAATTATTTCCAAAGTCAAATACTAAAAATTGCAAATGAAATCAATTATTTAAATGTAGTAATTTGGGACAATTTTGATGACACCCAAGTTTGCAACGACCTATTAGAACACGTTTTAACCTTAAATATTGGCGGACTTGATAAACCGACTTTTCAAAAAAATTACGATATAGTAAGAAAGAAAAATCAAGAACGAATTGAACAAGCAAGCAATGCACCTATTTTGAGAAAGTATGCAGGGTACTTAATTCAAACTAAAACAAAAATTACAGAAATAGAAAGCAAAACTACAACGCCATCAACTTTATTAAGTTGGGTAAATTCGACAATTTCAATATCAGAGGTAAATAATTTGCCAAGCATTTTTGATGAAATTAAAAATCAAGTTGCTCTATCATTGAGAGCAATGTCAGTAGAAGTTTGGAATTCCTATTCTAATATTGATGTTTCCATTGAATTAATCAACAAAGCCAATAACATTATAGGATTAAAATCCGAAACTAAACAAAATATACAAGACGCAAAAAAACAACTAACAGAATTAAAAACCAAAATAGATGTAGCAAATTTGGTTCAACAAAGAGCAACACCAACCCATTCAAGACCAATTTCACGACCATCTTCGACAACATCAAGTTCAACACAAAGTAATGCAGGGTTGTGGATTTTTGGTATTATAATAGTTATTGGAATAATTGTTTGGGCAAATTCAAACAAAACCTCATCAAGTGATTATCCAACTACAAATGATAACTATACGACACCAGCAACAACAAACGACAACTCTTATTCAAACGATAATTTAACACCCGCAACATCGAATGAATATACACCACCAGTTGAAAGTCAATATAAAGGAAATCAATTAAAAGATGGAGCATCGCCATTAGCAGGTTGCTTTGGCAAGGGTATTTATAGTGGTAATGCGACCTTAACAATAAAAAATGGGGGGAATTCAGATGCAATTATTTGTCTGTACAGTATAGATAATGACAGAACAATAAGAAATGAATATGTTCAGAAAAATTCCAGTTTTACAATGTCAAATATTGCACAAGGTGAATATAAAATTAGAGTATTTTATGGTAACGACTGGAATCCTGAATTAGAAAATAGTTGTGGTACAAAAGGCAATTTTGAATCTGATGTTAATTTTTCAGAATTTGACGGAACAGAATATTTTGAAGATAGTGAAAGAGGTTATACAAATGCGACTATTACACTTTATACTGTTGCAGGCGGTAACGCTTCATCATCTGCAATTGACCAATCACAATTTTTCAGAAAATAATTAAATATAAAATAAATGCAAGAAATAAAAAAAGTAACCGTAAAAGTACCTCAAGCATATCTTGATTTTATGAATCAGATATTTGAAATTGAGAAAAAAGCAACGAACCTAAAAGAGGAAAATTCTATCCAAAGAAATATAAATAAAATGAAAGGAATTATGGAGGAAGAATTCTTTAAAGGAACAACTACAATTGGATTATCCTTTCATAACCCATTAGGAGAAAGCTACACAGATACTCGAACAGACTGCGAAGCAACTATTTCCGGAACAAGTGTTGAAAATCTTGAAATCATAGAAGTTATAAAACCTATTATATTTTATGCTTATCAAGAAAATGATAAAACCTTAAAAGTAATTGTACAGCCTGCGGTTGTAATTGTTCAATCTAAAATTATTCATCAATAAAAGAAAATCATCAAAAATGGAAAATACAATCAATTACGGTATAGATTTAGGCACTACAAATAGTGCAATTGCAAAATTTGTGAAAGGCGAAGTTTTTATCTTTTCTAATCCACAAGATATGGGTTCACGAACTCTTCCTTCAATAGTTGGATACAAAAAAGATAAAATTCTAGTTGGAAAACAAGCAAGAGTTTTTGCAGAAAGAGAACCCGAAAATGTCAAAAGTGTTTTTAAAAGAAAAATGGGAACTTCTGAAAGTTTTCCTGTAAAATCTTTAAATCAATCAAAGACACCAATTGAGCTTTCGGCACAAGTTCTAAAAGAATTGAAAACTTTTGTAAATACTGGAGACAAGCTAGATGCAGTTGTAATCACAATTCCTGCATCATTTGATACGATACAATCAAATGCTACAAAGGAAGCAGGTATTCAGGCAGGGTTTAAACAAGTAGTTTTATTACAAGAACCAATTGCTGCAAGTTTGGCGTATGCCAATATGAAGAAAGAAAAAGAAATGCAAGAAGGACAATGGTTGGTTTATGATTTAGGCGGTGGAACTTTTGATGTTGCTTTAATAAAAATCAAGGACGGAGAAATGAAAGTTTTAGACCACGAAGGAGATAACTTTTTAGGCGGTGCTGACTTTGATAATTTAATTGTTGAAAAAATTATTATTCCTAAACTATACCAAAACTATAAATTTTCTGATTTAGAAGATAAAATGAAAAGTGCTTCTGGTAAGTTAAATGCTGTTTACCTAAAACTTTTACGCTTGTCAGAAGATGCAAAGATTATTCTTTCAGCGAAAACATCCGCTGAAATTGAAGTTTCAGGTTTTGAAGATGAAGATGGAAATGATGTTGATATAGAAATAGTTGTAACACGTTCTGAATTTAATGAACTCATAAAGACAAATATTGACGGAACAATTGAAATGATTAAACAAATTATCACAAGAAATTCTCTAAAAGCAATTGACCTGCAATTTACTTTGATGGTAGGTGGTTCAACCTATATACCTTATGTGAGAAGTAGAGTTGAAGAAGTTCTGCAAATTCCAGTAAATTGTGAAATTGACCCAACAACAGCAGTAGCTATCGGTGCAGCTTATTATTCAGCAACAAAACCAAAAGAAATTGAAAAAACAGGCACAAAACCAAAAACAAGTGTATCACTAAAAACAGCATATAATAAGGCATCGAAAGAAAAAGATGAATTATTTTCTGCAAGAGTTACTGGTAATACCGATGGTCTTTCGTACAGAATTACAAGACAAGATGGTGGTTTTGATAGCGGCATTAAAAAGCTTTCGGAAAGAATAAGCGAAGATTTACCATTAGTTGATGGTGCTTTCAATTTCTTTTCACTTGTTGTTTACGACAATCAAAACAACATTATAGAAACTGACATTGAGCCAATTGGAATTAATAGTGGCTTTGGAATTAGCGGACAACCTATTCCTGAAGACATTAGTTTAGAAGTTGACGATTACGATAATCCAGGCAAAACAAGATTAGTTTTAATATTTCAAAAAAATTCAGTTTTACCCTTAAGAAAGCAAATTACATTTCCATTAAATAAAGGGTTAATTAAGGGAAATACTAATGATTTTTTAATAGTGAATGTGGTAGAAGGTTCTCATTTGGCAATACCTGAATCAAATAAACCCATTGCATTTTTAAGAATAGATGGGAATATGCTAAAGCGTGATATATCTAAAGGATCAGATTTGGAAATTACAATAACAATATCCGAATCAAGAGATGTAAATGTTTCTGCATATTTAAATATGGCTGACCAAGAATTTAAACAAATATTTAATCCCAAACAAAGAAATACAGATATACAATATTTAAGAGAACAAGTAGAAGACTTGTCATACAAATTAGAGTTAGAAATCCAAGAAGCAACCGACAAGGAGGATTTTGAAACAGCAGGTGCCTTGAGCAAACTCAAAAAGGAAATGGAAATTGTGAGTGAAGAGACAGAAAGCCTTACAAGTGATGATGTTACTGATAAGCGTTATCAATTAGAAGATAAAAAAAGAAAAATTGCCCAAGAAATTGACAGTGCAACAAAAAACAAAAGAATTCAACAGGTAAAAGCACATTACTTTGAAGTCAAAGAAGAATGTGAAAAAATGTTAGACGAAAATGGTAACGACCACGAAAGGAAAACATTTAATGATATTGTTGCTCAAGAAAATGCATTTTTTGCAACAAATAGCCCTTTGAAAATTCAAGAGAAATCAGATGAAATTCATTCTATTGTTAGCAAAATCAGATGGAGAACACCAGACTTTTTGACAAGCATTTTTCAATGGTGCAAAAACAATCAAACAAGAATGAACGACCAAACACAGGCAAAGAGTTTAGTTGATGCAGGAAACTTTGCAATTGAAAGTCAAAATTGGGAAAGGCTATCAGAAATAAATAGCGGATTACTTAATTTGATGCCAAAAGGTGCAGAAAAAGAAGCGACAACAAGAATTGGTTTTGGACTTTAAAAAATCACTAAAATGAAAAATATAGAATTTAAACCTTTCCTTTTTAAGTCAGCCGTTATGGCTATGGCTTGTGATGGCGACATTGCAGAAGAAGAAATAACAGAAATAAAAAATATTGTAGCCAACGAAATTTATTTTATGGGTTATGACTTTGAAGAACCTTTAAAAAGTAACATTGAAAATATCAAGGTTAATGGCAAAAATGCCATTAACCAATATTTACAAGAAATTGTATCAAATGACCTAAATGAACATCAAGAAGTTTTGCTAATTGAAGTCATATTAAAAATGATACAAGCGGATACTAAAATTGAAGATGCTGAATTAAAGTTTCTGCAAATGACTAAATCAAAACTTAAAACAGATGAACAAACCTTGATAGTTAAATTTCCACATCAAATTGACTATTTAATCGACTTCAACAATTATGGTTCACACGAAGAGTTTACAAACGAAATATCAATTTAATTAAAATATGAGTAAAAGAATTGAAGCTAAAATAAGCTGTCCAGCTTGTGGCAACCAGTTTAATTTCACATTGTATAGAACTATTTGGGGTGAGTATCCTGAAAACAGGAATCTTGTAATGTCAAATAAGATAAATGTTGCAACTTGTCCTAGTTGTAAAAAAGAAACAAAACTTGAGTTTCCTTTTATGTACACAAACTCAAAAGACCAGTTTGCAGTATGGTGGGAGCCTGAATTTGACCAACAAATTGGAAAAGATAGTGAGGGGTACGTTCAAATGATGGGTGCAGGAAATTATCTTGCCACAGCACCAAGAGTCAAAGACTGGAATGATTTTAAAGACACAATTTTAAAATTTGAAAATGGTGAGTTAAAGGCAAAGCCAGCAAAAATAAGCAAGGAAATGGAAGACCAAATGCAAGGTTTCCTAAAGAATTTACAAGAAAAAAATAAAAAGAAAAATAGTGGTTGCTTGGGAGCTGTCTTGATTCTTGTAGTTTCAGGTACAAGTATTATTTTTGGTTTGGTTAAAATATTCTTGTAATGTATTAAACATTGGCTTTGGAATATTAGCATATCAAGCAAACGTAAACCAACGCAAAGACATGACAATTATTTATATTGGTCTTGCCTTGTTATTCCAACCTTTTTTCAAAGTTGGATTAGGTAGACAAATTTGGAACATTGTAGATGTAATAGTTAGTATTTTCCTTATCACAACAATTTTCATAGACAGACAATGGAAATAAGCAAACGCATTTGGTAGCACATTTGCAGTTTTTCCAACCGCACGAAGCCAAGCAAAAAACAGGAAAAGAGCTACCAAGCCAACGCACAACTACACGACAATGGACAAACAAACAACGACCGACAAAGAAGAACGAAGGCATAACAGGCGCTTGGCAAAAAAGCGGGTTCAGTGGTTAATTAAACATTCTACCTCGTATCAAATTTTGTGCTGGGTTGACAGTTTTGTGCTTCGACATCCGCTTCTTCGCCAAGCGCCAAACCGTTGTGCGACACCCTAAGAAACGACCGTACTTAATAACAAATTAACTATTTAAGACGAAATTTGAATGACAGATTTGCAAGACATTATATCAAAAGCTTACGAAAATTTACCGAATGAAAAAAAATCAAAACCTTGGTCATTTGTAAATCACGGAGTTGGACTTTTAAATAGTGAAGACGAATTAAATTGTTACTTAGCTGCATATGGAAAAATGCACGAAGAAAAAATCCATTCAGCCTTATCTACTTTTACAAAAATCCAAGACATTGTTAAAAACAACTATCAAATAATTGACTGGGGCTGTGGACAAGGTTTAGCAACATTATGTTTTCTTGACTTCATTAAAAATGATACATCACACAAAAAACCTCAAAACATAACTCTTATCGAGCCTTCAAGCCCTGCCATAACAAAAGCTAAAAAATATATTGAGGCAAATATTCAAGGAATAAATACTTACCTAATTGAAAAAAAACTGGATGATGTTGATTTATCTGATATAAATATTACAGAAGCTGTGTCAATAAATTTTTTCTCGAATATACTTGACATTGAAACTGTAAATTTAGCAAAGCTTACAGAGTTGATTAAAAGTAATTTAAAAGGAGAACAATATTTTATTTGTGTAGGTCCAATGAATGCAACATCAACACGAATAGATATTTTTGCAAAACTCTTGAATTGTACAGATGAACAATTAATTGGAAAAGAAAATGGAAAACTAAAAACTACAAGAGGAACGATTAAGTTATTAGTTTTTAAAATAAAAGGAAATAAAATTGAAATTATTAAAACTATATACTACCCAACTATGCCAAAGAATAACAACATAATGCATATTTTAGAAAAAAAGTTAAAGGTTATTGATCCAAACAAATTGAACTCTGTGGATAGAATTGTAGAATATTATAAACTTGTAGTTGAATTAGAACAGCTAAAAGAACCTGCAATTGATGATTATAGTTATTTGAATTATACTATAGATGCCAATAATGACTTTGTAGTTGATTTAGTTAGTAATAAATTATTTCTCGATATTTTCAACAACAACAAAACGGGAAAATGGCCAAAAGACCTAAATATTAATTTGGAAATTGAAATTGATGCAAAAAAATATTCCATATTAAATTACACGTATTTATTTGATGATATAAAAGATATTGATACATCAAAAGAAAAAATGAAACTAAAACTATCCAGTTTTGAGTTGAACTATGGGACATTAACAACTAAATTTGAGAGAAGTGAGGAAGAAATAGACGAACTTGAAAATTTAATTAAAGAGCAAAATACTTTAGTGGAAATATTAGATCTTTTCAAAGAAAAGCTAAACGCCAAGGTATTATTTGACAATAAGTTATCATTTGCGTTAAGTTCTAAAAATCCTGCTTTAAGTCAAATCTATTCTGAATTAAGAAAAGTAAATAGTTATTCTGTAAAAGAAGATAGTTTATTATATAATTTTCTATTTAACAAACCAATCGACAATAAATTAAATGACTTTTCAGAGAATGACTTAATACAAATTAGTAATTTAGATGACAGCCAAAAAAAGGCAGTTTTAACAGCCTTTAATAATAAAATATCGGTAATAACTGGACCGCCTGGAAGTGGTAAAACACAGGTTATCTCAAATATTTTGGCGAATGCCGTTTTACAAAACAAAAAAGTTCTTGTAGCGAGCAAAAACAACCAAGCAGTAGATAATGTTAAAAGTAGATTTGACAGAGAAGAAAATACTGGTTTCTTTTTAAGGTTTGGTAATAAGAAAATATTAGGGGAAACCACTTTACCTGAAATAAACAGAATTAGTGCATTAAAGCCAACTTTATTAGACAATGCTAGTAATCTTGATAAAAGTCAAGAAAAACTTAATGAAATAACAAAAACAAAAACGGACAACAAAAGAAAACTTGAACAAAGAGATTTGTTTCAATCAAAATTACCCGAGCTCAAAAAAAATATTGAGAATTTAGAAAATAAACTATTAAATATTAGCCAAAACAATTCTGAATTTGAAAAAATAAGATTAAATCATAAAATTGATATAATAGAAAGCTATCTTTATTCAACTAAGAAACAAAAAAATCATTTTGAACTTAAATATTCAGGCTTAAATAAATTTTGGATTGATTGGTTTACAAAAAAGAAATATGCATTTGAATTGATTAGTTTTATTGATGAAACTCACAAAGATTTTAAGAATGTTTTCAAGACAATTCCTAATCAAATATCAGATTTTAAAAATGGCACAAAAATTTTAAAAACTTATAATGACATAATAAAACCATTTAATTCAATTACAGAATATTACGCAGAATACTTAAAATTAAAAAATGATTCAGAATTAAAAACCGAAGAATTAAAAAAAGTTGAGAATTTCATTACAATTATAAATTCACAAGAAAAAGAAATTTTAAAAATTATAGCAAATTGTGAAATTGAAATTATTAAACAAAGCAAAGTCCTTTTAAAAGAAAAAATTGAAAATAAAATTTCCAATGCTTCTCAAGCCCATATAAATAATTACAAAGATTTTTTACCTGATGCTATTCCTTGGAAGGATGCAGAATTAGTTACGTTTGCAAATGCTACAAAGAGATTTTTAGAAATCTTTAGTATTATTTCAGTTACAAGTTTGTCTGCAAAAGCATCCTTGCCACTTGCAAATGAATTATTTGATATGGTCGTAATAGACGAGGCTTCACAATGTGATATAGCATCTGCAATTCCATTAATATTAAGAGCAAAACAATTAGTTGTAATTGGCGACCCATTACAATTAAGGCACATAACATCTCTCAATAAATTTGAGGAAGAAAAAATAAAAGAACATCTTAATCTTAGTGGTTCAGTTTATTTAAAATATAAAGAAAAATCTTTGTGGGATTATAGCGAGAATTTTTTATCAAATGCTACAAACAACAATAGTATCGTAAATATCGACAGACACTATCGATGTCATCCAGATATTATTGGATATTCAAACGAAGCTTTTTACAATCCAAAAATTGGAGTTGATTTGAAAATTTGCACTAAAAAAGAAGACTTCAAAATTCAACCCAATGGCATAAAATGGATCAATGTTGTAGGAAAACACAAGGCTGATAATATAAATATTAATGAAGCTGAAATTGAAAAATCAATTGAAATAGCGATAAATTTAGCAAATCTAAATCCCGATATTTCCATTGGGATTGTAACTCCGTTTAGACATCAAGCTGAAGCGTTGCATAATAAAATACCGATACATTTGACGACTAGAATTATCGCAAATACAGTCAATATTTTTCAAGGAGATGAAAAAGATGTAATGATATATAGTTTAGTGGTTACCAATAATTCACCTGATTCAAAAATAAATTGGATTGATAATATGGTTCCCGAATCAGTAAATGTTGCAGTTACAAGAGCAAGAAATACTATTTACATTGTTGGAAACAAAGATTATATAAAATCCAAATCTAATGTATTGAAACCACTTGGTAAATTAGTTGATTATATTGAAAAATTAGAAATTCAATAAAATGGAATTATTTAACTCTGGCATACCAAACCCACCATTTAAAATTCCAAATGCGGAAGGGTATAATTGTAAATTTAATAATGGTTTAAATGTATTTGAAATAACCATACCAAATGGAATGCTCATTTATTCAGAGCATTATTTTGATAAAAAAATCAGTGATAGAAGTTTAGAATATTTTCTTGAAAATGATTCACTTGACTGGCAAACTGCAAATTGGAGAGAATATGACAAAGAACAATTAGCAAAGGTAAAATTCAAAAATATTAATTGGCAACACGACAAATTGAATATGTATGGTAAAGAAGTTTTCTTACCACGTTTTTCTGCTTGGTATGGAGATATTGACAAACCATATACTTATACAGGTTTAACTTTGCAACCAAAGAATTGGAATAAAGGACTTCTGTTTTTGAAAGAGCAAATTGAAAAAATAGCAAATGTAAATTTCAATAGTGTTCTAATGAATTGGTATAGAGATGGCGAAGATTATATAAATTGGCACGCAGACGCAGAAAAAGAATTAGGGCAAAACCCAATAATAGCTTCAGTCAATTTTGGTGCAACAAGACGTTTTTTAATAAGACGTAATGACGACAATTCTATAAAATTAGAATTCCCATTAAAACACGGAACATTGCTAATTATGAAACAGGATTTACAACATTTTTGGCAACATAGTGTACCAAAAGAAAAAAAAGTAAAACAAACGAGAATTAATCTAACTTTTAGAACAATAGTATAATGAGAAAGGGCGATCGCACAACAGCACCTACAATAAATTGGCGGTTCTGTGCTTCGTATGACAGTTTTGTGGTTCAACAAACATTCGTTCTTCGTATGAACATTTGTGGTGAAAATCGCCAACTTCTTGTAGCTGCAACACGTTATGCCCAATTTTAAAACGACAACATGGACATTGAAGAAATACCGATTGACAAGCTAAAGGACATTGAACTTTTTGACATTATTATTTTGCACCACGGATTTGAAACATATAACCGTGACTAT
>Ga0163149_10003543_pt1 | contig 17705 bp, 15 predicted proteins | sample OliLakLV19MP5G1_FD_148604 | JGI IMG/M metagenome (GOLD analysis project Ga0163149, IMG submission 148604) | Freshwater microbial mat bacterial communities from Lake Vanda, McMurdo Dry Valleys, Antarctica - Oligotrophic Lake LV.19.MP5.G1 | ecosystem: Environmental > Aquatic > Freshwater > Lake >...
TTTTGTCTGTTTTATAATTGTGCCTAACTAGTATATACGCCGACTAAAGGTAGGCATATACACCCAATTTTGGGTGTATATGCCTACCTTTGGTCTTATTGTCAATTTATAAAAGCTAATTAAAAATTCGTTTGTAGGCCACTTCAAATTGGTGTACTACCCCTTAAACCCATTCATTTTATCCGCAAGCTTAATAGCTTCGTATAAATTGATAATGCCGGCATTTTTTCCAAGCTCTTCAAATTTTACGTAGCGGTCTTTAGCGCCTTTTTTGCTGCCTGGTTTAATTACTTTTTTGCCTTTGTAGGTTGTTATACTGCTCTTGATCAAGATCTTTTTCATTTGCTCAGGAGTTAATGCAGGATAGTATGACTTCAAAACCGCTGCTACACCAGCTGCCACAGGTGTAGCCATACTGGTTCCGCTTAAGTCTTTGTACTCATTTTCGGGTAAGGTTGAATAAATATCAACACCTGGAGCAAATAGATCAATAGACTTTTTTCCGTAATTGGTAAACCCTGCGGCTATCATCGAATCTGGTTTCCAACTCAAAGCTCCAATGGTCATCATATTGCTTGCTGTTCCTTTTCCTTCAAATTTTGTTGTTGGGTAATGTGTTACCTCGTCGATATTCAAATGATCGTTACCTGCAGCATGCATTAATAATACGCCTTTTGATTGTGCGTATTTTACAGCGGCATCTACACATTTTTTATCCCATGAATACTTTTTACCAAAACTCATGTTCAATATTTTTGCGCCATTATCAACCGCGTAAATAATTGCGTTTGCTACGTCTTTATCGCGCTCGTCTCCGTTTGGCACACAACGAACCGCCATAATTTTTACATCAGCGGCAACTCCGTCCATCCCAACTCCATTATTTCTTTTTGCTGCAATAATACCAGCTACGTGCGTTCCGTGTAAAGAATTTGGTCCTTTACAATCGGCATTTCCATAATATTTTTCGTACGAATTAGCATAATCATCGCCAACAATTGTGCGTGGATCGGCATCCGGATTCAAACCTACTTCTATCATTGGATTAATTTGTTCGCTGCCTTCCAGGCATTGTTCTTTAAAATCAGTAAACGTTCCTTTGCCTTGCTTCATCGACATCATAACGATCATCTTCACTTGTTTTGCAGGTTTTTCTTCAGGCGTATATTTTTCTAAATTCTCTAATTTGATCTCTGTAACATTTTGTTGCGCTTTAATATCGGCTTCTACTTTTACCAAACCTTCTTGCAAAAATTTAATTTGATTATACGACGATTCGTACTTAGTTCTTGTTGAAGTCATGTCTTCCTTTACTGCCACAAATAAATTGAACTCCGCTTTTTCTTCTTTTGATTTAAAATCAGCTACTGTTTTACCATCGTACTTTGGTTTCAATTTGCGGTACAAGCGTGTCATCTCCAAATTCTCAGCATCCACATTTTTACCATCCTTACCACCTAAAAAGTTCCATCCATGGATATCATCAATGTATCCGTTTTTATCGTCGTCAATTCCGTTTCCTGCAATTTCGCCCGGGTTGGTCCACATTACTTCTTTCAAATCGTCGTGTTTCCAATCCACACCACTGTCTAATACAGCAACAATTACCGGAACAGCTTTTCTTTCCTTCAATAACTCTTTATAGGTCCTTTCGGTACCTACACCATTTACCTTATCGGTAGTTGGATCAAGATTGAACCAATTATCAGGGCGTTTTTCAACTGTCGGAGTTGCTTGAGCTGTTTGGGCAGATAAAAAGCCGCTTAATAAAAGTATGGAAACTGAAATGACTATTCTTTTCATTGTATGTGGGTTAAATTTTAAATCTAAAATATATAAATTATATCAGTAATTAATACCGCTTACACTAATTAACAGACTAATTATTCATCTTACCAACCGCCTCAATAATATCATGCTTGGTGATGATATGCATATTTCCTCCCATATCACGCAGTAAAACAGCATTATTATCCTTGGTAATTAGTTTACTCACTTCTTCAATAGGCGCTTGCTCCCCTACTATTGGAAAGGCAGGTTGCATCATTGATTTTACGGTTTGCTTTTTAATATCGCTATTCTCTATCAATTTATTAAAGAGGTAATTATCATTCAATGATCCTATATAATTCCCACCTTCTACCACCGGTAATTGCGAAATATTATATTTACTTAATACCGAAAGTGCATTTCCTATAGTTTCGGCCGCATCAATAGTAAGTAATTTTTGATTCTTATGATTTGCAACCAGATCAATTGCTTTTGGCTTTGTCATTTCCAAAAAATTACGGTCGCGCATCCACTCATCATTAAACATTTTTGCCAAGTAACGCGTACCATGATCGTGAAAAATAATTACCACCACATCTCCCTTTTTGTACATGTGCTTCATTTGCATTAAACCTGCCAATGCCGATCCCGCGCTATTGCCTGCAAAAATACCTTCTTCACGAGGAATTCTGCGCGTCATAACTGCAGCGTCTTTATCCGTTACTTTTTCAAAGTGATCGATCACATTAAAATCAACATTCTGCGGTAAAAAATCTTCTCCAATTCCTTCGGTGATGTAAGGATAAATTTCATTCTTATCAAAAATGCCTGTCTCCTTATATTTTTTAAATACCGAACCATACGTATCAACGCCTAATACTTTTATGTTAGGATTTTTTTCTTTCAAATATTTTCCGGTACCACTAATGGTTCCGCCTGTTCCAACACCAACAACTAAGTGTGTAATTTTTCCGTCGGTTTGGTCCCATAATTCAGGACCAGTTTGCTCATAGTTTGCAATAGCATTACTTGGATTATCGTACTGATTTGGTTTCCACGAATTGGGAATTTCACTTACCAAACGCGACGACACAGAATAATACGAACGCGGATCTTCAGGGTCAACATCTGTTGGGCAAACAATTACTTCTGCGCCAAACGCACGAAGCGCATCTACTTTTTCTTTACTTTGTTTATCGGTCGTTGTAAAAATACATTTGTATCCTTTTATAACAGCTCCAATAGCAAGGCCCATACCTGTGTTACCACTTGTGCCTTCAATAATTGTTCCGCCCGGTTTTAAACGTCCGTCTTTTTCAGCATCCTCAATCATCTTAATAGCCATGCGGTCTTTAATAGAATTACCCGGATTAAATGTTTCTACTTTTGCATAAACATCACACGGAAGTCCTTTCACTATCCTGTTCAACTTTACAAGTGGTGTATTTCCAATGGTCTCTAAAATATTATTACACGTCTTTTTCATTTGCTTATTTCACCTCTAAGGTTGTTCTCTAATAAATTTCTTAATTTTTTTGTTGTCAATTTTTGTCCTAACAAGTACATTAATTTTGTTACAGCTGCTTCAAACGTAATGTCGGAACCGCTCACAACGCCAATACTTTTTAGTTTAGCGCTTGTTTGATACATGCCTTGCACTACGCCACCCTGTTGGCACTGCGTAACATTGTAAACAATAATTCCTTTTTTTATAGCATCTTTTAACTCTGTAATAAACCATTCTTTGGTGGTGGCATTTCCTGCACCAAATGTAAGCATGATCACCGCTTTAATTCCCGGAGTAGTTAAAACCGATGTTAGCATTTTTTTACTGATGCCCGGAAATAAATGCAATACCGCAATATCATTATTTAATTTTGCATGAACCTTTAATGCTTTTTTACCCGGAGCGCCAATGGCCATACTGTTGTAGCCAATTTTTACACCTGCCTCTGCTAAATGAGGATAATTAGGCGATTTAAATGCGTCGAAATGTTCGCTATTAAATTTGAATGTGCGATTACCTCGATACAGTTTATATTCAAAATAAATACATACTTCTGAAATTACCGGCTTGCCTGTTTTTTGACGAGCCGCTGCAATTTCAATAGACGTGATTAAATTTTCTTTTCCATCGGTACGAATTGTTCCAATTGGTAATTGTGATCCCGTAAGCACAATAGGCTTTGCTAAATTTTCGAGCATAAAACTCAAAGCGCTTGCAGTAAAACTCATAGTATCTGATCCGTGCAAGATCACAAAGCCATCGTATTTTGAATAATTTGCTTGAATGATTTGTGCCATTTCTATCCAAACTTCCGGTTGCATATCCGAAGAATCAATAGGATGTTTAAACGAAATAGAACTCAACTCCACATCAAACTTTTTAAGTTCGGGAATTTGATTGGTAAGCGCTTTAAAATTAAAAGGCTTTAACGAACCCGTGGCCACATCGTGCATCATGCCAATGGTGCCGCCGGTATAAATGAGTAATACTTTTGATCTAGGGTTTTTCATAAATAATAAAAGTCGCCGCAACGCATTGCGACGACTTTATATTGATTTCTTAGAATGGTAGATCCTCGTTATCGTCGCTTGCACTAAATACCGGGCTTGAGTTATTTTCAAAACCACCACCTTGAGTGTTTTGTGTTTTAGCCTGTGGCGTTTGACTTACGGCAGGGTTTGACGCGTTATTAAAACGCTCAATGCGCCATGCTTCTAAAGTATTAAAATACTTAATGCCTTGTGGACCATTCCACTCGCGACCACGCAAATTGAACTGAATTTTTATTTCATCTCCAATGTTGTACTGGTCAAGCATCGTACATTTGTCTTGTGTTACTTGAAAACTTACATGCTGCGGATAAGGCGTGTTTGCTTCTGTAGTTAAAACGAATTCGCGTTTTTGAAAACGATCACTCACCTTTTGAGTATCGAATTTTGCTTTTAGGGTTCCTGTTACTTCCATGTTATATTTATTTTTTATTTATTTTTATTTTTTCTTCGTCCACCGAAGCTTTAGCGTAGGTGGATTTTTATTTGGGCGCCCACAGGCTGCTACGGGCTCGCTGTTCGCTCGGCTTTTTTTGTTCGTTCCTCACAAAAAAGAGCTAAACCCTCCGCATCCCTGGCGCAGGCGGTAAAAAATCACTGTTGTCTTTTTTTACCGTATGCGTGAGGGTCCCGATAACTATCTGGAGGAGTGGAAATCTCCCGCATTTTTCATGCGGGAATTGGAACGAAAAGCCCAACCTCTACAAGCAAAATGGCTTGCAGGTAATTTTCAGAACATTTTGATTCGTAGGGGTCACGTCCAAATAATTCCCATTCAATTTAATTTCAAATAACGTAATCTCTTAACCCAAAATCTTAATTTAATAATACCAACCATGCTTCTTTTACTTTATTGATCTCCAATAACGTTTTAGCATATTCATGTTTTTCTTGTTCGCTATTAAAGTTCTTTAAAGAACTTTTATATGCCAACAACTCTTCGTTTGCCGGTAATGCTTCAACACTTCCCAACAAACCTAAGTTATTTCCGCTTAAAACCTTGCTATGTTTTATAGATTCAGGAAAAGAATCTATGCCAATACCAATGCTTGTAATAGGTTTTTGCACTTCAAACAAACTATCGCCGTGTGCTCTGCAATACCAATTATCTCCCATTCGCGAAACAAGATCAATTTTTTGAGTATCAATTTGCTTACTATCATCCAAGATATTATCTTGAATATGAATTTTTATGATCTCACAAATCACCAAATTACCTGCACCACCTTTCTCGCCCAAACTTTTTATTTCCATCACTTTACACTCTAACTGCACAGGTGATTCTTTAACACGAAATGGTTTTACAAGATCAGATTTTATAGCCGTAAAATTTGCCTTCTCAAATTCGTTAACGCCTTTAGCAAATGGGCTGCTTGCCAAGCTCATTTGCTGAACCATATCATAATTTACCATGTTAACTACCACTTCCGGAACTTCCATCACATTGTCTAAAGTATCTTTTGTGGCACCTGTTCGTCCACTTCGGGCGGGCGAAAAAACCAAAACAGGAGGATTGCTCGAAAAAATATTAAAAAAACTAAACGGTGCTAAATTAGGTTTGCCGTCTTTACTCATAGTGCTGGCAAAACAAATAGGACGCGGAGCTATGGCATTCTGCAAATATTTTTGAAGAACCTGTATGGTGAGTTCCTTAGGGTCGAGCGTTAACATCGTATAAAAATACTAATAAACAGTGGTAATTTTGATCGGTGTTGAAAAGTGATGAAATTTAGCTCAAAGATAAGCTCCTAAAGGGTTTCAGGGCATTAGAAAAGCTCTTTTTTAAGCTTTTTTAGATAATTAGGTAACAGGCGCAAATGACTCCCGTACCAGCTAAACATTTCTCCATCTACCAGTACAAATTGGCAATTTTTTACGGCGCCCTTCAGTTCTTGCAAATGTTTTTGATCAAACGGGAAAGGCTCACTGGATAAAAAGCAATAGTCGGCACCTTTCAGATCTTCCATGGTAACCTCAGGATACCGTTTTTTATCCTCAAAATGATTAATGATACCGCATTCCTTCATAATAGAATTGATAAATGTATCATCGGCGGCAACCATATAAGGTGTGTTCCAAATAAAATAAGCTACTCTTTTTCTTTCAAATAAATTACTTATTTCCTTAAGGCTTTCAATATTCTGTGTTACCATTACTTCGCTTTCGGTTTTCTTTCCACAAATTTCTCCCAATTTCAACATCATGTCAAAAGCATCGTCGATGGTATTTACATCACTCATCCACACAGGGAAATATTCTTTTAACTCTTCAATTTGCTCTTTTACATTTTCCTCTTTATTTCCAATGATCAAATCGGGCTTTAAACTTTTTATCTTTTCAAGATCCAATTGTTTTGTTCCGCCAACTCTTGCAACACATTCAAACATTTGCGTTGGATGAATGCAAAATTTGGAAATGCCTATCATTTCATTTTGCAAGCCAAGGTCCCACAAATACTCACTTTGCGAAGGGATGAGTGAAATTATGCGTTTTGGCGTAGCATTTAATTGTATGGTTTGATGTAATTGATCTAAGTATAACACAGCACAAATTTATTAAAAAAACGTGACTTAATTTTAGCATATTTGCAGCAGTTTGAACAAAGCTAATTTAGGACATATTGCATTACTGGTAGCGCAAGTAATTTACGCAATGAATTATTCTATTGCCAAAGACCTGATGCCAACCTATATGCAGCCTTTTGCTTTAGTTTTTATGCGAATCATTGGGGCAGGAATTTTGTTTTGGATCCTGAGTATCTTCACAAAAAACGAGAAGGTTGAAAAAGAGGATATGAAGAAATTTCTTTGGCTCACCATTTTTGGAGTTGTAGTAAATCAAGTTTTTTTTATTTGGGGATTAAGCTTAACAAAACCAATCAACTCGGCCATCATCATGATCTCAAATCCTATCATGGTATTTATTTTTACACTTATTGTTTTTAAAGATCGCGTAACGATTCCAAAAGTGAGCGGTTTGCTTTTGGCGATTACAGGTGCTTATATTATTTTGCGGTACAGAGGCAATTTTGAATTGGGCAGTGAAACCATGATGGGTGATCTTTTAACCCTTATCAACTCTGCCTCTTGGGCCATTTTTGTAGTGTTTAGTAAACCGTTATACAACAAATACAGTACAGTAACTGTAATGAAATGGATGTTCCTCATTGGAAGTATTTACATTTTACCAATTGGAGGTTATGATATGTTGCACACCAATTGGGCTGCATTTGATAGCCACGCAATTTTTGCAACAGCTTTTGTGGTAGTAGCCACAACGTTTTTAGCCTATTTACTTAATATTTATGGATTGCAGCAATTGAGTCCAAATGTAGTGAGTATGTACATTTACCTGCAGCCTTTTTTAGCGTCGTTATTTGCTATATCTTTAGGCAAAGATAAACTCGACCTTACAAAAGTGTTGGCAGGCTCGTTTATTATTGTAGGATTGTATTTAGTAACATTGAAACCAAAAATAGAGAAATGATCAAATCAATGACAGGCTTTGGAAAGTTTACCAAAGAATTTAAGGATAAAACAATTACTGTTGAAGTGCGCTCACTTAATAGCAAGGGTGCTGATATAAGCTTACGTTTATCGTCGATGTTTAGAGCTTATGAATTAGATCTGAGAAACGAACTTACAAAGCAATTAGAGCGTGGAAAAATTGATCTGAGCGTTTTTGTAGAAAGTAAAGCAGAAGATACACCCATTGAAATTAATATTCCATTAGCGAAAGCGTATCATACCAAATTTAAAGAACTGGCAACGGCACTTGGCGAAAACAATGCTGATCTTTTAAAAGAGGTAATTAAAATGCCCGATGTGATGAAGAATGAACGCAAAGAAGCGGATGAGAATGTGTGGAAAGAGATCATGGGTTGCATTAACGAAGCCATAAAAGAACTTAATAAATTCAGAGACCAAGAAGGAAAGTCAATCGAAGCAGATTTTAAAACGCGCTTAGGCGTTATTTCAGATTCGTTGACCAAGATCTTAGAATTAGATAAAAATCGTTTAACGAAAATAAAAGAACGCATTAAAAATAATTTGGCCGACGTGATTGGAATGGATAAGATCGATTCGAACCGCTTTGAACAAGAGTTGATCTACTATATTGAGAAATTGGATATAAACGAAGAGAAAGTGCGATTAAAACAACATTTAGATTATTTTTTATCTACCATGAAAGAAAATTCAATTGGCAGGAAATTAAATTTTATTACGCAAGAAATAGGTCGAGAGATAAATACTATAGGCTCAAAGGCTAATGACGCTGATATGCAAAAACTTGTAGTATTAATGAAAGATGAATTAGAAAAATTAAAAGAGCAAAGCAGTAATGTTTTGTAATTAATTTTAAAAGCATACCTTAACCTTAATAATTTAAATTTATAACCATGACAACAAAAATGATCGCAACAATGCTTATTACATTTTCGGTAATGTTAAGCCATGCACAAAATTTTTCTCTACAAGCAAAATCAGGAGATGTGGAATTAGACGCGAGCTTAAATGATATTAATATCAAAGCAAAAACCGATATAACGCTTTTCAAAAAAGATCTTTCACTTGAGTTCAATATTGGCGAGCCAAAAATTGATAACCTTATTGTAGAGATGAAAATGTCGCCCGCAGATGCATATATGACCTTGCAAATTGCCAATATGACCAAAAAAGAACCGGAAGTAGTTGCAAAATCGTATACCATAAATAAAGATAAAGGCTGGGGAGTTATTGCAAAAGAAATGGGCATTAAACCGGGTTCGCCGGAATTTCACGCTTTAAAAGGAAAAGCAAAAGGAAAAAAAGACAAGGGTAATAAAGGCGAAAGTGGAAATGGCAATGGTAAAGGAAACGGTAAAGGCAAGAAAAAGTAAATTTTTCAATTTATAAAAACAATTATTCTTTACCCGCTGTAACCCCCATCGCCGCGTGAGGGATAGAGCAATTGTTTGAGCTCCTTTTTTATCTCTTGCGAATGAAAATTTTTAGGGTGTCAGATAAAAAAGAGCAAGTTGCGAAAGCCCGACCCCATGAAGTGAAAAACTTCCAAAGTGTGTGCGGTTTTTCTACTTCCTGGGGGCACGCCCAAATAAATATATAACCTAAAAGCCCTCAAATCTTTTATTGAACCAAAAAACAAAATATTTAGTTGTTATTGCAGGCCCTACTGCAGTTGGTAAAACCAAACTTGGCATCGAACTTGCCAAGCATTATAATAGCATCGTTATCTCTGCCGATTCTCGTCAGTTTTATAAAGAACTAACTATTGGAACTGCTAAACCCAGTGAAAGCGAATTATCAGAAGTAAAACACCATTTTATTAATAACAAAAATATTACCGAACTTTTTGGCGCCGGACATTTTGAAAAAGAAGCCATACCCCTACTCGATGGCTTATTTAAAGAACATCAATTGGTTTTTGTGGTTGGTGGATCGGGATTATACATTGATGCTTTGTTGAATGGAGTTGACGAATTTGAAGATGTTCCAATAGAAGTTCGCGAAAAATTAAATGCTGAGCTCAACGAAAAAGGAATTGAGCCTTTGCAAAACGAATTAAAAGAAAAAGACCCTGCTTATGCCGCAAAAGTTGATATACATAATTCTCAGCGCGTCATAAGAGCTTTAGAAGTATGCAGGCATAGCGGAAAACCTTATTCATCCTTTCTCAAAAAAAATCAAACAGAAAGAAATTTCACACCCATTAAATTGTTTATCAATACCGATCGCGAACAACTTTACCAAAAAATAAATTTGCGAGTGGACAATATGATGAAACAAGGATTGCTAAATGAAGTAAAAAAATTAACGACGTTTAAAAATGTAAATGCACTAAAAACCGTTGGGTATAAAGAGTTGTTCGATCACTTAGAAGGTGCTTGCACATTGGAAGAAGCCATAGTTAAAATAAAACAGCATACGCGTAATTATGCCAAACGCCAGATTACGTGGTTTAAAAATCCTGCTTACCCTGCCTACCGAACAGGCAAGCAGAATGAGTGGGAAAATTTTGAGCCCAACGATCTAGAAAAAATAAAAGCCTTTTTAGATATTATTATTTCGAATTAGTTGGTGGCGTAGCTTTTGGTATAAGCGCCGCGATCAAAATACCTAAGAATAGAAAAAATAATATCAAACAAATTGCTACTAAAGGTCCTGCTCCGGTGCCGATCCAAGAAGCAAGTGCTGCAAACACTAAAGCAAACACTAAAGCAACTGCTAAATACATACACACCACCGTAATCGGCATCCATCTACCTTTATATTTATCTGGTTCGCGCTTAAATTGAAATAAAGAGATATATGCCATTACCAAAGGTGCAATGGATAAAATAACTAACAATATGGATATCGAGGCGCTTGAAAGTACAACAGATGTAGCACCTCTGCTCAAAATAATACCTAGAATATTTAAAAGCAAACTTGCTAAGCCTAATGGATTAATTTTACGCGGCATTTCTGGCTTAGGGTTTCTAATTTGTTCCGGCTGTTTATAAACAGGCGCTTGCATAACCACTTCTCTTGTACCATTTGCATATTTGATCAATGCAACTCTTGATTTGCTAATACTATACGTTGGGCCATTTAAATTATCACAACGTTTGTATTTGATGTTCTTCTCATCAATTTCGAGGATCTTAACCGATAATTCATCCGCATTTTGAAGTAAAAGCACATCACCACACGTATCTTTATCTAAAATAAGTATTGGTTTTCTTATAAAATGATTTATATCACTTTCTCTGCTAACTAAAATAACAGCCTCTTTATTTAACGTTTCATTTGTGAGAGAAGGTTTCTCGCTTTTTACAATCTCCTGCTTTTTAGTTTCGTGCGAATGCTTATTATTCCATACTATGTGATAGCCTTTGCGGTAAACCCGTTTTTCGACGCTACAAGAAGTAACTATAAATAGCGCGATCGAAAGGATCCATACTATTTGAGAAAGTCTTTTCATTTTTACAAAGTTAATCAAATACACGAAAGAATTAAGAACCTTTGTAAACTAAACCCAAAGCGGGTTTTGAGGGTGTTTGATATAAATTTGCAGTTTTTGTAAATAATACTTATGTTTAATACTGATTATCAATTGCCATGAAAATAAAAACAAATACGGTACAGGATATTTTTATTCAAAAATTAAAGGAAACCCTGCCGCCCTCTATTGGAATTGCAGAAGAAATAGCTGAATTACTTGGCATAAGTATTGATAGTGCTTATCGCCGCATTAGAGGTGAAACCGACATTAGTATTAACGAGATTTATACCATCACTAAAAAACATGGTATTTCCTTAGATAATATTTTTTCTAACTTGGGCGATACGGTAACCTTTACCTACACAAAACTTACAGATAGTGAAGTAAATTTTGAAAATTATCTCAAACGCCTTTATGGCCATACAAAAGCCCTCAACTCATTTGTTGATCGCAAATTATTTTATGTAGCCGAAGAACTTCCTATCTTCTATTCGTTTTTTGATAAACAATTAACCGAATTTAAATTATTTTACTGGCAACGTAGTGTTCTTAATATTCCGCAACGTCAAAGTCAGAAATTTGAATTTGGTATTATGGATCCAAAATTAGTTGAGTTGGCGCATAATTGCTATTTGGAATATAAAAAAGTTCCTTCGGTTGAAATTTGGACCGAAAAAACAATTTTTACCGTTACAAAACAGCTTGAATTCTATTTAGAAAGCGGCGTATTTGCAGATAAGAAAGATGCACTTACACTTATTCAAAAAGTAAGAGAGCTCTCTGCTATGCTATCGCAAAATGCCGAAGATAGCCGTAAATTGAAAAGTGATACTGGCGAAACTTATCAATTGTATAGCAGTGATGTGGTATTAGGTACAAACTGTATCTTTTTAAAAACCGGTGATGTAAGTCATGCTTATATCAGCTTTAATACCATGAATTCGTTGAACACAAGCAATAATGAATTTTGTGAAGAAACCGAACATTGGGTAAAGAACATCATTAAGAAAAGCACATTAATAAGTGGCGTTGCCGAAAAACAGCGTTATCAATTCTTTAGCAAACTTAATACTGCTATCGACAATTGCGAAAAACGATTGAATTCATTCTGATCTACTAATTTATAAATGAGTAAGTGGTTCTCTTTTATCGACGATTACCGGAACATTGAAAAGCCCATTTTCAATGTGATCATTTCCGAGTTTTTTATTCAAATGGTAAATGCCACATTTATGTTGGTATTGCCTTTGTACATGTCGCGCATGAATTATACTAACGAACAGATCGCTCTCTTTCTAACGTTTCGTTTTATTGGCGTATTTCTTTTGGCTTTGCCCATTGGAAAATTTATTAAGGGGAAAAAACTATATCCCTTCTTTTATATTTCTGCCATTGGAGTTCCTTTATTTGGTTTAGCAAGTGTTGCCGCCATTCACTTCAAAATTGATGCATTAATTTACATAACTCTTTTTTTATGGGGCTCTATGTTCACATTCATGCAGATCCCTGTTTCTCCTTTTATATTGAGAAATTCTACCAAAGCAAATCATACGCCAGCTATTGCTTTAAGTTATAGCACATGGAGTTTTGGCGGCATTGTTAGCGGTGTTATTACCGCTATTTTATGTTATTTAAACAAAGATCTGTTCAATGAACAAAATATACTCATCATTTTTTCTGGTCTTGGTTTTATTGGCCTTTTCTTTCTCATCAAAAACCCAATGAAAGAATTGGTTGAAGAGCGTTCGATCACGCACGATCATCATCACAAACACAATATCGATTGGCATTTGATCATTAAAGCACTTATTCCTACACTTATTATTGCTACAGGTGCAGGATTAACCATTCCCTTTATTAGTTTGTTCTTTGAAAATGTGCATCACATAAGTACCGGCGAGTTTTCTACGTATAGTGCCGTTGCCTCTTTGCTAGTTGCCTATGCGGCGTTAATGGTTCCGAAAATAAAAAAGTATGTTGGCTACAAAATTGCAATTCCAACTACGCAATCTTTAGCGGTTATATCGCTCATTGCATTGGCCACTACTGAACTATATTCGCAATACAGCATTGCTTTGTACATTGCTATTGCTTGCTACTTATTACGGCAGCCTTTAATGAATATGGCGGGTCCAATGACGACTGAATTGGTTTTAAATTATGTAGGAAAGAACAACCGCGAGATCACAAGCGCCCTTACTTCGGCTATTTGGAGCGGAAGTTGGGTATTAAGTGGGCTAATGGTAAATATTCTTTTTAGATTTGGCTTTCAGTTCGTAAATATTTTTTTAATTACATCGGCTTTATACGCCCTGGGTGTTATGATGTATTACGTGCTGATTGTTGATTATGTAAAGCGCGAACAAAAAGGACTGATTGAGAACTAAATTTATATATATACTTTGCTTTCTGGCTAACGTTATAATAGCCCAGCAACAAAATTTTCAATTAGAAAAGGGAAATTGCATTATATTTAAACAACACGTTTATGCGTTTGGATTTAAAAGTAATTCTTTTGTGATCTATAAACTCAAATCAAATTTGCAATTAATAGACAGCATTTATTACAACCTCGATAGAACAAAAACCGCCAATTACTTAAGTGTTGATTGCGATACCTTGCACGAGACTTTGAATTTTCACTTGCAAAAAAAGGATAAACAAAACCTTACCTTGCTTCGCTTTGATCAAAAATTTAAATTAGTAAATGAATTCAAAAATGCAGAAGTTACAAAACTCGATCCATTTGCTACTTTTGATCATCAAAAATTTGTGTATAAAAAAATTGTGTACGCTGTAAAAACTGCCATGGATACGTCGGGTAAGCAATACTATCTTTCAAAATACGAATTGCAAAATTCAAATGATAAAGCATTTGACTATAAATTTAAATGGCAGTTTAACTTTGAGAAACAGCATATTAAAAATGTAAGGGTTTTTTATGCAGATACAATTAAAGTATTGGCCTTTGTGCATGTAAATAATGGTGAGCGTAAAGGACAGTGGGTTTTAAAGATCAATGCTGCAACGGGTTTCATTATAAAAGCAAAAAAAATAAGTACAAACGCTAATTTAAATTACAGATACAGCAATCATTTTGTAGACAGCGTAAGCAAAAACATATTTGTTTTGGGGCAACTCACCGTTGGCGAACAATTATCAAGCGCAACGCCTACCCTTTTTATCTTGCAATTCGATAGCATGCTTTCTCTTAATAGCACAAAGCAATTGATCCAGCGCATCACACCTTCCAATCCAACAGCAAAAGGGCCAACCGGCTTTGTTTTTCAAATCAGTGAAGTAAAAAAGAAGTCGCCCGATAATTATCAATATCAAATAGACTTTTACAAAAATAATATCATCGACTATAAATACAGTAATACATCGTTGCAAGGCTTTGCTTTTGCCGACGATGCCATTGAAACGGAGCCGGTAATTATCAAAGAGTTTGCTGAAATAGAAAATTATTTTTTCACTCCCGATAAAAAAGACCTGAACGGAAAATTATTTGCCGATACGGCTAAGAGTGCCGATCGTTTATTTTACAATCAACCTGTTTTTAAAGTTAAGCAAGCGTTTAAATTGAACAGTGATGAATTCCCCGTTTGGATCTTAAAAAAGATAGATGCCAAAAGCGGAACAATTAATTACAGCACACTAAAGCCCGGGATAAAAACCTACGAGTTAAAAGCGATCAGCGCTAATCAAAAAGAAGAATATCCCGGAATATTGTTGTTTGGAAAGAGCGATTACGTTTTGTTTTATACGAAGGCTTCAAATGTATTGTATCTTGAAATTGGTAATTGGTAATTAACTCAGACTTCAAAAGCATTTTCCGTTCCGTCTTTTTTTTAATTCCATCGCCCGCGTGAGGGATGGAGCCTTTGTTTGAGCTCCTTTTTTATCTCTTGCAGCTGACGTTTTTTGGAGAATGAGATAAAAAAGAGCGAGTGGCGAGAGCCCGACCCCTACAAGCAAAATGCTTTCCGTAAAATTTCCTGAGCATTTTGATTCGTAGGGGGCATGCCCAAATTATTCAAAACATGCTCCAATTATCGATAGTGACCTCATTCCTCACTCGTAATTCATAACTCATCAATCTCCCGCAAGCTCCGCTGCTTCTTTGCCAACCAAACTCCCTATAGCAACTCCCATACCGCCCATTCGTACAGCCGCAATCACATTTTTAGAAACATGCTTAATGATAGGTTTCTTTTCGCTCCCAACACCCATAATTCCTGCCCAACGTTGATCAATCTCAAATGGTGTGTTTGGAAGTATCATGTGCTTTAACTTTTTTTCAAGGTCTTTTTGAATTTGCGAAGTGATTTTAAAATCGGTACTTGTTTCGCCTTTGATATCTAAATTTCGAGCACCGCCAAATAAAAGTCGGTTATTGATGTTCCTGAAATAATAATAGCCTTGTTGATAATGAAAGCTTCCTTTTATCTTTAATCCTTTAATAGGTTTGGTAATTAAAACTTGTGCTCGAGCAGGATTTACGTCTTTTATGTTCAATAATTGTTTGGCAAAACCATTAATGGCCACCACCACTTTTAAAGCGCTAAATTCGGCAATATTAGTTTCAATAATTGCCTTCGAACCAGTATCAAAAATGTTAGTAACTGTGATGCCATTGAGTATGGTGATATTGTTTTTTCTAACCAAGTTCATAAGGCTCTCCATCATTTTACCGGTATCAATTTGTCCCTCACAGCGATTTAAAATGAGTCCTTTTGCGTTCTTAAATCCAAAGGTTTTTATTTTTGAGCTGGTTAGGGCATAACAATTCCTTTCACCTATCACCTTGCGCATTTTCTCATTCATGGCAGGTATTTTATCAACGCACTTCTCTAATTCATTGGGATCATCAAACAACTCATACCCTCCAAAAGCTCTATAGTCAATAGCCTTATCGCCAAGGGTTTTACGTAAAATTTCTAAACCTTTAGTTCGCATGCATACCGTTTCCCACACTTGCTTTTCGGGAATTGTCTTCATATCCTGCAATAATTCGGTTAAACTACCAAAACAAGCAAAACCAGCGTTTTTTGTGCTGGCTCCAAATGGCAAAACGCCTCTTTCTAAAACGGTAACTTTAGCTGTAGGATTTTGTTTTTTATAGTTCAATGCGGTAAAAAGACCAACGATTCCGCTTCCTATTACGACGAGGTTTTGTAAACCTAAGTAGCGATCAGTTTCCCAATAACTGATGTTAACATTTGTTTTATTTTTGCTTGCTTTTATGGTTCGCATTTTGCTGGAATTTCGTAAATTTAGGTCTTATAACTCTTATGCACAACACCTTTCGGGGGTATATTCGTATTTTGTCCATTTGTGTCCTCTTAACGGCGTCGGTAAACTCTTTTGCTCAAGAAAAAGCGGTTCGTTTTAATACTAAAATTGAAAAAGGAGGAAATGGTTGTGGCGGTGCTAATCTTACCATAACTCAAAACGGAAAGCCTTTTCAAACCATAGTAACTAATGATGACGGAAAGGTAAAGATCGATCTTCCGTACGGATATAATTATTTGATCGTTGTAAGTAAGGTTCAAATGTGTACCAAAAAATTTGAGATCTCAACTGTTGGTGTTCCTGTAGATGGTAATCCGCAAGTATTTTCTATAGAAGCTATCACACTTTTTGAATTACAAAAAGGAATTGATTATTCGGTTTTAAATAAAACATTGGTAAAAGCGGCATATGATCAAAAAAGTAACAGTATAGATTACGACGAGAATTACATTAATCAAATGCTTGGTGAGTTAGATAAGCTCAAGCAATTAGAGGCGGAAGCAGTTGCAAAAGCAAAAGAAGCAGAAGCTAATTACAAAGGTGCCATTGCTGCAGGTGATAAATCATTTCAAAAGAAAGAATGGCAATCATCTATTTCTAGTTATCAGCAAGCCTCTTTATTAAAACCAACTGAGAATTATCCAAAAGATCAAATTGCGCAGATAAATAAAATTATGGCCGAAGCCGATGCAAAAACCAAAGCGGATGCTGATGCAAAAGCAAAAGCAGATGCCGAAGCCGCTGCCAAGAAAAAAGCAGATGCAGATGCTGCTGCTGCAAAAGCCGCCGCTGAAGCAAAAGCTAAAGCAGATGCCGATGCTGCTGCCAAAGCAAAAGCAGATGCTGATGCCGCTGCCAAAGCAAAAGCAGATGCTGATGCCGCCGCCAAAGCCAAAGCAGATGCAGATGCTGCTGCTGCAAAAGCAAAAGCGAATGCAGACGCCAAAGCAAAAGCCGATGCAGACGCCAAAGCAAAAGCTGATGCAGATGCCGCTGCAAAAGCAAAAGCAGATGCTGATGCTGCTGCTGCAAAAGCAAAAGCTGAAGCAGATGCTAAAGCAAAAGCTGATGCAGATGCCGCTGCAAAAAAGAAATTAGAA
>Ga0163149_10003546_pt1 | contig 17702 bp, 16 predicted proteins | sample OliLakLV19MP5G1_FD_148604 | JGI IMG/M metagenome (GOLD analysis project Ga0163149, IMG submission 148604) | Freshwater microbial mat bacterial communities from Lake Vanda, McMurdo Dry Valleys, Antarctica - Oligotrophic Lake LV.19.MP5.G1 | ecosystem: Environmental > Aquatic > Freshwater > Lake >...
CACAAAAAGAGAATAATATGATTAAGATCAACAGTATTAATAAGAATAATAGATAAAATATTTCTTTTAAAAAGTAGAATTTTTCTCCTTTTATCCCTTTTCTTCACCATTGGTGTAATCGTTGGAAGCAAAAGTTGAAATCCAGCTAACTTTATCCTGTGTTCCAAATCCGTGTTAAATATTTCATTCTTGTTTTCACGCTTGTATACCTCAATAAGGTTTACTGTTCGTCTGATTCACTCCGGGTAGCCTTAGCCGTTCGAACATTACAGGAACCTAAGCTGGATGGAAAGCTGGATGATGACTGCTGGAAAAATGGAGTTTTAATAAATAATTTTACCCAGAATTTACCAATTCAAAAAGCAAAACCAACACAAGCAACGGATGTAAGGATATTGTATGATGATTATGCCATTTACATCGGAGCCATGATGTATGATTCTGCACCTGATAGTATTTTGCATGAACTGGGCAGCAGAGACGATGCGGATTTAAATTCAGATTTTTTTTCTTTTCGTATTGATCCATACAATACCAGGAAGGATGCTTTTATTTTTTCTGTTTATGCTTCGGGTGTTCAGGTGGATGAGAAATTCAGTGATCCAACTTTTGATGCCGTGTGGATAAGCGAAGTAGATATTAATGAGAAAGGATGGAGTCTTGAAATTAAAATTCCGTATTCTGCATTTCGTTTTCCTAAAAAGGTGAAGCAGGAGTGGGCCATGCAAATGATACGCAGTATAAGGCGCAACAGGGAATTCGATCAATGGGCATTTACGCCGCCCACTGAATCAAGTCCACTTAAATTATGGGGAACGTTAAGGGGAATTGAAAATATTAAGTTGCCGCTCCGCTTATCATTTACACCTTATGTGTCCTTTTATGAAGAGAGGTCTCCATTTTCTGAACTCGATGGAACCTATAAATACGCGAATACATTTTCATACAATGCAGGCGTTGATATGAAATACGGGATAGACGAACGTTTTACTATTGACATGAGTTTATTGCCTGATTTTGGCCAGGTGCAATTCGATAGAAAAGTAAAAAATCTTGGTTACAGAGAAGTGATATATGATGAGAACCGATCTTTTTTTAAGGAGAGTACAGAGTTGTTCAGCAAGAACAGTTTGTTTTATTCAAGGAGAATAGGGAAAACACCTGTTGGATTTTACGCTGTTTCATATCAATTACGGCCCGGAGAAGAATTGATAGAGAATCCTTCAAGAGTAAAATTATTGAACGCGATAAAACTTTCGGGAAGGAATAATAATGGATTGGGTATAGGTGTTTTTAACGCAGTTACGGATAGGATGGAGGCGATAGTAAAAGATTCCATTGGAAACACAAGAAAAATTATGACTGAGCCTTTGACAAACTATAACGTTATTGTTTTTGACCAGCAGCTAAAAAACAATTCCAGTGTTTATTTTATTAATACAAATGTGATAAGGGAGAAGAATAGTAATGATGCAAATGTCACAGGTACAGGTTGTACATTATTCAATAAAAAAAACACATTGGCGACTGATGGGAATTTTACACTGAGTCAGAAATATGTAAAAGTTCCCGGTGCGGCTGAAACATACCAGAATCAATTGGGATACAATTATTTTTTGGGTATTAGAAAAACAGGAGGAGTTTTTGGTTATGGCCTTGGGCATGAGGTGATGAATAATACTTTTAATAGAAGTGATCTTGGTTTTCAATCGGTAAATAATTATGGTTCATTGAACCTTTATGTCGAACATAATTTATATAAGCCCTGGAGGTTTTTGCGTAACTCAAGCAGCTCATCAAATATAAGTTATGGATATAATTACCTTACCGGCCATAGAATAGATCTTGGTTATGAACTGAACCTGTTTGTAACCTTATTAAACTATCATAGCTTTTTTGCAGGAGGAAATACATCTCCCACGTCCTTGTATGATTATAACGAACCGCGAGTTCCCGGCAGATTTTATCGCACTTCCCAATACTATTATTTATATGCAGGTATAAGCAGCGACTATAGAAAAAAACTGGCTGTTGATATGACGATAAGCATGGCAAATTTTTTTAAAAGCAATACAAACAACTTATTGGCTAAAGCGGGTTATGCAGCCACTCCAAAAATACGTTACCGCTTCAGTAACAGAATGTCGGCAACATACGCATTTTGTTACGACTATGATCCGTTTAATCCGGGCTTTGTCACGTTCGATGCATTGGGAGATATTGTAATGGGAGCAAGGGAGCTTCATACAATAGAAAATTCTTTTTTACTCAAATATATTTTTAATCCGCGTATGGCACTTAATATAAATGCCCGTCATTATTGGATAACCGGTGAATACAAGAATAATTATTATAGATTGGATAATGATGGATACTTATCGCATTACGATAATTATCCTACAAGTAATGATTTTAATTATAACGCTTTTAATATTGATGTGGTTTACACTTGGCAGTTTGCTCCCGGCAGCATGTTAAATTTTACGTATAAAAATGCTATTGAAAAAGACGATGTTGTTGTTATTTCTCATTTTGGAAAAAACTTTGACAATACCATCAGTTCTCCGCAAACCAATAGTGTTTCTCTGCGATTGGTTTATTTTCTGGATTACTTGTATTTCAAAAAAAAGAAACAGGTTAATTAAATCATTCTGCCTGATCACATCAGGCGAACCCCCTCGTTATACTACGCCAATAGTCTCCATCCGGAGGGCGAGGGGTATTTTTATTTTTTCTTATTCTGTATTTCGTCAGTAAAATGCTGCCTCGATTTTTCCTTTGAAAATTTATCCGAATTATATTCCGCTGATTTATTTTTTGGAATAGATAAGCTGTTCCACTTTTCACTCACCATTTTTGCTAGAAATACAATTTGTCCAATGTGATAAGGATAATGCGCTAATTGCCTGTTAATGGCATCAACAACGGTATGTCCCTGGTTTCGGATGTATACAATTCTTTCAAGATCTTCAGGTTTCAGATTGCCAATTACATTAAACAAACATTTCCAGCCCATATCCCATATCTCAATTAATTGCTGTCTGCTTTTTACATCATCAACAAATTCACTGTCCCTGTTGCGCCATTCCTTTTCTCCGTCACTGGTAAAAAAATCTGTCCAACGCGATAACATATTACCGGTTAAGTGCTTTACAAGAGTGGCTATGCTATTACTTTCCTCGTTGTATAACCAAAATAGTTTTTCTTCCGGAATTTGTTCCATGGCTTTTTCGCCTAACATTTTATAGTATAAAAATTGTTTTTTTACACTATCGATATAATTATTTTCCATTTTTATTTATAATTGTTTAAGTTACTACGCACGATTCTCGACAGGCTCGAATTGACCTCCACACAAGTGTTACATCGAGCTTGTCGAGATGCTATAGTGGATATAATATTGTTTCAAATTATTTTTCTATGAGTCCGGCTTGCTCCCGGCGATCGTAGTCAAGTATCAAAAAATAATACCAAACCACTCCAATAGCATATAATGTTGCTGTTATCAAAAATACACTAACATAAGCATGTCCACCATCTCTGAGTACTTTAAAAATGCGGGAACTTATAAACCAGCTGCCCGACCAAATAGCAGAAGTTAACGCACTTACCATTTCCCTGTTCTTACTTCCAACATAACTCATCACAATCTCTGATGTCATTGGGCTGGCAAGATTCATGAGAGGCTGGCGTATCATAAAACAAAAAATCGCAATGTAAACCGCTATTGGATATTGACTGTAATATTGTGTAGTGGCGAGGCAAAATAATGAAATAACAGCAACGCTTTGAGTTGCAGGGACCGCTACTTTATAGCCAATACCTCTTTTTATTCTTGGAACAAGCATGGCGCAAATAGCTACCAGTATAGAGGTGATTGATGTTACCACAGAAAAAGTTCCTGTACTCATGTTGTGTACATTGGAAAAAAATAAACTCATAAATGGTATGGTGAGTCCTGCACCAACTGCTATGATCACCGTTGGGATCATTGATTTTGTAATTAGTACCCAATCAAAATCCCATAAGCCAAGCATTTTTTCTTTTCGAATAGTTTCATTCGTGGGAACATTTTCTTTGATACTTATTTTGTAAACAAAATAAACGCCTATGTATCCTAAGATGGAAATGATGATGAGAATATTTTCTTCGTTAAACAAGGACGCATTGTACCAGCTTAAAACGCCAATAATAAATCCGCCAAGTATCCCGGCGAAACTCCAGGTGGAGTAATTAAGTGCAATAGCTTCTGTATGTGTTTCTTTTTTTGCGTTGCGTAATATGAAAGGTAAACTGCATATCTGTAAAAAAGTAAAAGAGCTGCCCCATAAAAATTGCGAAACATTAATGAGCCAATGAATATGCTCATGTATAGAGAAAATGATGAGCAGCGCGAAAGTGGGCACAGCGAATGAAGAGAGATAGAACAAGGGTTTCAACCTTCTCTTTTTAATGAAAAGTCCTACGGGCAGTGCCAATAACAATACTCCTAAAAAACGATATGAAATATACCCTGCAGTTGACCCATCATCAAATCCCTCCGCTTTCATATACAAAGGCTGGATAACCATAAAAGAAGAGTTGATGAGCTGAATAAAAAATTCAGCCACCACCAAATACAGAACCGGGCGCTCTACGTGTTTATAATCCCTTATTATCCCCAGCATTATTGTTTTGTAGAATTATAGTCTCTATATATTTAATTATTTCATCCTGCTGCAATGGTTCAAACCATTTAATATTCATATCCTTCCTGAACCAGGTAAGCTGGCGCTTGGCAAAATTTCGGGTGTTCTGTTTTGTTTTTTCTACTGCTTCCTCTAATGAAATTTTATTTTCCAAATAATCGAAGAGTTCTTTGTACCCCACTGTTTGTAGTGGATTAAGTGTTTTGTATTGCAGAAATTGTTTCACTTCTTCTAATAAACCATTCTTCATCATCTCATCTACACGCAGATTTATTTTTTTGTATAATTCTTCACGGTCAATATTCAGACCGATCTTAATTGGTATAAAATTTCTCGGCACAGATTTTTTTTTTCGAAAAGTAGAAAAAGGCGTACCGCTGCTTATACAAACTTCCAGAGCCCGCATTATACGTTGTGGGTTTTGAATGTCTACTTCGTTGTAATAAACCGGATCATGTTGTTTTAACAATTCCTGTAACTGAGTAATTCCTTTTTCTTGATGTAATTTTATCAGTTCTTCTCTAACACCTTCTTCTGTTTCCGGCAACTCATCTAATCCATCGCAAATAGCATTGATGTAAAGTCCGGAACCTCCAACTACAATTGCGATATTTCCCGACTTATAAATTGAATCAAGAGTCTCAATACTTTCCATTTCAAACAATCCAACATTATAATTATCATGAATGCTTTTGTTGTTGATGAAATAATGTTTGGCCATGCTTAACTCTTCTTCAGAAGGTTTAGCTGTGCCAATGTTCATTTCTTTAAAAAATTGCCGCGAGTCGGCGGAAAGAATGGGTGCGTTAAAATGTTTTGCGAGATGAATACTTGTATTGGTTTTACCAATGGCGGTGGGGCCAACAACAAATATCAAAAAGTTCAGCGCCATAGCAAGAAGTTAAACACATTACAATTGCTTGGCATAATGGTATGTAGAAAATTAATCTTACTCTTCAGGATCTTCTGCTACTTCTGGTTCAGCTTCATCACCTTCTTCTGCCGGCTCGTCTTCATCTTTTACCTCTATCATATCATCTTCCATCGCATCTTCATCTTCCCAGCTTTCTTCACTGCTGAATATTTTTTCCTTTTTTTCGGTGGCTTCTTCTTCGTCTTCATCTTCAACAACCGGAGGAGCAATATTTACAATTTTATACTGGTTAGGCGCTATACCTGCCGATTTGCTTGCTCTTGGGTAGGTCGATTTTGGATCAGCATCCAGAATCTTGATCAATTCAATATAAAAATGCCAGCCGGCGTTAAAGTCAAAAAGGTAAAGTAGTTTTTGATGTGGATCTTCAATGAACGCACCCAATTTGGATTTCGCCATTAATTTTTTCTCCTGCTCGGTTTCATTCTTTAATGTTATTTCTGTTCCTTTTCTCCAGTAATCATCGCTTATATAAAATGAAGCGTTATGCGCATTGTCAAATCCAATTGATTTTTGAATGCACACATGTAATTCTTCAAATGTTTGATTGGAACGAATATCTATCTCCCTGAAAATTTCATCATGATCTTCAAATGTTACTCTAAACCTGTAAATCATATAGCTGCTGATTTTTAACTAAGATATTATAAATTTCAAAAAAATAATCCTAATACGGAAAAAAATCATGGTCTTTTAGAAATAAAATTCTTTATACTAGAAAGCCTGCTTGAGTTACCAGAAAATACACCCTGCTTGGAGTTCCTGATATCTTCAATAGAATAAAATGCTCCGGGTGTATGTTCGTTAATAATACGCGTGATACCTCTTATATTTTCTCTCTTTGCAATGGTGTAAATTAATTTAACAGGACCTTTTGCTCCTTCTCCATCTACCACGGTTATGCCATGATTGGCATTCTTTAATGCTACTAATAAATTGTTACAATCCCGGTTGGTAATAATGCGTACTATTTGCAGACCCAGTGCCAATTTTTCTTCAATGATCAAACCAAGATAATTTCCTGTTGCGAAACCTGCGGCCCAGGCAATATAACATGCGGCGTTATTTAGGTTCTTCATTACTTGTCCAATTACAATGAGCCAGATAAGAACTTCTACAAATCCCAGTAAAGGCGGAATTTTTTTGTAACCCTTCGTGCTTAGCACATGGCGCAATGTATTAAGCGTTACATCACACAACCTAGAACAAAAAATAAGCAATGGGAGTCCAATCCAACTGTAATAATCAAACCCTGCAGTAGTTATATCTAATAACATATTATATATGCAAATGTAAGAAAAGACCGCTACTATCTGTAAATGTTTTTCAACCGCTCGGCTGCTTCATAAACTGCCGGACATACCGCCGTGTTTTTTATGGCAAGATCCAGTAATTGGTAAAATCGTTTTCTTTTAAGATGAGGATATTCCCTACAGGCATTAGGTCTGTGTTCATAAACCATGCAATAGTTATCGGGTGCAAGGAAAGGGCAGGGAGCCGCGTTAAGCACATAATCGTTGTCTTCATCCTTATGCAGGTATTTTTCTACGAATTCTGCGGGCCTAATCTTAAAGTGTTTTGCCAGTCGCTCAACATCTTTCTCATAAAAGATAGGGCTCGTGGTTTTACAGCAGTTGGCACAGGTAAGACAATCTATACGTTCAAATATTTCATCATTTAGATCAGCAGTAACCTCATCAAGATTAGAAGGTCTGGCCTTTTTAAGTTTTTCAAAAAGCTTTTTTGTACCGGGTTGTGCCCTTTTTGATAAGGATTCCAGATTTTTAATATCCATAAAATATATTTTTTCGCTTTTCGTCATACAAATATATAACATTGTTATTTTTATGTTTGGTTCAATATCAATTATGTTAACGCAAAAGAGCAAAAAGAGAAGTTTAATTCAGCCTGTTATTGCGATTTATAATTCTATTGAGGATGTTCCTCCGGCTCAGTGGCCTCAACCTTCCGATGGTTCTTCCGCTTTTCTTTCCCCGGAATACCTGGATGCATTTGAGAACAATTCACCACAAAACATTACTTGTCGTTATGTTAGCGTTTCTATTGACGGAAAATATTATTGTTCAGCTTATATCCAATTGATAGATGTTGAAGATAATAGTATTGGTAATTTTCTTAAGTCGGTCCCTTTAAATTGCCCCGGAAAATATGTACAAAAAAGGGTTGGTGATCATACTGATTGCATTAAAATAAGGCTGCTTGTTTGTGGTAATATTTTTATCAGTGGGGAGCATGGTTTCTCTTTCGATAAAGAAATGATGAAGGCTGCTGATGCTTCCGATTGGTTGAATAAAATGATAGATACCGTTATTGCCGAAGAGGAAAGTACTGATCCTGTTTCAATGGTATTGATCAAAGATTTTTATGAGTCATCGGTCCGCTATTCTGCTCAACTAAAGAAAAAACATTTTAATGCCTTTAAGGTCGATCCTAATATGATCCTCGATATAGATCCCTCTTGGAAAAAATTTGACGATTACCTTTCTAGTCTTTCATCAAAGTATCGTGTACGTGCAAAAAGTATTTTGAAGAAAGGAACTGATGTAATACAAAAACAGCTTGATCATAAAGAGATAAAAGCAAACGAAGATAAGATAATGCAGCTATATATGGTGTTGCACGACAAGGCCAGGTTTAAACCAGCGGCTTATTCTATCGAAACTTTTTTAGGATTAAAAAAAGCATTTAAAGATCGCTTTGTGTTTACGGGGTATTTTGTGGGTGAAGAATTAGTCGCCTTTAAGTCATATTTTATTGTGGGAGATAAAAAAGATGTAGAGGCGCATTTTGTTGGGTTCGATAATTTATTAAATAAAAAACATGAGCTTTATCAAAACATTTTATATCACTACATAGCGGAAGCGATTGAATTGGGTTCCGGCAAAATTCTTTTTGGCCGGACTGCGCTCGAGATAAAAAGCAATGTTGGTGCAAAACCTCATGAATTGGTTTGTTATATTAAGCATGTGAATCCTGTATTTAATTTTATAATTAAGCCTTTTATTAAGCGCATGCAATCAAGTACTTGGGTGATGCGTGATCCATTTAAAAATGTAGCCCCGGCTTTATCTTAAAACCTCAATATTTTGTATCTTTCGGGTAATAACCTATGAGATACATAATACTCATCTTTTTACTTACTTTTTCAAGTAGTCTTTTAGCGCAGCGTGGTAAGGATGGGGCAACGTTTGTAACTACCGCGAACCAGCGAATAAATGAATATACTTCTTTAGCATCGAACGCCAATGCGGGTGTAGTTTCGATAAATGTCACCGACAATAGTTTAAATGGTAACGGACGTTTTGCTAATTCACTTGCAGGTGGCGACCTCATCATGATCATTCAAATGCAGGGAGCGCTTATCAGTGGAACATTGACAGGCACAATTGCCAGTCCTTTAGATAGCACATGGGGTGAGATAATAAATTATAATAATTGCGGGCTTTATGAATTTGTACAGGTGAAAGGAGTTACTGGAACCTCAATTATTAATTTAGACTGCCCATTAAAAAATAGTTATACCATGGCAGGAAAAGTACAGGTCGTACGTGTTCCTCGTATGGCTTCCCTAACCATCAATAATGCTGATGTTACCGCAGATGCATGGAATGGAAGCGTAGGAGGTGTTGTGGCCATTGAAGTGAAAGGAAATACTGTCATTAATTCCTTAGGAAAAATTGATGTTACCGGAAAAGGTTTCAGAGGGGGAGTGTTGGATAATAATACGACATATGGAGTTAATAATGTTGGCTCCACGCTCGATTCCCTTGGTGCGGAAAAAGGTGAAGGTATTGCCGGATTCCAAAACGATTATACAATTTATGGTGGTAAATATTGTAAAGGTGCTGCTGCTAATGGCGGAGGAGGGGGCGATGCGCATAATGCAGGAGGCGGAGGCGGGGCCAATGGTGGTAATCCTCTTATATGGAGTGGCCATGGAATGCCGAATTTGAGTACACCAAACTGGGCTTTAGCATGGGAGTTGGAATTCATGGGATTCTCTACTCTTGTTTCCAGTGGTGGTGGACAAGGAGGATATAGTTTTTCGGGTAACAATTTAAATGCACTTGCAGTGGGGCCCGATGATGCTTCATGGGGCGGAGATGGCCGCAACAACCAGGGTGGTATGGGAGGAAGACCTTTAGATTATTCAACAGGTCGTTTATTTCTTGGCGGTGGCGGTGGTGCAGGTGATCAAAATAATACTGATGGTGGTAAAGGTGGAAACGGAGGCGGACTGATTTACTTAATGAGCTATGGAACAGTTTCCGGTGCAGGACAACTAATTTCAAATGGATCTAAAGGAGATGATGCATGTTGCTCAAGCACTTTTGGTACTACCGGGAATGACGGTGCAGGCGGCGGCGGTGCGGGCGGTACAATAATTATTAATTCTGTGGGTAATGTGAGTGGATTAGTTCTCAAGGCCAATGGAGGTAATGGAGGTGTTCAGGATGTGAAGGCATCTGTTGGTACAACAAATGAAGCCGAAGGCCCCGGCGGTGGCGGTGGCGGTGGTTATGTGGCGGTTTCAAATGTATTGGCCGGACAAACAGCTACCGGGGGAAATAATGGGACAACCGATTCAGATGGATTAACGGAATTTATTCCTAATGGCGCGACGAAGGGTGGTGTAGGGACCGTCAATCAAAGCATAACTAATTTTCATATAAATGTTGCCGGTAAGGATACTGTTTGCAAAGGTATTTTAGATACAATTTCTGCGGCACTCCTGGGTACAGTACCATTAGGTACCTCCCTAGTATGGTACAATGCCCGTTTCGGGGGAAACCAATTAGGGACCGGACCGGATCTCCCTATAGGACCATTGTATGTTTCCACCACCTTTTATGTAGGAACCTGCCCCGGAACTTATCGTGATTCTATGTTGGTTTTTGTTGAACCGGATGTGTTTATCACAGGCACTCCTTCTATTTGCAAAGGAAACTCATCAGGACTCCTCGGGCATGGAGCTCTTACTTATACCTGGTCTCCGGCAGCTACATTAAATACCACTAATGGAACAAATGTTATTGCAACTCCTACTTCTTTTTCTACATATACCGTAGTGGGAGTTGATGTAAATGGATGCGCGGACACTTCTACTTATTCTGTCACAGTAAATATTCCTCCTGTTCTTACTATTTCCAATGATACAATTATTTGCAGAGGTGATTCAGCATTGATAAATGTTTCAGGTGCCAATTCTTTTTTATGGACGCCTGCTACAGGGTTAAGTTCTACCAACACATCCAATGCTTATGCAAAACCAAACGCTTCAACAAGCTATTTAATTATTGGAACGGATATAAATGGCTGCATTGATACTGCTGACGTATCTATAAATTTAGATATACCGCCTGTTGATGCAGGTCTTAATGATTCAATTTGTCCTGGCGAAACAGCATCGCTCTTGGCAAGTGGAAATACTAATTACCTGTGGAGCACTAACGCTACAACACCTGCAATTAATGTTACTCCCGCTATTTCAACAACGTATACGGTTAGTACTTTTAACGGGCAATGTGGTAATTATGATTCCGTGTTGGTTTTTGTGGGATCTTATCCGGCAGCCAATGCCGGGCTGGATGTAACGATTATACAAGGGTCATCAATTGGTTTAAATGCTACAGGAGGTGCAGCATATCAATGGAGCCCGCCAACTGCATTAACATGCACCAACTGTGCCAGTCCCATAGCCTCTCCTACAATAACAACGGTTTATACGGTAACAGTAACTAATCCGGGTGGATGTACGGATGTTGACTCAATGATTGTAATTGTTGATACACTGGTAACAAATATTAATTGTGACGAACTGTTCATTCCAAATTTCTTTTCACCAAACACCGATAACAGCAATGATGTTTTTTATGTGCGTGGTGGCTGCATAAAAGATTTTCATTTGGAGATATATGACCGCTGGGGTAAAAAAGTTTTTGAAACCACGGATGTTACAATTGGATGGGACGGTAAGTATAAAGGTGAACTGTTAACGAATGCCGTTTTTGTATACCAGGTTAAACTGGAGTTTGATAACGGTGATAAAAAATCATTGAGCGGAAACATTACACTTCTTAGGTAAAACAGCCAGCTTTGCGGGTAAGTAATTTATGAAAAGGATAACAATAATTGGAGGCGGCTTTTCAGGAACAATGACAGCCTTTCACATTATCCGGCTCGCAAAGGAACCCATCGAATTATTTATTGTAAATGATCAGCAGAGAATAAGCAAAGGAGTTGCTTATGCGCCGTATTCAAAGCAACATCTTTTAAATGTAGTTGCAGGTAAAATGAGCGCGTTTCCGGATGTTCCGGATCATTTTTTGGATTGGATAATGAAACGGGAAGAATTCATAAACAAGGACAGATCTATTATCGCAATATCTTTTTTACCAAGACATTTTTATGGAGTATACCTAGAAGAAATTTATAAAACAATTTTGGACAAAAAGAAAACAGGAGCCACTTTTTTTAGTACGATTGAATCACGCGTGTTTGATATTGAATTGGCGGACGATCATTTAAATTTAAAATTGGGTAATGGCCAGACATTAGTAACTGATTTCTGTATTTTGGCAATTGGCAATCACTTGCCAAGGAATCCTGCAATAAAAAATAATAATTTTTATAAGAGTGAAAAATATTTTAGGAATCCATGGTATGTTAATTCGGTTTCTGCCATTGATTCTGCCGAGCCTGTTGTAATAATTGGTAACGGATTAACAATGGTTGATACTGTTATTGGTTTGGTGGAGCAAGGTTGGGATAACATGATCTATTCCATTTCTCCAAATGGATTTAATATTCTTCCTCATACGAAAAATCATGTAAAGTATACCGGGTTGACAGATGAATTGCAGGAAGATGTTACTTTACTTGATGTGGTTAGACTGGTGAATAAACATAGAAAAATATTAAGTAAGCAAGGCATTTTAGTAGAAGCAGTTATCGATTCTCTCCGCCCTTACACACATAAAATATGGAAAAAATTATCCGACAATGACCGGAAAAAATTTATGGCCCGCTTAAGACATATGTGGGGAGTTGCAAGGCATCGCATTCCTGCTCAGCTTTTTGATCAACTGGATAAATTGATAAATGCCGGGAAGCTGCATATTGTAGCCGGTAAATTATTGGATGTTAAAATTGAAAATGATACAGTCATAGTAGAATATTTTGATAAGGAAAAGAAAACATATTTTAGTCAGAAAGCGGCAAGAGTAATAAATTGTACAGGGCCGGAGACAGATATTAGCCGATTGGCCGAAGATAATTTTTTAAAAAAATGTCTCCAAAAAGGAATTCTTTACCAGGACGAATTAAAATTGGGAATCAGGACCAATACAGAAACGTTCCGCGTTATGAAAAAAGAAGGAGGTTGTCACAACAATCTTTTTACTTTGGGAAATAATCTAAAGGGAGAACTTTGGGAAAGCACCGCAGTAAATGAGTTACGAATGCAGGCAAAAAATCTTGCAGAGAGAATTACCTCTTTATTGTAACAACAAATTATTATTTGTAATGAATCTTCAGCGTAATTCCGGGTACTGGACGCGAGCAAGCGAATACCATATTTGTGGGTTGCATCTGCAATGAAAGATCGTCGTTTACTTTTAGTTCAAATTGGTATAAATGGGCATCTACCGCGGCATCAATAATATTCAATAAGTAAAACGCAGTCATTCCAATTGCGCTAAGGTCTCTGTTTCTGTGATAATAATCCTGTAAAGTATTCAGGTTATCAGTGGTATATCTATCAACGTATTTGTCAATAGTATTGGGATTGTCATCCACGCGATACACATATGCTTTTTTAAAATCCTGGAAATTATCGTTGTTAAATTTCACAACATAGCCCAGACTTATTAAGCCGCCATATATAATTGGTATTTTCCAGTATTTTTTATTGTAAGCCTGTCCCAGGCCCGGTAAAATTGCCGACATGATCACCGCTTTTTTGGGAGAATGATCTTTTACTTTTTGGGGTGGGGATATAAGAGAGTCTCCTCCTCCTCCAGCAACAGCAGTATTGCATAAAACTGCAAGTAAAATGATCAATGAAAAGCTGCGCAGCAAGGTAATGTGCTTGATTTTAGTTTGTTTTCAGGAACTAACGTTTTTTGAAGAGCTATATTGTTTATTGGTATACAAATTACATTTCAAAAATATCGAGAATGTGCTGAAGCTGCTCATCGTTTTCGAACTTCACAACCAATTTCCCTTTTCCATTCGCTTGTCTTTTAAAATCAACCGGAACCTCGAAAATAGTAGAAAGATCTGTTTGAATTTTTTCGTCATCAATACTAAGTGCTGAAAATCTCTTTTTTGATATTTTAACCGGAGTGTAAGGTTTTTTATTTTGCCAGCGGCTGATATCTTCAACCTGCCTCACACTTAATCCTTCGCTTATTATGCGATTGAATATTTCTAAACGTGTTTCCTGTTCATCAATGTTTACAATGGCCCTGGCGTGACCGAAGCTAATATCCTTGTTACGGATAGCAGCTTGTATCATGTCAGGTAATTTTAATAAACGTATATAGTTAGAAATACTGCTTCTTTGTTTGCCTACTTTCTCACTTAGGCCTTCTTGGGTAAGGTTGCATTCATCTATTAATCGTTTGTAACTAAAAGCGATTTCCATAGGATCAAGGTCCTGGCGTTGTATATTTTCTACCAATGCCATTTCTAACATAGCTTGGTCGTTTGCAACACGTACATAGGCGGGAATGCTTACAAGTCCTGCGATCTGCGAAGCTTTGAATCTTCTTTCACCTGATATAAGCTGGTATTTATCATAACCCATTTTGCGAACAGTGACCGGCTGAATAATGCCATGCTGTTTTATTGATTCGACCAATTCAATCAAAGCCTCCTTCTCAAAATTTGTACGGGGCTGAAAAGGATTTGCTTCTATTTGAGTAATGCGTAAATTATTTACTCCTCCTGCAACAGGGCCTTCTTCCCCTTCATATTTTGAAGATGAGGTAATGTCTGTTTTTGCATGTTCCAAAAGGGCGCTCAAACCTCTTCCCAACGCTTGTTTTTTGTTGTTTCCGCTCATTGCTTTCTGATTATAAATTGAGGAATAAAAATAAGGAATTTACCTGTCCGTAAAAAATAAAAACGTACCGAAGTTTATCGATACGTTTTTATCTGAATGAAAAAAAAGGTGATTAGTTCTCGTTGTCTACCTCAATGATCTTTTCCGACTCGTTCAGGCGGGTCATTTCATTTTTCTGAAGTATTTCGCGGGCAAGGTTCAGGTAATTTACTGAGCCCTTGCAGGTTGCATCGTGCATAATGATAGTTTCTCCAAAACTCGGAGCTTCACCTAATTTTGTGTTACGCTGTATAATAGTATCGAACACCATTTGTTGAAAATGGGTCTTTACTTCTTCAACCACCTGGTTAGACAGGCGTAAGCGTACATCATACATTGTTAAAAGTATTCCTTCGATAGCAAGGTCCGGGTTAAGGCGAGATTGAACAATTTTAATGGTGTTCAGTAGTTTGCCTAAACCTTCAAGAGCGAAATATTCGCATTGAACCGGAATGATCACAGAATCTGCAGCAGTAAGAGAGTTTACGGTTACAAGACCCAACGACGGAGAGCAATCGATGATGATAAAATCGTATGCATCTTTTATTTTGCTCAATGCCAGCTTCATCATTTTTTCCCTGTTAGGAAGATTGATCAATTCGATCTCTGCACCAACAAGGTCAATATGCGCCGGGAACAAGTCAAGATTAGGAGTTGTAGTATTGAGAATAATATCTTTTGGTTCAACACCTTCAATGATACATTCGTATATGCTCGTCTTGATATTACGTGGATCAAATCCTACGCCCGATGTAGCGTTTGCCTGTGGATCAGCATCGATCAGTAATGTTTTGTGTTCAAGAACAGCTAAACTCGCCGCAAGGTTAATAGCAGTTGTTGTTTTTCCAACTCCTCCTTTTTGATTGGCTATTGTTATTATTTTTCCCATGCGTCGTATATATTGGTTTAATTATACAGTTAAAGATTGTCCTATTTCCATTAATGTTAAATTCTTACCCGCGTGTCTGAATTTATTTACGGCCTCTTTGTGATCTATTTTAATAAAGTCAAAAGTATCAAAGTGCATTCCTATAACATTTCTGCAATTAATAAAGTTAGAAGCAATGATGGCGTTATCAATTCCCATCGTAAAGTTGTCTCCAATGGGCAGAAATGCAAAATTAAGACTACGATATTCGCCAATAAGTTTCATATCGTAAGTCAGCGCCGTATCGCCGGCATAATAAAAATTACCTTCTGATGATTCAATGATAAAACCAAGCGGGTTTCCGCCATATGTGCCATCAGGCAACGAGCTGGAGTGTTCGGCTTTTACACACTTTACTTTTCCAAAATCAAACATCCACTTCCCCCCGGTATTCATAGGGTGAGTATTACTCACACCATTTTTATTCAACCAGGATTGTATTTCCCATGATGAAATTACTTTCGCCCCGGTTCTTTTAGCAATGCTTATCGCATCTGCCACATGATCTTCATGGCCGTGAGATAAAAGTATATAATCAGCTTTGATGGAATTTACATCTATTGATTTTGCCAGTTCATTAGGAGTAATAAAGGGGTCAAACAAGATGGTTTTCCCATTCACTTCAACTGCAAAACAAGAATGTCCGTAATAAGTTATATTCATGATGTTAATTGTTTCCTAAAATGAGGAAATAATTATAGTTTTATATTGGTTTAAAAGTACAACTAATAAAAGGGCGAGCCTCCGGGTAGGTCGTTTATATTTTTAAACATAACTCTGTTGATAATAAATTGTGATAACTGTAATTTCTTCAACCAACCGCTACGGCAATAACTCGATCAAAGTAGCGAACGTTTATCTGAACTTGTTAAAGGAGGAGGGGCAGGATTGTGTTTTATTTTCTCTTGCTGAGCTGCCCGAATCAGTTATGCTGCAAGACATATACACAAGACCTTCAAAACAGTTTCAATCATTTATCGACAATTATATAGTTCCTTCTGAAAAGATTATCTTTATTGTTCCAGAATATAACTATAGTATTCCCGGTGTTTTAAAATTATTTATTGATGTTGTTCATCCGGATTATTTTAAAGGAAAAAAAACGGCAATGGTAGGTATTGGTGCAGGCAAAAGTGGAAATGTAAGCGGACTTGAACACCTCTCCCAGATTTTTAATCATCTTAAGATGGATATATTTTCCAATAAACTTTCTATTCCACGAATAAGAGATGTAGTGAATGAAATAGGAATAAAAGATGAATCGGTGATCATAGCGCTTAAGTCGCATGTTTTAGGTTTTATAGAGCATTAAAAATGAAACAAATAGTAAGGTTATTTTTTTTGTCTTTACTTTTTGTGTCTTGCCGCTCTGTATCTACTATGGAGATGACGCCTGAAGGACCGTTAAGTAAAAAACTTCCCTCTTTAGAACCCCAAGTGGATATTTACAGTGTAGAGAATGCATATACGTCCGCTGCGTATGGTGTTTTCAAAAATTCTACTCAAAAAATTATTCCTGTTTCGGAAGTGCGTCCGCAAAATTATCGGGACCCTAAAATGCGCGATGCGATCATGTTATTTGAAAGAGAATCAACTGATAATATGTTGAATGCCTCTGGCGAAAAAAAAGGATATGTCGTTTTTAGTATACGTTCTGGCGGTCCTAAAAAAGGTGGAAATTTTTTGGGTATAGTTGGGGTTTGTACATTATGGATCCCGAATCTACTTGGAGTTCCGATCGGGAATCACCAGGCGGAATTTGAGGTTGAAGTGAATGTACTTGAGGGGAGTTCTAAAAATAGAATGTTAAAAACAATCTAATAAAATCGTATCTAAGCATTTAAATTATGGAATTATTTTATTTCTATTTGCAGAATGAAATCAAGTAAAACACAAGCAGCACGAGGCTTTTTTAACGAACAAGATGCATTAGAAAAGCTAAGCAAATTAAAAGACCCTTTAGAAAAACTCAACAGTCATATCAACTTTGAAGTTTTCCGTCCAACATTAGAGATAATATATAGC
>Ga0163149_10003551_pt1 | contig 17668 bp, 12 predicted proteins | sample OliLakLV19MP5G1_FD_148604 | JGI IMG/M metagenome (GOLD analysis project Ga0163149, IMG submission 148604) | Freshwater microbial mat bacterial communities from Lake Vanda, McMurdo Dry Valleys, Antarctica - Oligotrophic Lake LV.19.MP5.G1 | ecosystem: Environmental > Aquatic > Freshwater > Lake >...
GACGGCGACGATCAGATCGAGGTCGTCATCCACGCTTCCGATGGGAACAAGTGGGAGTACGGCATCCCCTTCAGCCGTTCCACCGGACGCTACATGTTCGAGGAGATCGGCGTGATCGCGAACGACTTCGGCGACGAATTCGCCGAGGAATTGACCAAGCGCATCGAAGCGACGGTCGACGGCATCGTCGGCCGCTGAGAGCGTTCGAGGAATCGGACCTACGCGCTCTCAGAGCGTGTGAAGAAATCACACGCTCTCGCGACGCGAAGCGTTGCCACATGAATCAGAGAGCCCGTAGACTCGAATTCTTCACGGGCTCTCAGAGCTCGTGAAGAATTCACGGGCGCCGCGGAGCGGCGCAGATCGTGTCTGAGAGCGTCTAGGCTCGATTTCTTCACACGCTCTCAGCGCGGCGGATCGGTCGTCCCGCCGTCATCGGGCTGCTTCTCGAACGGATCGAGCAGACGCTGCAACAGACGTCGTTGGTCCGCGTCCTTCTCGAGCGTGAGCGCGAGCTCGACCATCTTGCGCGTCCCGGGCTCATCGCCCGCGCCCGAGTACAGGATGGCGAGATTCTTGATCGCCATGAGGCAGCTCGGGTCCGTCTCGACCGCGCGGCGATAGTGCTCGATCGCATCTCCGTAGGCGCCGAGTTCGTGCGACAGGGCTCCGAGTTGGAAGTGCGCGCGTGTGCACATCGGATCCTTCGCGAGCGCGCTCTCCAACCAGCCGCGACTCGTCGCCAGCGCTTCGGGATGCGCGCTGCGCACGTCGGCGTCCAAGGCGAGCGACGCGGCGGAGAGATACTCCTCGACCAGCGGCTGTCCGAGTTCGAACGAGCGCTTCCACGCTTGGTACGCACCACTCGCATCACCCGAGCCGCGCAACGCGAGCGCGAGGAGCTTGTAGCTCGCCGCATCGCCGCCCGTCTGGGCCACGAACTTGCGCAGCGGTTGCACGGCGGAAGTCTCGAGCCCAAGGCCTACGCGGATCCGGCCGAGGCCCAGCAGTGCCGTCGAACGATCCGGTTCGATCGTCAACGCGCGTTGGAGATACTCCTCCGCCGCGCGACGGAATCCGAGCTTCTCGAGCGACCGACTCTTCCACTCGGCGAGGTTCGCGTCCTTCGGGAATCGCAGGAGCCCTTGGTCGAGCAGGTTCCCGGCGCTCTCCGCATCGCCCAATTCGATGAGCGCTCGCGCCGCTTCCGCGCAGGCTCGCGCGTCACCTTCGGGCGCCGCGAGCCACACGGCCCACCAGCGCTCGGCCGCTGCGCGCCAATCGCCGCGTTGGGTCGCCGCGGCCGCAGCCTTCGCGTCGGGCTCGCCCGGCCGGACGGGCCGCGCGCGCGCCGTGCGGCACGCCGCCACCGAGGCGAGGGTCAAGGCCCCCACCAGCGCGTGCATCCATCTCGTATTCGTTCGCATGATCTCTGGCGCTCGCAGGCCCGGCCGTGCCCCCTTGTGTATCGGCTGGGAGCCGCGGTTCCATCCCCGGCGTTCGATTTGCGACGATCAGCGTCGGTCCCGCGCCCATGACGATCAAGGCCTTCTTCGTGGACGTCGGCAACACGCTCGTGCGCGAGGTTCCATCGCGTTTCGCGATCTATGCCGAGTGCGCGCGCAGCCACGGAATCGAGGTCGGGACGCCCGACATGGCGGCGTTGATGCGCCGCGCGCACGGCGAGATCCCGTCCCGTGTCGGCGGCGCGTTCCGCTACACGGATCCGTGGTTCGCGTCGTACATCGAGCGGATCTTCCACCATCATCTGGGGCTCGAGCGCGCACTTCTGCCCGACTTGTCGCGGGCACTGTTCGCGCGCTTCGCGGATCCGGCGACCTTCGAGCTCCACCTCGGTGCACTGGAGCTCCTCGAAGCAGCACGAGCACGGGGGCTCGTCGTCGGCGTCATTTCGAATTGGAGTGCGCGACTTCCGGGACTGCTCCAAGCCCTCGGGGTCGCCGAACGCGTGGACTTCGTGCTCTGTTCGGCGATCCTGGAACTCGAAAAGCCGGACCCCGAGATCTTCCTGCGCGCGCTCGACCTCGCCGGCGTGCGTCCCGACGAGGCGCTTCACGCGGGCGACGATCTCGAGAAGGACGTGCTCGGCGCGCAGCGTGTCGGGATCCACGCCGTGCTCGTGGATCATGCCGGAGATCGTGCGCACCTGTCCTGTCCGCGAGCGGGTAGCCTCGCGGAGCTCATGGACCAACTCGAGAGGCTCGCCGCGTGACAAGTCCGATCGAACGCGAGATCGAAGAGTTGCGCTCGGGTGCCCAGCGGCTCACCGATTCGCTGCGTGCACGTTTCGTCGGACAAGCCGGCGTCGTCGAGGAACTGCTCGCCACGTTGTTCGCCGGCGGTCACGCCTTGATCGAGGGCGCGCCGGGGTTGGGCAAGACGACGCTCGCCCGTTCGCTCGCGCAGGCGCTCGACCTGTCGTTCGCGCGCGTGCAGTGCACGCCGGATCTCATGCCTTCCGACGTGATCGGTGCGCGCATTTTGGAGGAGGACGAGCACGGCGCGCGGCGCTTCCGTTTCGAACCTGGCCCCGTGTTCACGCACGTGCTCCTCGCCGACGAAGTGAATCGCGCGACGCCGCGCACGCAGTCCGCGTTGCTCGAAGCGATGGGCGAAGGTCAGGTCACGGCGCACGGCGAGACGCGCCGGCTCGAGCAACCGTTCTTCGTCGTCGCGACGGAGAACCCGGTCGAGATGGAGGGCACGTATCCCCTGCCGGAAGCTCAATTGGACCGCTTCACGCTGCAAATTCGCGTCGAATCTCCGACGTTGGCCGATCTCGTCGTGATCCTCGGCCGCCCTCCTGATGCGATGAGTGCTCCGATCGAGCGCGTGATGTCCCGAACCGACGTGCTGCGCTTGCGCGAACTCGCCGGCGCGATCCCGGCGTCCGACGAAGTGCTGCGGCGGATCGCGCGGATCGTCCGCGCGACACATGCCGACGACGAGTCGGCCGGACCCGTCGTGAAGTCGGCCGTGCGCTACGGCGCGAGCCCGCGCGGTGCTCAGGCGCTGCTCGCGACGGCACGAGCGCACGCCCTACTCGCAGGCCGCTTGCACGTGGCCGTTCACGACGTCGAACGATTCGCGGCGCCCGTGCTGCGGCACCGCCTCGTCCTCGGTTACGAAGGCGAAGGCGAAATGGCCGCACGCGACGCGCTGGTGAGCGAGGCCCTCGCCCGCAGCGCGTGACGCCGATCTCATTCCGCCTGAACTTCCCGCGAGAATTGGCCCGAGCGTGGACTCGGACGACGCGCGCTGAACCCGAGGGGCGGGTCGCGCGCTCTCTCGACGATCCAGAACCCGTCGGACCTGTCTCCGACACGGAATTCCTTTCCGTGTCCGACCATCGTCGTCGCCGCGCAGCGGCCGTCCTGTCGATCCGTGTGCATGCAGCACTTGAGCCCCACGCGCATCGTCCTCGTCTTCGCCTCGACGGTCGTGCTCGTCCTCGCAGCGGTGGTCCTGGCGCCTCAGAAGACGGGGTCGAAGGGCAGCGCTTTGCTGCCCGGTGCGACGGCGCGCGTGCCGATCCTGCCCTTCGTCAACGCACTCGATTGGTTGCCTCGCAATCCGGTTCGTGACGGTAGCGTCGACTACACGGCGAGCCTCCAGTCGGCGATCGACGCTGCCGAGGGCGGGACGCTCGTTCTTCCCGACTTCCCCGTGCGCGTCACGAAGCGACCGGGTGTCGGACACTGCTTGCTCGTGCGCACGCCCATCGAAATTCGCGGTTCGCCTTCGTCGCGCATCATCGAAAGCGTCGGCGCCTGTCAGATCCTGCGCGTCGAGAATGCGAATGGAGTGCGACTCGTCGGGTTCACGTTGCGAGGACGCGGAGGTCAGGGCATAGGGCTCGCGCACGGCATCCTGCAGGTCTTCGGAGGCGAGGACATCGCGATCGAGGACGTCACCGCTCTCGACAGCGACGCCGACGGCATCGTCATCGCGGATGCGAAGCGCGTTTCGATCCGCGGCTGTCGGTCGATCCGCTCCTCGAAGTCCGGGCTATATCTCTCGCGCTGCGTCGGCGGCATCGTCGCGGACAACGTCGTCGAGGACGGCGTCGGTCATCGCACGGGGCAAGGTTCGATCGTCGGGACCGGAATCCAACTCTCCAGCAACACCGACGTCACGTGCACGGGCAACGTCGTGCGCAACGGCGTCGGGATCGGAATCCTCCTCGACGCGAACTCGACGGGTGTTGCGCCGACGGGTTGCTCGATCGTCGGGAACCGCGTGTTTGGATGGAGAAATACGCAGAATCCCGACGTTTCGTCGGGGATCCGACTGCAGAACTCCGCCGCCGTCACGAAAACACGCTCCTTGGTCGCGGCGAACACGGTCGAGCGTTGCGGGACGCACGGGATCTACGTCGAGAACCAGGATGGCGTGTCGGTCCTCGGGAACACCGTCATCGGGAGCGATCGCTCGTCGATCTGCATCTCGACGTCGAGCGGCGTCCACGTGCTCTCGAATGTCGTCCTCGAGACGGACGCTTCGGGCTCGGGCAGCCAATCAGGGCTGCACCTGATCAACGGCGCCGCGGAAGTCGTGGCGCAGGGCAACCGGATCGAGGCGCGCGCGACTTCGCCCTATGCGCCGTCGGCGTACGACCAATCGAGCGGCGGCGGGAACTCGATCGAGCCCCAGCAACGCCGTGCGAAGACTCCGCCGGCGACTGGACTTTGGGCGCGGGGCGACACCGTCTGGAACAGCGAACCGTGGCCGGGCGCGCCGATCGGTTGGGTCTGCACGAGCGCGGGCACGCCCGGTGTGTGGGACGTTTTCGGTCGGATCGAGTGACGCTCGGCCCGCGTGAGCTCATGACGGGCTCGCTCGTCGCGCACCGGCACGCATCCGAGCGGCGGACGAATCGATGTCCGACGAATCGATGTCTTCAGGCCTCTCAGAGCTCGAGAAGTATTCACGGGCGACACGCCCGGGGAGCGGCGCCAGCAACGTCTTTCCGCGTGTGAGCTCGCTACCTCACACGCTCTGAGAGCCCGTGAAGGATTCACGGGCGACGCGCCGCGCAGCGGCGCAGATGGTGTCTGAGAGCGTGTAGGCTCAATTTCTTCACACGCCCTCAGCCGCCGAGTGGACGCACGTAGTCCGCGAGCATTCGAGCGAACCGCTCGGGGTCCTCGAGCATCGGAAAGTGTCCGACGCCCGGCATGACCACGAACGTGTAGCGCGGATTCCGGGCCTGATTCGCCGCGAGATTCACCGGGTACATCGCGCTCTCGGATTGGATGCAGTGGACCGGCACGTCGACAGCGGCGAGCGCGGCTCCCTGGTCGAAGCGCATCACGGCCTCGAGGAGCGGCAGCGCGATCTCGGGCGGCCGGGCCGACATGCTGCCCGCGACGAGGTCCACGAGTGCCGGGTCCGCGTCCTTCGGGAAGAACTGCTCGCGCACGAACGTGTTCGTGGCCGCCGCGAAATCCGCGCGAAACGGCGCGAGGAACGACTCGATCACGTCGGGCGGTATCCGGTGCTCGACGTCGCGCAACGTGTCGACGCCGACGACGGCCACGCATCGCGTTCCCAACCGTTTTGCAGCAACGAGGCAGACGGGTCCGCCCATCGAATGGCCCACGAGAATCACGCGCTCGAGCTTCAGCGCGTCGCACACGCGCACCACGTCGTCACCGAAGGCCTCGATCGTCCACTCCGTGCGCTGCGCGTCGGATTCGCCGTGCCCCATGAGGTCGAGTGCGACGACGCGCCGGACCTGCTGGAAACGGCGGATCTGCTCGTTCCAGAACTGCCGATGGCAAGACCATCCATGCACGAACACCAGCGTCGGTTCGCCCTCCCCCTGCACCTCGTAACGCAGCGCGGCGCCGGCGGGTGTCCTCACCGTTTCGGGCCAATGGTTCGTGGTGGTGCATCCGACGCAGAGCGCCACAACAGCGATCGAAGCGATGAGATTGCGCATGGACATCGTCGTGTGAGCAGAGTTCAAAGGGTGGGGCGCACTTGGAGATCGTCGTCCGGGTTGCGCAGGCGCGTCGGCAAGTAGTTGCGGTCGATATCGCCGATGAGTGTGAGCGCCAGGTCCGCGGAGAACAGCGCATCGCCGAAGTACCAGGAGTGCGAGAAGGACCCGAATCCGGCACGAGTCTACGCAGCTTGCACCTTTCGCGCCGTGTCGGTGGAATCGGGAGCGGACGTTCTGCAGTCGACGCTGCGCGAGATCGTCGCACGCTTCCCGAGCTTCCGCTTCAGAACGGACGTGGCGTTTCGCAGTTGGATCCTGACGATCGCACTGCACCAGATCGTTTCGAGAACGCGCTCTCACAGCGCGACGCGACGTGATGTCGGGCGGGCCGAGGACCTTGCGAGCCGACTGTGGGATCTGCCCAACCGCGACGAGGGATCGCACGCCGGCACGCCGAGCCGCCACGTGGTGCACGCGGAGGAACTCGAGCGGTTGCAGCGCGCGCTCGACGGTCTCGACGATGAGGACCGTGAGATCGTCTGCCTGCGCCGCATCTTCGACGTGCCCGCGGCGGAAATCGCCGAGATCACCGGGCTCGCGGAATCGACCGTGCGTTGGCGCCTGGCGCAAGCGATGACGAAGCTCGCGAGCGAGCTCGAGTGATGCGTTCGAGTCCGTGTGCGGGGCGAGCGATTTCTCGTCAGGCCTGGAGCTGACGCATCAAGAGTTCGAGGTCGACCTCACGCACTTCGTTGCGACCGATCGGACTGAACTTCTCGAACTTGGTGCGCTCGGCTTCCGAGCTCGTCTCGAGCGGCGCGCTGCTGCGTTGCTGGAAGCGCTTGGGCACTTCACCCAGGAACGCGGCCTCTTCCTGCACGGCCTGCGCCAACTCGCTGGAGATCTCGCGCGGTAAACCCTCGCGGCGTTCCAACGCGACGCGCGCGCGGAGACAGACGTCCAGTGTGCTCTGCAGGTTCGAGCGGATGCGGCCGAGCCGATCCTGATCGGCGTCCGGCTGCGCCAAACTCTGCTTGACCTTCGCCGTCGCGACTTCGAGCACGGCGATCAGGCAGTTCAGCTTGCGCATCAACCTCTCGCGGTATTCGGGTGACTCGAGGTGGGCTTCGGAAAACGGTTCTTCTTGCGGGGTCTGGCTCATGGATTGGCTTCTGGCGCTCTCCGCCACCGAAGCCTACCCCCGTCGCTTCGCGCGGGACGGATCCGACGCCCCCCCACCCTGTGGGCCGCGCGGGTACGCACGCGACCCGGATCCGAACATCGTTCAGAGGGCCGAGCGCAGGATCTCGAGCACGTCGGTCTCGGAGATTTTTCCGACGAGGAAGAAGCTGCCGCCTCCGCGCACGACCTCGGCGATCCGGAACGGCCCGAGTTCCGACATGCGAACCGTGAGCTTCGGCACGGCCACGGTCGCTTGGCTCGTCGGTAGGGTGGCCGCGACCCGCTCGAGAAAGAACACGTTCTCGAGCCCGTCGCCGTACACGCGGCGGATGTAGGTCGTGCCTGCGAGTTGGACCACTTCGCTCGAGACCTCGCGGTAACCCACGGGCAAGACACTCGGAGCGGCGGGTGCGGCACCGGCCGAGAGCGCGGCGGTCGCGAGAGGCGTTCCCGGGAAGCGTTCGACGTGGAATTCGACGCCCGCGAGCACCGGATCGCGCGTGAACTCGAGGTAGGTCGTCGATGCGATGGTCGTTCCGCCGGCATCGCGCTCGATCGAGCGCAGCACGAGCCCGGACCTAGCCTCGATCGCGAGTCGATACGAGCGCGCCGGGCCGTTGCGCGGCGTGATCTGGATCTCGACGCACTCGACCCCGGCGACGACGGGCGCGCTCGCGAGAACTTGCACGAGGTAGTTCTGCAAGAACAGGTCGAGCCCGCGCACGCGCAAGTCGCGGTACTTGAAGAAGAACCCTTGTCGTGCGCGCTGGAGTTCCTCGAACAGTTCGCGCTGAGGCACGCTCATCACGGGCGACGCGACGGCGATCGGATCGATCGCATAGCGACCTTGACCGTCGGCGGTGACGCGCTCGTCGTAAACGAGGCTCGCCGGAACGCCGGCGACTACGAGGTGATACTCGACGCGGCGAACGCCGCCGTGCGCGACGCGCTCGGGCGCATCGACCATGGCGGAGACGAACTCCGGCACCGCCGACGAGCCCGCGTTCAGAAGGCCCAACTCCGAGGTCGATGACGCGCCCGCGGACGAAGCGGCATCCCCGCCGCCGCATGACGCGAGGAGACCGAGGCCGAGCGCCGCGACGAATCCAACGATTCGCTGCGCGCGGATCACGAGTCCTCCTGCGCGAGGCGTTGGGCATCGACGAACCCGCCCGTGAGACCGGACAGGAGCAGTCCCGCGGCCGGATCGAGGTCGCGGATCGATTCGACGCGCTCGATGACGAGCTCGGGTCCGCTCGAGCGCGTCGTCGTGTCCTCGCGCCCGACGTACGTGAAGATCAGGACGGCCGCGACGAGCAGCACGCCCGCCCCACCCAGGATTCCGGCGCCGAGGACAGGGCTCGTCCGCCGAGCGTTGCGCCGCAATCGTCCTTCGAGCTCCGTCGGTGCGCGCAGACGTTCGAGTCGCCCGGCATAACGACGTGCGAAAGTCATCGACGGATCCGCGAGATCTTCGCCGACGAGTCGGTCGAGCACCGCCGGCGCGACGAGGCCCGGAATGCGTCGGGCCAGTTCGTCCGGAGCCGCGAGTGTCGGCAAGTCCGCGACGGCGCGAGCAGCGCGAGCTTGGCGCGCTCCGGCTTGGAGGGCCGCGACGACGATGCCGTCGAGCGCGGTCGGCGCCTGCGCGCGAGGAAGTGATCGCACGAGCTTCGCACGCAGCTCCGCGCGCGCGAGTTCGCGTCGGCATACGGCGCAACCCACGACATGCGCGTCGAGTGCCGCATCGTCGTGAGATCCGTCCGCGCGCTGGATCAGCGCGAAGCGAACGGACTCGCAGTCGAAGTGACGTTCTTTGCTCATGCCCTCACCGGAGATAGTGGCGGTCGAGGACCGGCGTGAGCTCGCGATCGAGCGCCTCGTGGGCGCGCGACAGCCGGGATTTGACGGTGCCGAGAGAGATCTGGAGCGCTTCGGAGATCTCTTCGTACGAGAGGTTCTCGACGTAACGCAGCACGACGATCGCGCGCAACTTGGGCGAGAGACGCGAGATCGCGGCCTGCACCTCGGCCTCGAGTTCGTGACGCGTCGCGGCCGACAGCGGCGCTTCGGTCCGCTCATCACGCAGCTCGGCGCGCGCCGACCCGCGCGACTCGTCCCCGTGCAGCTCGAGGGAAGGCAACCAACGCGACGCCGAACGCCGCTTGTGGTCGATCGAAGCGTTGACGCCGATTCGATAGACCCAGCTCGAGAATTTCGACTCGAACCGGAACTCGGAGATCTTCCGGAACATGATCCCGAACGTTTCCTGGCTCGCGTCGAGGGCGTCGGTCGCGTTACCGGTGATCCGGTAGCAGACGTTGTAGACCCGGTCCTTGTACTGGTCGTACAGCCGCCGGAAGGCGCCTTCGAGCCCTGTCGGCGTGGTCGCCTGACAGGCTTCGACGAGTTCGCGATCCGGATCGAGCTTCATGGCGTTTCCCGAAGATATCGACGGAGCGCGAGGGCCTACGGTTCCCTGGTCCCGCGCGACTTGCGCAATCCTTCCCAACCGTGACAGAGCGGGAACTCCACAGCGGCTCGAGCCCGTCGAAAAACACGGCTCACGAGGCCTGCCCGCCCGCGCGCATTACGAGGCGCACGTCGGGAACGCATTCGCATCCCGCTCGTCAGGCCCGCCAGGACGACCCCAACAGGCACGCATCGGGCCTAGCCGCCGATCAGGGTGACCGGATCGACCGTCGCATACGTCGAACCCACGGAGCCCGAGCAGCTCGGCGGACAGAACCCTTCGAAACCATTCACGCAGTTCGCCGAGACGATCTCCTGCGTGACGAGCGGCCCATTCACCGCAACCGGTGACGAGCGTTGGAAGCAGACCTCGCCTTGCGACCACGACGAGGGAATGTCACCACCCGCTCCCCCGTGCGGAAGCGGTGTGTAGATGCCGCCCGCCAGTGTCGGGCCAGTCCCGCCACCCTGCATCTGAGCGATGGGTCGCGGCGGAGGTCCGATCAAAACGACCATGCCATCGACGCCCAAGAGCTGAACCGTATCCGCGGACTGAACCATCACCGATCCCGCGACGCCGACCGTCGAGAAGACAGTCATGTGCCCGATGGCGAGGATCATCGCCGGATCGAACGCGAGGTCCACCAAGTGCACGAGGGACTGGCCATCCGCTCCCGTCGTGACCTGCAGAGTGCTGTGAGCCGCCACCCAATCGTTCGAAAGCATGACCAGGCCCCGATCGACCTGAACTCCAAAGTTCACGCGCAATTGACGCGGATTCGCCAACGTCGAATACACCGCTGTGATGACATGGATGTTGCCGTCCGCACCGCCGTGAGCCGACATGCCGACGCTCGTCGACACCGTCCCCGTCGGCACGTGCAACGCATCGAGCGGGGAGCTCCCTCGAGCCAGCTCCTCGAGATCGCTGAAGCCGTCGTGATCCGAGTCGGCCAACGTCGGCGAAGTACCCAGAACCTGCTCCTGCGCCGAGATGAGCAGATCGCCGTCGGGGTCAGGCCCCGAACCGACCGTCGCTGACAAACGACGATCCCCGCCCGCGACGAGCGCGACAGCGAAGACCGCGACAGCCGCTCCGAAGAGCGGAGTACCAGTGCCGGCAAACCGGCGTGCATTTTCCGCGAGGAATCGACGCATGGCGGCCTCCCCTGCGATCGACCCGAATCCTGAAAGTTGGAGAGCGGACGGTCCGCGCCCCTGTTCCCAGCGTACGCACAAGCTGGGGGATGGGGTCAAGTAACCGGGTTTCTGGATGGGTTGGGTGGAGCGCGTTGGGCGAGTGGAGTGTCGACCGAGTGGCGAGGGTTGGAAGTCGGAAGGCTCTGGGAAGTTCGCGGGGGTGCCCGAGTTGTTCGGTCGGGGGCTCGTCGGGGCGTCAGGGCACGTCGGACTCTGCGGTGCTAGACTCCCCGCCCCTCTTGGGCGCCCGTAGCTCAGCTGGATAGAGCGGCGGCCTCCGAAGCCGTAGGCCAGTGGTTCGAATCCACTCGGGCGTACCACCACTTTTGGTCGGATTTGGCCTCGGTTGGCGCGATTTTGTGCGATTTGGCAGCGCGGCAAGAAATGGGCCGTTTCCAGGGGAATCCGCGTCCTGTGCCAACGGAGACAAATTCCGACAAACGGAGACATTTCCGGGACTCTGGTGCATGCAACATTTGATGCAACATGTGGCGGCCGGAACGCTGGGAAATGCGACGTTTCCTGGATAGAGCGTCGGCCTGAGGCCGCAGGTCGGAGGTGAGCCGAGCGCGCGCGAGAGGGCCGCGTCCGACCTGATCGGCGACGCCCCGCCAACGTCGCCCCACGTGGCGCACGGGCGCGAACCCGAGCGAATGCGGGTCACCGTCGCTGGCGCGCGGCGGGCGCGCCTGAGGCGGGCACAGCCGCCCCCGCGCCGTGCTCCACGAGGATGTCCTGGACCCGGCCCATCTCCTCCGCGACGGCATAGCCCCACTGGCCGAACCCACCGTTGCCGTTCACGGCCTCGATCCAGGCTCGCATCGCCGCAGCCTTGGCGCGGTCGCGGTCGTCGGTCTCTCCCTTCACCTCGAGGATGAGGGCTAACCCGTTCGCGAGTCGGACGACGAAGTCCGGCACGTAGCGCCGCTTCGCCCCGTTCCACATGTAGTGGATCTGAAATCCCAGATGGTCGTTCCGGACGTACGCCTCCACGAGCTCGCTCGTCTCCAAGAGGTTGGCGACGTGCTGCTCCCAGGCACTGTCGACGACGACGTGGCTGATCTGGGAGCGCGTGGTCCGCACGCAGACTTTCGTCGTGTACCAGGTCCGCATGCTCCGAGTGCTCCCGATCGGGAACTCCTCGTCGAAAACCGGCTCCAATCGCTCCAGGTTCTGCTCTGTCACGAACCGCAGGATGTGCTGCACGATCCGATCGATGCTGAGAGCAACGAGGATCCGCTTTCGCAGAGGGTCCTGGTGGAAGAGGCTCGGTATCGAGAGCCGCGAGGACCCCAGGAACTCCTCGGTCAACCGGATGAGTTGGAGGACCAGCAGCTCCTTGCGACCTGTGAACCGTTCCCCAAGGCTCTCGAACGCCTTCCGGGCCGCGACGAATGTCAGACGCTGAAGCCGGAAGGACTCGGGGATCTTCTCCAGGTCGACCTTCTCGACCTTCGACATGTCCGCCGCACCGCCCAGGGCGGGAGCGAGTTCCGCCACGATCGGGATCTGGGCAGGATCCAGTTCGAGCTGGTCGACCTTGGTCCAGTCCACGACAAGCGTCGGGCGCACCACGGTCTCGACGCGCACGACATTGGGCCAACGCACTTCGAGGTGGTTGCGCTCCACCAGGGACTCGATCTGCGTGCTGGGCTTGGGTGGCGGCGGAGCCTCTCCGCTCTCATCGACGTCCTGGAAGATCGAGAGTGGCACGCCGAACACGTTCACGTACTGGGGCGTGAACAGCTCGCGCTCGACGCCGTCTGGCCCGACCACCTTCTCGGTGTCGTACCCCACGCGGCGCAGGCCGCGACCAATCACCTGCTCGCACAGGAGCTGGCTGGTGAACGCACGCAGTCCGAGGATGTGGGTGACGTTCTTCGCATCCCAGCCTTCGGAGAGCATCGCGACCGAGATCACGTTCTGGAGATCCTGGCCGGCCCGACCCGACTTGCCGACGTTGTCGACGATCTCGCGGAGCAGCTCTTCCTTCTTGAGGTGGAGTAGGCGCTCCTTCCTCTCGCTCGGGATCGTCGCTGCCTTGACGATCTCGTGAAGGCGCCCTTCGTAGTCCTTGTCGGCGGTCGCCGTCTCTCCCCGCTCGGCCTTCTCGAGCACCTTGGAGTCGACGCGCAGAGTCCGTGTCGGGGCATGCAGTTCCGGCCAGTGCGCGTCTCCAGACAGGAAGTACCGCTCGATGCGCGCCGCCGTCTCAGTGCGATTGCAGACCGTCAAGATGACCGGAGGTGTGACGTGCCCCTCCTCCCTCCACTTCGCTGCCATGTCGCGCCAATCCGCGCCGAGCAGCGTGTACGCCTGCTGCACCAGTTCGGGTAGCGGCTCGTGTGGCTCCGCGCCGCGCCGGTTCAGGTCCTCGGAGACCGAGGGGTCGCGGTAGAGGTGATACAGCTTCGGCCGCAGCGTCTTCGTGTCGGGGATGATCCCATCCCGAACGACGACGCGCGGCGTCTTCACGAGGCCCGCCTCGATCGCGTCGTTGAGGCCGAAGTCCGAGACCACCCAACCGAAGAGCCCCTGCTCGGTGTTCGTGCCTCCCGTCGGCGCGAACGGCGTCGCGGAGAGATCGAAGCAGCGCGCCACCCGCAGCTCTTTGTGGATGCGATCGAGCCCCTCGATCCAACGTGTCGCTTCCTCGAGGTCGATCCCCTGCTCCTCCGCCTGCTTCTTGCTGACCTTCGCCCCCGCAGGGATGCGGTAGGCGTGGTGAGCCTCGTCGTTCAGAACCACGATGTCCTTGAAGCCCGCGAGCTTCTTGAGCACGCGCCGCACGAAGGCCTTGTCGCTCTCCGCGCCCTTCCTCACCACGCTGCGCTCGGCCTGCTTCAGCGGCATCAGCGAATGCCAGTTCTCGACGAGCAGCTCGGCCTGGTTCAGCTTCTGACGTGCAGCCTCCGTTGGGCAGAGACGAAACTCGTCGTAGCTGTTCGCGGGGTTGCCCGGATAGAGCACCTGAAGGCGCTCCTTCACGGTGATGCCGGGAGCGACGACGAACAGCGCGCGGGAAAAGTCCTTGTTGCGCTTGGGGTACGTCAGTGCGTTCAGCACCTGCCACGTGACGATCATCGCCATCAACGTGGTCTTGCCCGAGCCCGTCGCCATCTTCGAACACAAACGCTCCCACTCGCCGCCGTCTCGGGGAACGAAGATCCCCTGCTTGAAGTCGGCCGGGGCCTCGACCCACCAGATCAACGTCTCGATGGCTTCGAGCTGGCAGAAGTAGAAAGGGAGGTCTCGTGCACTACTGTCGTGCCAGTGCTCCAGCAGGCCCCGCGTCACCGTGGTCACGCCAGGCCACTGGGCGTCACGCCACGCATCGACGCGTTCGCGGATGCGGTTCACAAGCTCCAAGGGCTCGGTACGCCGCGTGTTGTGCCGGGTGTCGAAGACCTCGTAGCCCGCCGGCCTGCGGCCGTACTCGATGGTCAGCGCGCCGCGGTCGTCACGCCAGTAGAAGGCAGGACGCTCGTACGGCGAGTTGATGATGAGGGACTTCGGGCTGGCCATCGGGGTCTACGACTCAGTCCAGCCGGATGACCTTCAGCGACTCGATCCCGCGATCGTCGACGACCTTGACGGCGACCTTGCGGTTGTCGCCGGCCTCGAACGGAAGCGAGACCGTGCCGTGGAACTCTTCGAGGCGCGTCTCGTCCAGCTCGGCGCGGATGTCCTTGCGCAGCTTGTGCCAACCGTCCTTCGCGCCGGCCATCGGGAAGAAGACCTGCCGCGGGAACAGAGACCGCTCGTCGTAGTCCGTGTCCAACAGCCACATCGCGATCTTCCCCTTGCCCCCCGAGACCAGCTCGCCCTTCACGGTGTCGAAGTAGTCGAAGCCGTTGACTTCGACCTCGTAGAGCCCGTCCTTGCGCTTGCGCACGTCGATGTCGGGTTGGCCCATGAGCCAGAAGCTCTGGTTGCTGGACCGGGCCTTCTTCAGGTCTTCGGTGAGCAGGTCGGTGTTCATCTGCGCCTTGAGCGCGACGATCCCCTTGGTCTGATCGATGTCCTTCGCCGCCTCGGGGTCGAACGCGAAGGCCGCGAACACGATCATCTTCGGGCGTGGGAATAGCTCACCCGCCTCGCGCATCGCCATCTCGACTTGGCGCTGCTCCAGCGCGCCGTGTTCGGGGCCGAAGCTCACGACGACCCGTTCACCTGTGTCAGCCAGCGCTCCACTTGTGTGCAGGAACCGAGTGTCGGGCACCGTCTCCAGCGAGGCGAACTTCATGAGTTGCCCGCCCTTGCCGCGTATGCCCGTGCGCAGGAGTTCGTCGCGCCACTGTGCTTGCCGTGAGGTCTCGCCCGATCGAGCGATCGTGACGTCGGCCTCGTCCAACGGCCGAGCCTCGTCGAGCGAGAGGACCGATGGGAACGGCACGGCCTCGACCGTGAACGGGCCCGTGATGCGCAGCTTGTCCTTCGACGGCTGCGGCTGGTCGTACAGCACCTCTTGCTCGGCGTGTGCAGCGATGGAGTCGTCCATCTGCTTCTGCATGCGTTGGCGCGCCTGATGGAACGCGTCGAATGCTCCTCGGGCAAGTACGGGCCAACTCTCGGGGAAGTCGAACGGGACCTCCCACACGAGGAGCGCGCCTGTGGGCGCTTGCTCGCCCGAGGGTAGTTCAACCATCTTTCCCGTCCCGATGCGGAAGTCGACGACCTTGCCCTTGCGTCCGCCGTTGGTAACGACGAATGGGGCTGGGGGCGTGCTGCGTAAGGCTGAGTTGAGCGCCTCGAGCGCCATCACGACGGCAGGGCGGAGGCGCCCGGAAATCTCGTCGATCTCCGGGTTGCTGGCGATGGACTTGAGTGTGACGTGCGGAATCGTCTTGTAGATGAAACCGCCCTTCAGCCCTTCATGTGGGTACTTCAGGTTGTAATAGTCGTAGCTGGCTGTCATCAGGCGCTGCTTCGCGAGGGTGACCGCAACGCGAGAGGTGTCACAAGTGACCCACCGACGCCCCCACCTTTCCGCAACGAAAGCAGTAGTGCCTGACCCGCAGGTTGGATCAAGCACGAGGTCGCCCGGATCGGTGGTCATGAGTAGACACCGTTCAACGACTCGTGAACTTGTCTCGACGACGTAGCGCTTGTCCGCCATAAAACTGGGCATCACGTCGGCCCAATAATCGCCCAGGGGGAATGCTGGGAAATCGGCGAGGAAGCGCACATACCCGATCCCGGCACCGGCCGCTTCTAGTCTGTTTGCCGTCTTGAGTCGCCGAATCCCCTCCTCGTTGGTCTTCCATCGAGCGGACATCGTTGGGGTGTAGTTGACACCGCCGATCGAAATCGGAAACCAGCAAGCAGCTCCTTCCCCCTTGTCCCGGCCAACACTCTGGCTGGTCAAGTTGTCTCGACAGTAAACCCCGGTGGTACCTTCGTCTGAATTGGAGAGTGGCCTTGTGCGTCCATCCGGCAGGCGCACCTTCGTGTATCCGCTTCCTCCCTTGCCACCCGGCGCCTTATCCAGAAGCAGTGCCCGGAACTTCGTAGCGCTGCGGTCCTTTCCGAACCAGAGCAAGTAGTCGACAGTAGGAGTGACGAAATCTTTAGTAGAGCCGGATGTCTTAACAAAGCACAACTGAGAGATATAGTTTCCAGCACCGAAGACTTCTTCAATGACCTCACGCACGCGGTGCGTGTTCTCGTCAGAAATCTGGACAAAGACGCTCCCGGATTCGTGCAGCAGTTCATGCGCGAGGCGGAGTCGGTCTCGAAGGTAGGCCAGATAGGAATGAACTCCCAATTCCCAAGTATCCCGGAAGGCCTTTATCATCTCGGGTTCCTGGGTCAGGTCTTCGTCGGAGCGGTCCTTGACCTCTCTCTTTCCGACAAACGGCTGAAAGTTCGAGCCATACTTGATCCCGTAGGGTGGGTCGATGAAGACCATCTGCACCCGCCCAGCCATGCCCTCTTTCTGCAAGAGGGAGTTCATGACGAGCAGTGAGTCGCCCGCGATGAGCCGATTGGACCAGCCCTTCTCGTGCTTGTAGAAGTCGATCGCATCGCGCAGAGGCAGGTTCTCGAACGGCGCGCTGAAGAGGCCGAGCTGCATCTCTCCCTTCGCCGGCTTTTCGCCGCGCATTCGCCTTCGCACGGCGTTGAGGATGCTCGCTGGGTCGATGCGTTCGTGGACGTGGAGCGAGACGGTGTCGATCTCGAAGCTCGTGCGCTCGGCCTTGCCCGTCCAGTTGAGGTACGGCTCAGCCTGTCGCTTGAGTTGCTCGAGCGCGTGCCGCATGACTTCCGGATCACCGCTGGCGAGCGCGTCGTCGATCAGCCTCTCAACCTGCGCGCGTCCGATGTCGAACTGCAACGCCGGATCGAGATGCGGGTCGTAGGCCCACTTGGTCTTCGGCTGTTCGGGGTCGGTGTCCGGGTCGACCATGCCGACCTCGGGGTTGTTCTTCCGCCGGTCGCCGTGCCGGTAACTGACGACGTGCGCGTCTTTCGTGCCAGCCGCGCCGGACTTCGCCGCGCGTGGCTTCCGAGGCGCACTGCCTGCCTCTTGGCCCGCGGGTGGTCCGGCTGCCCCGAACAGGTAAGTGACGCTCCCAGGGGTGGGCGAATCCTTGACCGCGGCCTCAGACCGCCGAACCGAGCCGCCGCGCCCCTGACCCTTCACGAGCAGGCCATCGTTCACCAGCTCGTCGCGGCCGGCGGCGTACTCGGCCTCGTCGACTTCCCTGCCGAGCACCTGAATGACAGCCGCACGCAGACGGCTGTTCCCGATGGTTGATCCATCGGTAGGAACGAGCTTGAGGATCACCTCGCGGAGCGTGGGGTTCATCCGGATGTTGGGGGGGGGGGGGCGGCGGCGCTCGC
>Ga0163149_10003553_pt1 | contig 17657 bp, 6 predicted proteins | sample OliLakLV19MP5G1_FD_148604 | JGI IMG/M metagenome (GOLD analysis project Ga0163149, IMG submission 148604) | Freshwater microbial mat bacterial communities from Lake Vanda, McMurdo Dry Valleys, Antarctica - Oligotrophic Lake LV.19.MP5.G1 | ecosystem: Environmental > Aquatic > Freshwater > Lake >...
TTGATTTCATTCTGCAAATAGAAATAAAATAATTCCATAATTTAAATGCTTAGATACGATTTTATTAGATTGTTTTTAACATTCTATTTTTAGAACTCCCCTAAAAATAGTTACATACATGTGTTTGCATTTCCGAATGCTGCAATAAGCGGAAACACGTCTGTATGTAATGGAAATAGTGCAAATCTGTCTGCGTCGGGAACAGGATTGTATCAATGGAGCACAGGGGCAAGTAGTTCTTCAATTTCGGTTACACCAACAACACCAACATCTTATACGCTCACAGTAGACAATACAGGATGTATCAATACTGCGACTATTACAGTAAATGTTGGTCAATATCCCACAGGTACTATTACTGGAATTGATTCGATTTGCAGTGGCGGTAATTTAACACTTACAGCATCGGGCGGTGGAACTTATACATGGAGCACAGGTGCAACTTCAGTATCATTGTTGGTTTCTCCTGCATCACCAAGTAATTATTCTGTAATCGTTTCCAATGGAATATGTGCGGATACAGCGTATCACTTTGTAACAGTTAATCCGCTTCCAACAGTTGTTGTGACGGGAAATATTTTATTGTGCATCGGAGATTCGGCATTACTTACAGCATCTGGTGCAGCGAATTATATATGGAACACTGGAAATACAATGGCAAATGTTTCTGTCACACCAACCACACCTACAAGTTATACGGTTGTTGGTACTAATTCAAATGGCTGCAGTAATGCTACAGCCGTATCTGTTAATGTTAGTCAATACCCAAACGCACAGGCCTGGCCTGATAGTTCGGTGTGTGAAGGAGAATTAGTTGTTATTCATGCTTCAGGAGGAGCAAATTACCTCTGGAACACAGGTTCAACAACATCCTCATTTATTGTTCTCCCATCAACAACAGGAAGTACAATGTATACGGTAACAGTTAGCAATGGAAATTGTTCTTCAACGGCATTAACAACTATTACTGTAGTGCCAGTGCCGATGGTGAACGCAAGGGGTGATACTACAATTGTGGCAGGTAACAGTACGCTAATTTCTGCGAGTGGCGGAACTTCATATTCTTGGTATCCTTCTGACGGATTAAGTTGTATTACTTGTAGTGATCCAACAGCAGTTCCACAAATAACTACGAAATACTACGTGATCGTTAGAGACGAAAATGGATGTGCTGTATGGGATTCTGTTTTGGTTATTGTAGAAAACGAATGTGGTGATGGATTGGTACATATTCCCAATGCGTTTTCTCCCGATGAAAATGGAGCCAATGATATGATACGTATATGGGTAAAAGGCAGTTGCATCAAAACGTTAAAGTTTACTATTTATGATAGGTGGGGCAATACCGTTTATGAAAGTACCGATTTCAATGCATCATGGGATGGAAAATATAAAAACAAATTAATGGATGCGGGTGTTTTTGTTTATGCACTAAGTGCCGCGCTTTTGAATGGGGATGAGATAATTAAGAAAGGCAATATCACCCTTGTGAGATGACCCAATATTCTTCTAGCGTACCAATGAAACATTCCCCTTCTTGCTTACTTCATCGCCGTTGATCAAAGACGCTTCAATAAAATAAATAAATACATCAGTATTCATCGTTTTGCCTTTGTACTTTCCGTTCCAGCCAACGGTTATGTCATTGGTTTCAAAAACTTTTTCTCCCCAGCGGTCATATATTTTAAATAAAATTGTTTTTATACAATTGCTATAAACAAACAATATATCGTTTTGTTCGTCCTCATTTGGAGAAAACACATTCGGAACAAAAATATCTCCACATTGGATGTCAATAGTTATGGTCACCGAATCAAGACTTGTACAGCCATTATTGTCAGTAACAGTTACATAATATTTTGTTGCAAGCTGCGGTGTTGCGGCCGGGTATTGACAGGTTATACAACTTAACCCTGTCGCCGGTGACCATGAATAGGAACCTCCGCCGGATGCAGATAAAATGGTAGAAGTTCCTGAAGGTATTGTTGTGTTATTTCCCGCATCAGCAAGAGGCATGGAGAAAACAGTGATGACTACTTCATCTGTATCAGAGCAGGCGCCATTAAATACCGCGACAGAATAAGTTGAGGTGAGAACAGGAGAAGCAACAGGATTGCTAATACCTGTGTTGCTAATGCCAGCAGCAGGATACCAGTTGTAATTATTTCCACCGCTCGCATTTAATTGCAACGACTCGCCTTCGCATATTATAGAATCATTTCCTGCGTTTGCTAGTGGTACATTGGTTACGCTTACACTAAATACTGCAATGTTTGTACATCCATTGCTATTGGTGGCAAGCACAGAATAAGTGCTCAAAGAAATTGGGTTCGATGAAATAACAGTTCCAGTCGTAGAGCTAATTCCTGAAGCAGATGACCAGACATAGGAGGATCCTCCGCTGGCAGTTAAAAAAGCTATATCGCCAATACAAATAGGATTGTTCCCTGTGATGTTTACAATTGGAATTGAATCAACATAAATAGTAATGAATGAGGTATCAGCGCAGCCGCCTGTGCCAGATCCAACAACAGTATACGTTGTTGAAGAAGTTGCAGATGATATTACACTTGTGCCGGTTGATGAATTTAATCCGGAGGCAGGTATCCACTGGTAAGCGTTTGCACCGCCCACACTAAGGTTTGCGGCTTGCCCGGAACAAATGCTGTCATTGCTACTAACGCTTAGCGTTGGTGTGGCGGCAACAGAAATTGTTGTTGTAGTGTTTGATGTACAGCCTAAGGAACTTGTTCCTGTTATGGTATAGGTATTGCTTGAGGTAATGGTGACTATTGCTCCGGTTGTACTGCTGATCCCTGTTGAAGGAGACCATGTATAACTTGAGCTTCCGGATACGGTTAGTGTCGTATTGTTCCCGCTGCAAAGTGCGGTAATCCCATTGATTAAAATTGTTGGTAATGGATTTACCACAACATTTACATGTGCAGTGTCTTTGCAGCCGTCGGCACTCGTTACAGTCATTGTATAAACTCCATTTCCCGCTGTTGTAACTGGTGTAATTGCGGGATTGGGTTGAGTTGAATTAAATCCATTTGGTCCTGACCAACTGTAAGAGTTACCACCGGCCGCAGAAAGGGTTAATGTGTTTCCTTCGCATACTGCGCTATTGCTTGATCCAACTGCAATAGGCTGAGTGAATAAAGTAACTTTTACAGAATCATAAAAATCACAAGCGATCGTCATTTTTAATGTGTATGTTATATTACCTCCGGGACTTGCTTTGGGTGTCGCAATGTTTGGATTATTTAACCCCGTTGTTGGCGTCCATTGATAACTTGCTCCGCTTACACTCGGTGTACCGATCTGAACAGAATCTCCTAAGCATATAATTGTATCAAGCCCTGCATTTACTGTTGGGTAAACATAGTTGTAATGATCTAAAAAATGTGTTGGCAACCCTAAATAACTTCCAGGTCCGATAATTGGTAAACTTGATATAGCAATACCCGGGCTGTTAAAATTATCCGGTGTGTTAATTATGTTTAAACTTCTTGTGTCTAATCCGGAAAAATATATTTTTTGATCCGGCCCTTCGCGTAAAGCGCCAATGTAACAGCTGGGTGTTCCGGGAAAAGTATCAATAGTTTGTGTATTCATGATGGAGCCAAGACCCAATGCAACAGCATAACGCTTATACCTGAATAATTTAGGAGGATACGCGCAATCCGGCCTGGTTCCCTCTGTTAAATAAATAATGGAATCGTTCGGAGAAAACGCTCCACCATAAAAACTGCCGCGGTAACTGACTGGAAGATTTGCTAACTGTACACTGTTGCTTGCAAGTCCTGTTGAAGCATCAAAATCCATAAGATAAGCAACCCTCGACCATGAAACACCTAACAGAGATTTGCCATCGTGTGAGGGAGCGAGCCAGCTTATTTCTCCTATGGGGGAGACCGTACTTATTTGAGGGATGGAACTAACACCATTTGCACAAACCAGGTATGCATATAATTTATCCCCGGGTTTTTTAGCTGATATAACCCAATAATCTAAGCCGTTTGTGTGTTTGATTGCAGCTATCTTTTCACATGTTGAATCTGCGAGTGGAACTTTATTATCGTTCACCCCAAGTTGTGAATGAATAAAAGCAGTATCAATATCTCCGAGTCCGCTATTTAAAGTTGCATCTATAACGCTGTAATATAATCCGTCGTATAAACCTTTTGGTCCGATCGTTGATGTGCCCGAATTTCCATCTGTAGTAAATACATAATATTTATTTGGCTGATTGATTACAGGTGTAATGATCGCCGACATAGTGGAACTTGGATCGCCTGATAGCATGCGATTCCAATCTGCAGGATAAGAAATACCATTTGCATTGGGCATAGGGTTATGGTTCTTATCCCAAATTGTCATCCCATCGGTATAGAATAATAAGTTTCCATTTACATCTGATATAGCTGCAGAGCCTTCGTTGGTAAGCATTGGCGAATTGGAAAGTGGAACAGGAGGCGCACAGCTAAAATCAAGTCCGGCATTAAAACCGAAGTACCAGTTATTGTCTCTTTTATTAGTATAATTCGTAGGAGCAGCGCATGATAAATTTTGATTGTAAATGCATAGGTCCCCTGTGATATCGACATTGGAATTTTTTCTCTGGATGCGTATATAATATAACGGACCGGCCGGTGTATTAACTAAAATGGAAAGATTGGCGCCAATATTATAATTGATCGCTGTGTTGCTTGCACAATTCAGTTCGGAGAGTGCAGCACACGAGGCTCCTGAGAGTACCTGCAATACATATTGATCTGTACCAGATGTCGCCGTAAATTCTATAATCGTTTGTGTAGCACTTGGTGTAAAAGTATACCACACATCTTTAAAATTTCCGTTACAGGAAGGCAGCGGTAAATTTCCGCTGGTGGGGCGTCCCACAGTACTCACAGTCGTTGAAGCGCAGGCAGCATAAGAGGGACTCACTGCTACAGCAATTGCTGTGCTGCAATCGTCACCCGCTGCCGCTAAAATTCTATTGGAAAAAATTAAAACGAATACAAAAGATTTTACAAAACGCATTCTTATTACATGGGGTTAATAAAAACGTAAGTAGATAAATTATCTTAATCAAGATAGTTAAAAAAAATGGCAATTAAAATTTTAGGATTAGAAAAGGATATAATGCGGATGTTCCTAGCGTATTAAAGAGACATTTCCTTCTTGACGTATTTCTGTTCCGGTGATCAATATTGCTTCGAGAGAATAAGCGAATACCTGCGTACTCATTAATTCACCCTTATACATTCCGTCCCAGTCAATTGTGGTGTCGTTGGTTTCAAACACTTTTTCGCCCCAGCGATCGTAAATTTTAAATGTCATGGTCTTAATGCAATTACCATAAATATGTAAAACTTCATTTTGCCCGTTATTGTCGGGTGAAAAAGCAGTGGGCACAAAAATTTCTCCGCATAGCAGATCAACGGTTACTGTAACCGAATCAAGACTGGTGCAGCCATTATTGTCAGTAACAGTTACATAATATTTTGTTGTGATCTGTGGGGATGCATTTGGATATTGACATGTTACACAGCTTAAACCTGTTGCGGGTGACCAGGAATATGAACCACCGCCTGCTGCAGATAATACAGTGGAATTTCCTGAAAGTATTGTGGTATTATTTCCTGCATCAGCAATTAATAAACTGTTAACAACAATAGAAATTGTTATAGAATCCCTGGGGCAACTGACAATAAGTTTCACATTATAAGTGCCTGCTGTTGTATACACGTGAATAGGGTTAGTAGAATCCGCATTACTTCCATCATCAAAATCCCAATAAGAATTTGCGGGTGACCATGCGCCGCTTTGCCAAACACAATTTCCGGTTGATGTATTTGTAAACGTTATTGTTGATCCGCACGTGGGGTTTGGAGTATATGTAAAACCGGGTGTTACAGAAGGTTCCAAAACGTACACTACTGGTTGGTCAACTCCAATGCCGCCGTTCAGCTTAGTTGTTTGGTAAGCGCCGGTGGTAGTTGGAAAATTTGGTGAGTGAGATGTGCCGCACATATATGCTGTTTCCCCACAAGTACCATAGAGCACGATCCCTAATTGGCTTTGCCCTCCAGTATAATCCTCATCAACTCCGCCGAAATAAGAGGCGTACGTTAAATTACCTGTTGAACTTAGTTTGCATAAAAACAGATCAGTTATTCCGTTTGCTGAATTGTCATAAGCACAGGAGGTGGCAGGAAAATCTGAAGATTTTGTTGTGCCCCCAATAAAGGCTTCATTTAAAGCATTAACGTCTATGTCATATCCTATTTCACTGTCTGCTCCGCCAATATATGTAGAGTATATAAGTGTTGAACCAGTATTATTTAATTTTAATGCAAACGCATCCAGGTAGGCGAGTCCTCCTGTCCCGCCATTCAGGTTGGTATCATATGCGCCCACCGTAACAGGAAAATCACCGGATTGTGTGAAACCTGTAACAAACGCTTCGTCAGAAGAGTTTACAGAAATACCATATCCCTGATCGGTATGCATAGCGCCGCCTACGTATGTTGAATATATTAAAGCAGAACCGCTCGCATTTAGTTTTACTACGATGACATCATTGCCATTTCCGCCTCCATTATAACTGGTATCAAAAACTCCTGAAGTTGTAGGGAAATTGCTGCTTGCAGAGTATCCTGTAATAAATGCTTCCCCATTGGAATTGATATCAATCTCATTCGAATCATCTGCGCCTGTTCCGCCAATTAGTGTGGAATAAATAAGAGAAGAGCCTGTCGAATTTAATTTACACACAAACCCATCCAATGATCCACCGTGAGTAGCTTGAAAAGCTCCTGCTGTTGTTGGAAAATTTGCTACTGCATTATACCAGGTAGATCCTGTTATATAAACTTCATCAGCGGGATTAACAGCAATGCCATATCCATAATCCAATCCATTTCCTCCAAGGAAGGTAGAATACAAAAGTGCATTTCCGACAGCATTCAATTTAAATGCAAGTCCATCTATTGATCCAGAAGGTGTTACATCATACGCTCCGGCGGTTACAGGGTAAGTCCCATTAACCGACCAGGTTTGTCCGGTTACAAAAGCTTCTCCTGCTGAATTTACAACAATGCCATTTCCGTAATCAACATTATTTCCTCCAACAAAAGTGGAATAAACAAGAGTGTTCCCTGCAGGGTTCATTTTAAATACAAAAATGTCGGCGTAGTTTCCGCCTGTAGTAAGAAATACTCCTGTTGTTATTGGAAATGTGCTGCCTGCATAACCTGTTCCATAAACATAACCTGCTGCATCAACAGCAATGTCATAAATGTATTGATTTAAGGTAGTGCCGCCTATAAAAGTTGACCATTTAAAATTCACGGGATCAATTACAAGTTCTTCGAGTGAATTGTATATCCCTTTTATTTCGAATCCGAAACTTACACTATCAATTAATTTATATACAACAGTTACATTGGTTTTTATTCCATTAATAACCTGGTACGATTCGGGAATTTCCTCAATGAGTTTCCCCCAGGGAGTGCTGATCTCAAGCTGGCCTTTGCTGTTAATGTTTAATTTATTTATTCCATCGCAAGTGAGATGAATATTATTTACATCGGCATGCGATTTTAAAATAAAATCATATTTCAGATTTTGTCCTTGTGAATAATAACGTAAATCAATATTGTTATAGATGTTTTCATATTTTACTAAACGATAATCGGGAACATTAATAGCGTTTTTTCCATAGGTAATATAGTTGGTCTGGCTGCCTTCTCCACCTTCAGCAGTTACAGCTATGTTTTTGTTGCACCCTTCGAAGATAATATTCCATACCATGCATTCAACAGGCAAAGGATGCTCATGATCTGCAGGTGTATTTTTATCTGTCTTGCCTTCCTTTGAAAATCCGAAACTGACTTTATCTTTTAAAAATGAAACGCTGGCATTCCACCCAGCAGAAGAACCTTGGTAAAAAATTTGATTATCCCATTGTCCGCAGTTTTTTCGAAAATTTATTGGGAGATCCTTTATCTTATCAGCAAAATTTTGCTGAGCTCTTTTATTTTCTTGTGCATAACCAGTTTGAATGATCAGAAAAAAAACAAGGGAACAAAGTGTACCTGATACATTGAAAAAAGGACCAGTCGTATTTTGTCTAGGAAAATTCATGATAATACAGTATGCAAAGATAGCCCTACACTGTAGTAAATGCAAGGCTATTTTTAGAAAAGATTAGGAGGCAATGCTGAAAATTATGCAGGAAAGCATGATTGGCAAAATATGTTTTCAAGGTAAATATCCAAAAAGGGAAATGTGCGTTTTATTCGATAGATTTATGTAATGAAACGCGTGCAGTATATAAATCATCTTCTTCTCGCATTTTTATTTTTGCTCTACATGATTACTGCCTGCTATTCATCAAATCCGGGATCAGTGTACGATCTCTCTGAGTTGAAAATATCCGGCATAAATTTTACAGAGAACAAGGGACAAATTATTGATGGGAACCATAACCTGCGTCCGGACATTTTGTATGTGGGAGATGGAGGTGGCATGAAAGTGTATCTGAGAAAATCCGGCATTAGTTATGTGTTGAGTAAAACAACAGCGAAAAAAGATGAGGAAAAAGTGTTGAACGAAAGAACTGGGATGGAAAATGAAATACAACAAATTACAAATATTCATCTGCACAGAATAGACCTGGACTTTGTCGATTGCAATAGCAACATCACTATACTCAGGGATAATGAGGCGCAAGGATATTCAAATTACTATTATGGTCATTGTCCTAAAGGGATAACCAATGTACATTCTTATAATAGGGTTGTGTATCAAAATGTTTTTCCCAATATTGATTTTGTTTTTTACGGAGGGAAAAAGGAAGGATTGAAATATGATATAATTGTTAAGCCAGGAGGTGATCCCAATAATATAAAGCTGAAATATAGCGGAGCAGATGAATTAGAAATTACAAACGGAGAATTAAAAATTAAAAATTCTATCGCTGAAATAACTGAGAATATCCCAAAAGTTTACCAAAATATAAATGGAAAAGTCATTGAAATAAAGACTGAATATATTCTTCATGGAACAACTTTGAACTTTAAACTAGGAACTTTCAACTCAGCTTTTTCGCTGGTGATTGATCCCTGGGCGACCTATTTCGGGGGCAATAAAAGTGACTACTCAACAGGCATCGCAACAGATAACGCAGGTAATACTGTGATTTCCGGATATACTCTTGGTGGTACTTTTCCTGTTGGGGCCGCCGGAGCCAGTGTTGTTCAGCAGTCGGCGTTTGGTGGAATGGTAGGGCTATACGATGCTTTCATTGTTAAATTTGATCCGGCCGGAGCATTGCAGTGGGCAACTTTTTATGGAGGTGACCAGGATGATAGAGGCATGGGCATTGCTACTGATAATGGAGGGAATGTGCTTGTTACCGGATATACTGGCGGAGGTACTTTTCCTACTGGATCTACAGGGGCAAATATAGTTCAACAAGCAGCGTATGGAGGAGGATCACTTGATGCCTTTGTTGTGAAGTTTAATGTCTTAGGCGCAATGCAGTGGGCGACCTTTTATGGTGGTGACCAAAAGGAGGAGGCTTACGGAATTGCTATAGATAATTTAGATAACCCTGTGATCACAGGCCACACAGGAGGCGGCACATTCCCTATAGGATTCACAGGAGGCAATGTAGTTCAACAAGCGGCGTATGGAGGAGCATTATGGGATGTTTTTGTCGTAAAATTCAATTCTACAGGAGCGATGCAATGGGCCACCTATTGTGGGGGGGATAAAATTGATTTGGCTTATGCTATTGCAATAGACAATGCGAATAATCCGGTTATTACCGGGTCAAGTCAGGGTGGCACTTTCCCTGTCGGATTTACAGGAGCAAATGTGGTGCATCAAGCTGTTTATGGGGGAGGTCCGATTCGTGATATAATTGTAGTGAAATACAATTCTATTGGAGTGCGGCAATGGGCTACTTTTTTAGGTGGGGCGGTGAATGAGGCGGGTAATGCTATTGCTACAGATAATAATGGCAATGTAGTGATCACGGGATGGAATTTAGGAGCAGGTTTCCCTGTTGCCGCTACTGCAGGCAATGTTATGCAGCAATCAGTATCCGGAGGAAGTAGTGATGCCATTGTTGCAAAATTTGATCCTACCGGAGTTATGCTGTGGGCGACATATTATGGTACAAATCAGCCGGAGACAGGCTTTGGTATTACAATTGATCTCAATAATAATATTTATATGTTGATGGAAGCAGAAGATGTTTCCACTCCTTCATTGGTTGATCCTTGCAGTTACCAAACCTTATTTAATGCAGGTTTTGGTTCAAGTCAGAGCGGTGGGCCACCGGAGGATCAACTCTTAGTAAAGTTTAAACCCAATGGGGAAAAAACTTGTGCAAGTTACCTTGGTGGTCGTGGGGAAGATGATCTAGATAATGGAGCGGGAATAACTATCAATGGCAATTCACTATTTATAACAGGCGCAACAGATGGCGGATACCCGGTAACACCTGGTGTTGCGCAAACAGCGTATGCAGGGCCAAATACTTTTTTTTATTCAGGCGGTAGTGATGTTTTTGTAACTTCTATATGTGCGAATATTTGTGAGGGCCCATTGTCATTGGGATTAAGTATTACAACGGATACTAACAATGTATGCTCCAATGTGCCAATTAATTATTCTTTTGCCATAAATAATTCCTGTGATACCACTGGCTATCTCTTTCAATGGACATTTACAGGAGGCACTCCCTCCAGTTCAAGCGCAAGAAATCCGGCAATTTTTTATAATGCTTCCGGAAATCATACTGCAAAAGTTGTGGTAACTACGCCCTGTAAAAAAGATTCTGTGAGCCAGTCCAAAAATATAACAGTCATTAATAATGTCAATACAAGTGGCAGCCAAAACATTTGTCAGGGACAATCAGTTTCCATTCATGGAGCAAGTCAAAGTATTGCAGGAGTGTACACACAAACTTTTGCGGCTGCCATAGGTTGTGATAGTATATCAGCAATTACACTCGTGGTAAATAGTATCAGCAGTAGTACTGTTAATCCCAATGCCTGCAGTAGTTATATTCACAATGCACAAACATACACTATCACTGGTGTATATTCCCAAACACTTACTAATCTTGGTGGATGCGATAGTGTTCTTTCTATTAACTTAACTATAGGAAGTCCAATTAATACTTCGGGCAGTCAAAACATTTGTCAGGGACAGTCTATTCCCATTCATGGAATAAATCAAAGTACGCCAGGCATATACTCTCAAACTTTTGTAGCAACAGGCGGTTGTGATAGTATATCAGCAATTTCACTCGCTGTAAATAGCATAAGCAATAATACTGTTACTGTAAATGCCTGCAATAGCTATACACTTAATGGACAAAGTTATTCCAGCAACGGAATTTATACTCAAACACTTGCCAATGCAATGGGCTGCGACAGCCTGCTAACTCTCGATCTTACGATTAGCAATATTATTAATACAAATGGTAATCAAAGTGTTTGTCTGGGACAATCAGTTCTCATACACGGGATAAACCAAAGTACTCCCGGAGTGTACACGCAGACTTTTGCACTTGGCGGAGGCTGTGACAGTGTATCTGCAATTACACTTCTTGTAAAAAGTATAAGCAGCAGCACTGTTAATCCGAATGCTTGCAATAATTATACTCACAATGCACAAACGTATGCTGCGAGTGGCATTTATACACAAACACTTACCAATGCTTCAGGCTGTGATAGTATACTTACTATTAATTTAACTATTAGCACTGCACCCAGCAGCAATGGAAATATAGATATTTGTCAGGGACAAATTGCTTCCATTCATGGTATAAATCAAACTATAGCCGGGCTGTATACACAAACATACACAGCTGCTAATGGTTGTGACAGCGTATCATCTATAACATTAACTGTTTTTACTATTCCTATTGCCAATATAGGTGCTGATAGTACTATAATAGCTGGTCAGGGTATAACCATTTCAACACCACCTGTTGCAGGAAGTAATTATCAATGGAGTACAGGAGAAATTACAGCTACGATTAACGTACATCCTACAATTACTTCAACATATGTACTTTTAATTACCGATAGTGATGGTTGCACTGCAACAGATACAATAACTGTTTTTGTAGAAAAGCCTTGCAACGATAACACAGAAGTATTTGTGCCCAATTCATTTTCACCTAATGGCGATGGACAAAATGATGTATTGAAATTATACTCCACTGGTTCTCCGGAAATTATTTACTTCGCCATCTATGATCGCTGGGGTGAAAAAGTTTTTGAGAGCAATGACATTGCTGCTGTATGGGATGGCAGATATAAAAATCGGTTGGAAGATACTGCTGTATTTGCGTATCTTTTAAAAATAAGTTGTAAGGGTTCGACAGAAGAAAATGTGAAAAAGGGGAATATAAGTTTGTTGAGGTAGATTATTTTTTTGTAGATTAAGATGCGATCGATTTTTGTATTTTTATTTTAAAATTATCTCTTGGTTTCTTCAACAGCATTATTTGATCTTATTAAATCGCTTACTCCTTCCGAGAAAAGGCATTTCAAAATATTTTCGGCTAAAAGTTCAGTTAAGGAAAGCAGTAAATATGAGAAGTTGTTTGATATTATTTATAAACAGGACGTTTATAGTGAGGCGGAGATAAAAAAGAAAATGGCAGATGAAAAAGTTGCCGGTTATTTCCCTGTTGCCAAAAATTATCTTTATGAACTCGTAAAAGATAGTTTACATGTATACCACCTTAATCTTTCCAGGGAATCTATATTTAAAAAAGAATTGCACAGCGTATCCATTCTGTATCAGAAAGGATTGTATGATCAATGTGAAAAATTGATCAGAAAGGTTGAGAAAGAAATGGCCGATGAGGAAAATTACCTTGGGCTGTATGAAATTCGGATCTGGAAACTTAAGCTGGCTAGAACGATAACAAAAAAAGTTAGCTATAAAACCTTCATTGATTTTGCAGATGAAGTAAAACATGCAATAGAAAATGAAAATAACAAGGCAGATTATTCCAGGTTAATGTCTGTTGTTTCCTATTTGTTACGTTTGCCAAACGCCGAAAAAAACGAGGGTGTAAAAAAAAGATTAGAAGCGGCGCTTGCAGATCCGCTATTGTCCTCAATAGACAAAGCAATGAACAACGGTTCAAAAATTCTGTTCAATTATATTTATCTATTATACTATTCATTAATAATTAAGGATTACAGGAAGTCATTTGAATTTGGAAAAAAAAATGTGAGCATTTTTGAATCGAACCCCAAAATAATTAAGGAAGATCCCCTGAGTTACATTCGTGCTGTTAACAATCTTGCCTGGAGTGGCTTTCGCTTGAAAGCTTATGAAGAATGTGAAGCATTAGTTATTAGAATGAATGCCGTTTTAAAAAAGAATAAAATAAAACTTGATGTAAACGGAAGCGTAGGGGCATTTCTTCTCTATAACATTACGGTTACAAATGTTGCCATCAAAAAAGTGAATTTTGAAAAAATCCATTTAATCATCGATGAGCTGGAAAAAGGGTTTTCTCTGTATAAAGGGAAAATGTATATTTCGGATGAGATTTTGCTTACCTATAATGTGGCCTATTTATATTTCGGAATGGGGCAATACAAAAAATCACAGGTATGGCTCCACCAATTATTAAACATGGGGAATGATGATTTGCAGTGGGATATTTCAGAAGCTACCCGCATTTTGATGTTACTTATTCATATTGAAAATGATGAAATGGATCTATTGAGTTATACATCCAGGTCTGTCAACCGCTTTTTCAAAAGAACGGGGAATTTAAATAAGGTGGAATTACTTTTTTTCAAATTTGTAAAGCAATTACTTTCTACTAAAAAGGACAAACGAGACATCTATAAGGATACATTGCAAGCATTCGAAAAAATAAGTAAAAAGGATAAAGAGAAATCACAAGCATTTAACAATATTGATTTTGCCTCATGGCTCGAAAGTAAAATCTACGAAAAATCTTTTGCAGCTGTTGTTAAAGAAAAATTAGCGTTCGTTTCCGGACGTTAGGCGTAAAATTCCCTTTCCGTTCTAAAAAATCAAATAATTGCATAATCCCTGCACTTAATACACAAATCCCCGCACTTTATAAAAGCGTCCCTTTCAAGGTTTTTAATGCACCCATATTTGTGGTATAAATTAAAAACTAATGAAAACTACCCGCAACTTCCGCTTTCTCGCATCGATCATCATTTTTGTTATCATCGCGCTATTGAGTGCATGCTTTAACAGAAGACCAACCATTAATAGTACGAACCCGGCATTTGCAAAATACATTTCAGGGTTCACATCAGGGATGGTCTCCCGAAAATCTAGCATTCGTATTGAGTTGGTTCATGGAGTAAATGAACCAGATACGGCCGGACATACAGGGCAAACTTATTTGGATTCAGCGGCGGCATATAATGCATCACTTACTCATCCTCTTCCGGATTCTTCCTTACTGGAAGATGCATTTTCGTTTGAACCTGAAATAAAGGGACACGCGATATGGATAACTGACCGGATCATTGAATTTATTCCTTCGGAATTACTGCCGCCAAATCAACTGTATACTGCTGAATTTATTTTAAAAAATGTTGCTGTTGTAGACAATGATCTGGAAAAATTCAATTTTCAGCTTTCGACGTATCCGCAAAATTTATTTGTGGCAGTTGATGGGTTACGGAACTATGATGATTATAATATTGAATGGGAAAAGTTGACAGGAAAAATATCTACTTCTGATTACGAAGATACCACTGCCATAAAAAAAGTGTTGACAGTTACGCAGAATGGAAAATCGTTATTCGTAAAAATAACTCCCAGCTATCGCAACAATGAATTTTATTTTTATGTAGACAGTATTAAACGTACAGAAAAGCCGGGAAAGCTACTCGTAACTTGGAATGGAGAGGCAATAAAATCCATAACTACCGGAAACCAGGAAATTACTATTCCGGCATTGGGTGATTTTACAGTGATAGATGCCAAAGTAATAGACGATGGGGATCAATATGTGGAGTTGACATTCAGTGATCCTATTTTATATAATCAGAATTTAAAAGGGATTATTAATATTCAGGGGATGGAGAACCTTACCTACACGGTAGAAAATAATCATGTAAAAGTTTTTTTACAGAATCGTATCGAGGGTGATAAGCTACTTTCGGTAACCAACGGTATTAAAAATTTCAGGGGATATAAAATGAGTGCAGCTTATAGTATCAGCCTGCATTTTGACGAGCCGAATCCATTGGTACGGATAAATGGGAATGGCTGTATTTTACCTAATTCAAACGGATTAATATTCCCTTTTGAGGCGATCAGTTTAAAAGCGGTTGATGTAAGAGTTGTTAAGATCTTTGAAAATAATGTACACCAGTTTTTACAGGTGAATAACCTCGATGGTAATGGTGGCCTGATGCGTGTTGGAAAAGTAATTGTGGAAAAAAGGATCGCATTGGATTATGATAAGAAAAAGAATTTGAAACAGTGGAACACTTTTGTTGTCGATCTCAAAAAGCTAATCTCTCCCGATCCTGGTGCCATCTATAAAGTGAGCATTAAATTTAATAAAGCCTATGCTATATGTAATTGTGATGATGCTGAAAACGAAGCAAGTGAAAATGGAGCCACGTTTGTTGAACAAGATGATAATTGGGATGAAAGATATTGGTATGGTGGTAGTTTTGATGATGGTTATGACTATTGGGATGATTATTACGAGGGTTATTCTCCTTGTCAGAATTATTATTATTACGGGAAAGCAGTCAGCAGAAGTATCCTGGCTTCTGATATTGGCTTGATTTATAAACTCGATGATAATAAAATGTCGCACGCCTTTGTAACAAACATGATCACAGCAAGGCCTATGCCCGGTGCTACAATTGAATATTATGATTATACAAGGCAGCTTATCGCTTCAGGTGTTGCAGGTGCTGATGGGATGCTGGATCTTCAGCTTAAACGTAAACCGTTTTTGATGCTAGCTAAATCCGGAAAGCAGCGGGGATATTTAAAGTTGCTGGATGGCAGCGCAAACTCCTTAAGCAAGTTTGATATAGAAGGAGAGGTAGTTCAAAAAGGTATAAAGGGTTTTATCTATGGCGAGCGTGGCGTGTGGCGTCCCGGAGATTCGCTGTATTTAAATTTTATTATGGAGGATAAAGAAAAGCGGCTACCTCCGAATCACCCGGTAAAATTTGAGTTGCGTGATCCTAATGGACAAATAGTATCCCAGGTAACAAAAACAAAAAATACAAATGGCTTATACGATTTTCGTACCGCAACTACAGCTGAAGCACCAACAGGGAATTATACGGCTACTGCCAAAGTAGGGAATCGAACATTTATGGAGTACCTGAAAATAGAAACGGTAAAACCCAACCGTTTAAAAATATATATGGATTTTGATAAAGGGAAAATAAATGATACAACAGCTAAACTTACAGTAAAATGGCTGCATGGTGCGATCGCGAAAAATTTGCATGCGGTGGTAAATGTAAGTGTCAACGAATCGCAAACATCCTTTGCTAAATATCGCTCCTATGAATTTGATTCACCGATAAGAAAGTATAGCGCAAATACTGAAGCTGTGTTTGATGGTAATTTGGATGAAAAAGGAGAAGCACAGCTGAAAACCAATATAGACGTTGGGCAAACAGCTCCCGGAATGTTACGTGCTACATATATTTCCAAAGTATTCGAAGAGGGTGGTGATTTTAGTATCGACCGCTATAGCATACCATATTCTCCTTACAAAACATATGTAGGATTGGCTGCGCCGGAAACAAAAAGTTATGCAATGGAAACCGGGAACAAATATAAGTTTGATGTGGTAACTCTTGATGAGAAAGGATTATTGATAAATACAAGTAAGTTACAGGTGAAAATTTATAAAATACAATGGCGCTGGTGGTATGAAAGGGGTGATGAGAATTTTGCAAATTATATTTCCCGTTCCAGTACCGTTGTTGTAAAGGATACGATGATTAATGCAAAAGATGGTAAGGGTGGATTTAAGTTTGGAATAAATTATCCCGAGTATGGTCGTTATTTAATTACAGTTACTGATCCCGTTGGAGGCCATCAGACTGGTAAAATAGTGTATATCGATTGGCCGTATTGGAGTAGGGAAAACAGGAGTAATAATGAGAATGCTAATATGCTCAACTTCGCCTGTGATAAAGAAAAGTATACTACCGGTGAAAATATAAAATTATCATTTCCGTCTTCAGCTGCAGGTACGGCATTAGTTAGTATTGAGACCGGAGCTAAAGTGGTTAAAAAATTCTGGATACAAACAAAAAAAGGAGAAACGGTTTATGAATTTCCTGCATCCGGCAATATGGCACCAAATGCTTTTGTTCATGTCACATTAAGGGAGGTTCTATTAATTGATTTTAACAAATGTAACCGTATTTTTTTTTAGATTTTAATTTTTGCGGAAATATTTTTGTCTGTTTTATCTCGAGGAGTATTTTTGCATCTCTAATTTCAGAGAAAATTTGTTCATCTCTCCCCTCTTTTTATTAATATCAGCTAATTTTTAGGGATTGAACACAGATATGACCAGTAAACATATTTATTCCCAATTGCACCGCCCTACAAATATT
>Ga0163149_10003555_pt1 | contig 17654 bp, 21 predicted proteins | sample OliLakLV19MP5G1_FD_148604 | JGI IMG/M metagenome (GOLD analysis project Ga0163149, IMG submission 148604) | Freshwater microbial mat bacterial communities from Lake Vanda, McMurdo Dry Valleys, Antarctica - Oligotrophic Lake LV.19.MP5.G1 | ecosystem: Environmental > Aquatic > Freshwater > Lake >...
ATATTTCTGAGCCACGGCCACCGCCGCCCTAGAGCCAGCCAGCCCACCACCAACTACGATTATGTCATGCTCAATCATTTGCTTAGCTAGATAAGTTGTCGGTACGTGCTAAAGGGAATTCCAGTCCGTTTTTTGATGTCCATAATTGATTTAAACTCACCACGTAATTTCCGCTCTGTAGTGATCGCAGTGGCGACTTGTGGTTCTATTCCCATTGCTATCAAGTCATCAACAGACATCGAGTTAACACGCTTCCATGAGTAAGCTATCTCTTGACGATAGTCATAGCTAAATATCACCATTGACTCGATTTTCTTGAGCGTGGCGTTAGGAATTTCGAGAATGTCATGCAGTTCTTCGAGACTAGTGAAAATATGTCCTTCCGCCCTTAATGAGTCAATATCATTAGCATAAACAATTGGTAAACCTAAAACATTAACCAGATCGTTTTTAGAGCAACTATTGATCTCAATCTTGGGACGGTTGGCTGCGATCGCCTTAAATAGTTTTGGATCTTCGGGTAATGGTAAGTCTTTTGGATAGGTCTTAGTTAAGTATTCACGCTTGAGAGCAAAGGCTGTAGCAATTTGGGCAGTCCAGATCAATGTTGCAAATGAAGATGAGGAGAAAATAATAGCAATGGCAACAAAGCCAGTACCGACCCCAATCCAAATATTTGAGCCAGATTTTACGCCTGCATAGGCGATCGCCCCCCCGCCTAATGCAGGGAAACAAGACCACCAAACCCATGCAGGTATTTGGTCAAACCATGAAGACTTAGACATAGTAGTTAACCAATACTATCGCTTTAATTATTAGTTTGTAATGCTTAGGGGCTAAAAATTAGCGAATGTAAACTGATTATTTTTTAGCCACTAGCAGCCTGTCAGAAAAACTCAAAATGAATCTCGTAGAGCATTAGAGTTGTTGGGTAATAACAAATAAAATCGCTGAAAAGCTTTGCTAGACTAGGTTTCAAGCTTCTTGCGACAGAATTCCTGAAAGGCTTATCCAGAGAGGATTTCATGGCTTTTTGAGCTTATATCCCAACAGGTCTATTAATTAATCTCTTATCGTAGAGCATTTTAGACATAGCATTAGGACTTACACAGCAATTACGAAAGTAGAGGCAATTCATGAATTGCCTCTACAGAAAAACAGGGCTTTCAAGGCATTTTGCGTAAGTCCTAAGGATCGTGGATCAAATTACCTGTAATTCTACGGATTCAGATGCTTTGATTAAAATACGCATTATTTTAAAGAATTGCACCTTAATAAATCCACGATCCTAAGCATAATACTGCCTGACTTCTAACGATGCGTTATGCTGCCGTTTAGGTACCTGACAGTACATCGAATTTTTTAAAATTCTGTCTGTCCGACAGGCTGCTGGTAAATCACTAAAGATTCTTAAGTAGCCTTTTACGCTTCTCCTCGTATTCTTCAACAGTAATCACGCCATCATCATAAAGTTTTTTGAGATCGGAAAGCGCTGAGGTAGAATCCCTAGCAGAGGGAGCATAAGCTGGCTGTGCTTGACCACCACCATTAAATCTGCGATTAAAGTCATCTTCTGATGTGAAGAGGAGCATGAAGAATTCAAAAAATGAAACTATTCCAGGAATGAATGTCCAGAAGAACAATAAATAAAGTACCCCTAAACCAATTTGACCTAAATAAAACTTATGAGCTCCGAAAATACCAATAAAGAAGCACAAAAGTATCGCAACGCCTTTATTTTTCACAACTAATCCTTAATCTCTATTGTTTGTGTATTTTTTACTATGAAATGTCGAAATCAATCGATATTTATACACATTATGACCAATTTTTGATTTGTGCAAGTCCAAATGTTACAAAAAGACCATTTTGACTCTCAGCTTGCTTAAGCTATCAATTTAACGTCAGTTCAACAATGGTTCAGACAGTTTTTAATCCTTATATTCCTTGTCCCATATCTTAGTGATGCAAAAAAAACTTAAAAATGTTGTTAGAGATAGCCAATAAATAATCGATCCTTTAGTTATTCTAAAATTCTTAGGATTACCCATTGAGATTAGCGGTAAACTTTCTTAAGTCATAGGATCAATTATTTCTTGATGGTCTCTTATAGATAGAGTCTCATTGAGACAGGAGAAAACAGAGGGGCAAAACATGTGATGCTCAAGTTCCCAAACTATTGCAATAATGTAAATGCCCCACCTATATCTTCAACTACGAGAACAACTACGTCAATGGATTAAACCGAAAGATCAACGGCATCTTCAAGGATTTGTGGAGGCAGTCGCCGCGATATTGCAATCTCAGAGTGCCTGCTTAAGTCACTGGTTGCCATATTTGAGCCATCGAGACTGCAAAGCCCGTAGCCACATGGAACGATTAAACTATTTTGTCCACAATCCCTACATCATCGCCGAAACATTCTACATCCCATTACTGAAGCACTTTCTTCAAGCATTTGTCGGAGCATCTCTAGAATTAACCCTAGACACCAGCATGTTATGGGATGAGTATTGTCTGATTGAAGTGTGTTTAATTTGGGGCAGACGCTCGATTAGTTTGTCTCAGATTGTTTTAGAGCATGGTAGTGCCACAGTTGGCTTCGAGCAGTATCTCCCATTATTGGAATCAGTCGTGGCTCTGTTGCCTTCACAAAGTAAAGTGACCTTGTTAGCAGACCGAGGCTTTGAGCATGGGGAGTTAATGCGGTGGTTAAATAGAAATGGCTGGTCTTGGGCAATTCGGGTAAAAACAGATCTACAAGTCACTTTGCCATCAGGTAGAACAAAGAGTGTGGAACAACTTTTGCCCCCTCTGAGCAAGCCTATTTATGCCCTGATGTCACGGTGCTCAACGATATCACTTGCCACTTAGCCACAGCAAATTTGCCAAGAGCTAACGGAACTTGGGCAGTCCTCAGTGATAGACCTCCATCGTTACAGACTTTTGCCCTCTATGGTAGACGATTTGGCGGGATTGAACCCCATTTCAAGGACTGTAAGTCGGGCAGGGCTGTTTCATTCTAGATTTCATATTTTGTGGATCTACAAGAATGCGCCATTTCAGACTTCAGAAAATTTAGCATCTGATGGTTGAAACCAACTAAAATCGTCGCCTAAACCTAGAATGAAATAACCCTGATAAGTCGGGAGGGTTTGATGTTCTACGCTCTCATCTACGGGATGCTCAAGCTCTAACATGTCTGGATACGGCTTCTTTGATCGCTCTGATTCTTGGCATGATGCTCGTGTGATTGGGGCAAAGAAAATGGCTCGATTCTCACGTTCAGAGGGGCTTAAGTTTTCTGCAACTTGGTTTAAGGGATCTCCAAAGGCTGCTTTACCAAGGTCGATCTCTCCCACGATTAGAGATCTTACCAAGGGAAAATCCTCCTCCTGTTTATGCATCTAAGTCGAAGCGAGAACAGTTGGACTACCGAATTGAATTTTCTCGGGTTACTATTGTCTCATCTTGAGACTCAAAATAGTTTTCTGCATCACTAAGGTCCCATATAGAGCATTGTCTCTGTTGTGATTTAAAGCCTAGTGCAGAGTCACCACTAAGAGTTGGGGTTAATGATCTCTGTGATTTTACTCACTAGGCTTATTCAAGGGTGTCAGCCCTAAAACTAAGATGTGACCCTGCACTAGTCAGCTAAATCGCTAGCAGCTAATTAAATAAGGACTTGCTAGAGTGATGGCTCTGTAAGGCTTGTATCTTCGTTAAAAATTTGTCCGAAGTATTGTTCAAGAATTGCCCTATAACAAAACTTTGGTTTTAGATTGTCTACTTTACGCGATGTACAACTATTTTCAGGCTATTGGTTTTATGACACTTGAGCCAACCAAAATCTAAAAACTAAGGAGCTAAGGAATCTAACCCGAAAATTGAGGGTTCTAGCGTTTTAGTTGCACATCACGTTACTTTCCTAGTTTTTTAGTTAAAAAATATATTGCAACTATACCTAATTGAGCTTCAAGAAGGGTTGTATAAACTTGCAAGTAAGGGTTCATTTCATAATTGGCGTTGAACGCAAATACCAAGATTCCTACAAAGACATAGGGTAGAAACTTAAGTTTCTTAGTTATTTGCTTAGATCCAGGGATTGCAACATCTTCAAGCATTTGCCTTTAACTCCATGGTTTGCATATTTGTGCTTTGAGCAAAATGGTTGATTGTAACTACATGGCTACCGTATAAAAATTTGATAGCTTATCAAAGATTTCGAGCTTAAGTATTTTTTACTCATCAATTTTTAGACTACTTGATGGCTTAATACTTCGGACAGTTTTTGAGGTGGAGGCTGAAACCCTTACTCTAGCGTTAGCATTTAACCTTAGCGAAGTACGGCAAACCCTCATTCTACTGTTGATAATTTAAAAGTGTCCGAACCATCGATGGCTGAGGGTTCCATTTTTTATAGTGCAACCCTTGTTATAACCATAAACTGAGTCTTAGGCTGTTGCGAGAAGCGACATAATAAAGGATGGCTGAATATTTGCTTAGGAGTTGGTTTTGATTTCTTCAGTAGCACCTTCTAATAGTTTAGACTCCGATACTACTTTAGCGCACGATCGCGAATTAGATCTATACGCGCATTGGTCGTATTTTCCTGCTTTAGGAGTTAATAACCGCACCTACTTTAATTATGGCGGACAGGGCGTTATTCGTGGGGCAGCCTTGAATGCTGTCAACAAAAATTTTCGTCATAAGATTAAATTATAGGTCGAACGAATGAGATCGAGATCGCATTTGTCTCGGTGCAAGATCACAAGCTGATGTTGAGTTCGATCGCTCACTAAAGGCCTTGGCTAAACGATACTCAAGTTTATAGAGAAATATATCTTGTCGCCGAAAAACGCTAAAAAACTATGTTACTCACATCTTTGCAAGACACCCAATCGATCAACCTGATCACTCCTGCTGGTAAAGAAAAAGGTATCACTTACTTTGGACAGATCTTCGTGGCGGGAAAAGTCTACACCGATCTCAAGGCGGCAATCACTGCTTGCCGTCGCGATCTAGATGCAGGACTCTCGGCACTAATCATCCCCGAAGCAGGACAATACAGACTCTGGTGTTCGATTCCCAACCAGATGGTCGCTCAGGCTGCTTGATCGAATTAACCAACTAAGTTTCCCGTATATCGGATATTTCTTCGGGTCAAGTATCTTTGCCCCAGTTACGCACGGATTCAGAGAGAAAAGCGATCGCCGCTGAAGCCAAAATCAGGATTACACTGAGCGCATTGAGTTCGGGTGTTACGCCTGTCTTGATTGAGGTGAAAATGGCAACGGGTAGCGTCGCAGAACCTACCCCAGAGACAAAATAGGCAATTAAAAAATCATCCATACTAAGAATAAACGCAAGTAGGCAGCCCGACACGATACCTGGAAGTAGCTGTGGTAAAAGCACCCTGAGAAACGCTTGAACTGGTGTTGCACCCAAATCTAAGGCGGCTTCTTCGATCCGTGGATCTAGTCCTGCTAGACGACTAGAGACCACCACCGTCACATAAGACAAACAAAATACGACGTGGGCAATAATTACTGTGCCAAGACTGAGTGGCAACTGCGTCGCGCCAAAAAACACGAGCGTGGCGACCGCGATCGAAATGTCAGGAATAATCAACGGCAAGTAACTCACGCCGCGATAAATCGTTTTGCCAGGAAAATAATAACGAGCGAGTCCGACCGCAGTAAGCGTACCAAGCACTGCCGCGATCGACACCGAAATCGTGGCAACGGTTAGGCTATTACCCAAAGCTGACAGCAATCTGGGATTATGCAAAAACTTGATGTACCAGTCCAAAGTTAGCCCTGTCCATTTCACGGGTGAAGGCGAAGCATTAAAACTAAATACGGCAAGCACCGCAATCGGCAAATACATATACAGAAACGCCAATCCCGTAAACCAGAGCTGCCACTGTTTAACTCGTTTTGCTAGACTAGACATCAGTAACTGCGCTCCGATCGCCATATTTAATTAACAGCGCGATGGCAATACTCACGCCCAAAATCAATACCATACTCAAGGCTGAGCCAAAGCCCCAGTTGCGACTAGCACCGAGAAATTGCAGTTCGATCACCGATGAGATCATGCTATCTGAGGGGCCGCCCAGCAAGCGAGGATTGATAAAGTCGCCAAAACTCGTGATTGCCACCAAGGCCGATGCCGCCACGATCCCTGGAGCCACTTGGGGGACTGTAACCTGAAAAAAAGTCTGACGGGAATTAGCCCCCAAATCTGCCGCCGCTTCTAGTAAGTGGGTATCTAGCTTTTCCAACGACGAGTACAGCACCAACACCATGTAAGGCAGATAGGTATAAACCATGCCAATCAATACGCCCTCAGTTTTGTTCAACCAAAATAAGCTCGGCAAACCGAGAAAACCGAGAAAACCATTCAATACCCCACTTGGTCGCAAGATCGTAATCCAGGCATAAGTCCGCAACAGTGAAGATGTCCATAATGGCAGCACAAAAGCTAGCAGCAGCAAATTTTGCCAACGTTTCGGCGACATCAGGGCCAGCCAGTAAGACACAGGAAACCCAATTAAGAGACACAGCAAAGTCGTAGTTACTGAAAATAGGATCGATCGACCGATCACGATCAAAAACACAAAAATGCCCCCACTACCTTCAAACACGCGCAGGTAATTTTCGGTACTCAGTCCACCGCCTAAAGCCACAAAGCTTTTGACAAAAATTAACAGTGTCGGTACGACCAAAAACAGCAGCAGCCAGACTCCACCTGGCAAGAGCATCGCCATCGGTTCCAGCCACTTTGCCGATCGACGTTTAGGGACAGATCGATCGCTTTCACTCGCAGTTGTCATGTTTTTTCAACCTGTAATGGACGGTTATCAATCACTAAATCCTTAACATAATGCCAATACATCAGAAAATTCTGCCTCTTGGCTCTCAGCGCGGGCGATCGAATCGGTGAGAATCTGACGTGGGCTAAGTCCGTTGGCATAGGCAGCCAGCCAGCGTTGGGCTTCATTACCCTGCTCTAAGATTTTGGGCAGAGGGGCAATAAAACAAGCTGCACCTGTATGTTTGGCGATCGATTTACCCTGTTCATATTGCTGCGCGATCCAGTCCCGCGCTTTGATGTTTTCACCTGTTTGCCAGTGCGTCAAAACGGCATCAAGGCTATGTTTCGCCGCCGCAACTTCATTAGCCACCGTAATTTCCACCAGTTCATTAGGGGTAAAAGGGCTATTGCCTGGAGCGATCGGGTCGAGACTAGGATCGATCGACAGCAACATTAGCCGTGTTTCGAGTAGAGCCGTAATTGCCAGCAGGGCAAGAGGATCGATGATCAGATCGCAGATCCTCAATTCCAATCGATTCAGGTCGTAAGGGCGATTATCCCCATTAGGGCGAACGGATGACCAGAGATGGCGGACATTTTGCATGGTTCCCGCCCGTAGTTGAGCCTCTGTCCAAGTGACAAAATGCTTGTGGCTTTCAAATAGCGGCACATGCTGGGGAGTTTGGGGGAACATTTGCCAGCGCGTTGAGTGTGAACCCGTAACTTCACCATTCAGAAAAGGCGAAGATGCGGAAAGAGCTAGGTAGAGTGGGGCTTCTAAACGGATCAGCCGACAGGCTTTGATCAATGTCTCAAGGTCAGGAATACCGATATTAATGTGAATACTGGCAGTGACGACCTTAGTGCCATAAGTTTGCTCGATGTAGTCGTGATAGGGATTTTGCGGATCGGAACGCCAGAACCGATCGCTGCCGCCCAGAGCTAATGTACTCCCTGGCATGACTGTATAGTCGCCCAACGAGCGCAGATATTCACGCAACCGTTGACGCGGCTCGACTAGGGCCGATAACAAGCATTCATACTTGGTAAATGGGGCAGTTGTATACTCGACATTCCGACTATCTGGTTCGCGCACAAAGCCTTGCAAATCGGCAACGATTCGATCGGAAAAGCCCACAGCATCACCGCTCGGCGTGCAGGTATAGATCTCAACTTCAAATCCTTTGGAAAAGAGCATGATAGTCCAACGATCGATTATTAACGATCAATTATCAGCGATTGGTACTCAACCAGCATGGCTCGGACTAAAAACATCAACCAAAACAAAACTGAGCTAGTATATAATTTGCATCGCCCCATACATTCTGATTGGGGATTTTGAACGCTGTTAAGTTTTAAGTAAGTTTAAGTAAGTAATGAAAGTCACTCTAGAAAAGCTCCCAGCCAGCCAGGTTTGCTTCGAGGTGGAAGTGGAAGGCGAAAAGTCGCAGGTTATCTACGATCGAATTGTCAAAGATTTAGTTCGATCGATGAATATACCTGGTTTCCGCAAAGGTAAAGCCCCAAAACAACTGGTTCTGCGTGAAGCTGGAGTCGATCGGCTTAAAGCCAATGTGATGGAAGAGCTACTAGAGCAGACTTTGAGCCAAGCTCTCAAAGACCAAAAAGATCATGTTCAAGCGATCGGTAGTTTTGAGTTGTTGTCACCGTTCGATCGGATGCTCAGCGAATTTGTACTGGGTCAACCCTTTAGCTTCAAGGCAGCAATAGACGTACAGCCAGAAGTCAAGCTGGCAAAATATCAAGGCTTGACCGTCAAAGCCGAAAAAATCGAGCCAGACCTGACGCGCGTAGACAAAACTTTGAATGAGTATCAAGTCAAAAACTCAACTCTGGTTCCAGTTGAAGAAGATCGCGGTGTCGAAATTGGCGATGTCGTCACGATCGACATCAAGGTATTAGATCGAAATGGCGTAGAAATTACCGAAGCCACCGAGAACGATGTCCAAACAGACGTCCAAGAAGACCGACTGATGCCTGAACTGGTGCAAGGTCTCATAGGTACGAAGGTAGACGAAACCAGAGAGATCGCCCTCACTCTGCCAGAAGACTTCTACATCGAAGCCTATGCGGGTGAACCTGCGACTTTTGTGGTCGCGCTCAAAGGGATCAAAGCCAGAGAGCTACCTGCACTTGATGATGATTTCGCCCAGTCGATTAGCGAAAAAGCGACGATCGAAGAGCTACGTGAATTTCTCACAACCCGCATTACGGATGAAGCTGACGACAAGACAGAAGCAAATGCCGATAAAGCCCTGCTTGATGCCCTAGTTGCTGAGATTGAAGTCGATCTGCCCTCTACCCTGATCCGCGACGAAACCACCTTCTTGATTCAGCAGCAGGCAAACTACATTCAAAACCTTCAAGGTGGAGACAAATTACTCAAACAACTGTTTACCAGAGAATTTGTCGAGCAAATGCGCCAAATGAACGAGCCAGAAGCGATCTCACGGCTCAAGCGTACCTTGGCTTTAGCGGAAATCGCCAAACTAGAGAGTCTTGCTGCCAATCCAGATGAGATCTCCGTGCGCGTTGCCGAGGTGCAAGAAAGTTTGGATGAACCTGCCGATCCCGAACGGATTAAACAAGTTGTGGCGGATGAAATTGCCAAAGAAAAGGTAATGGAATGGCTGAAACAAAAATCCGAAGTCGAGTATGTGCCTGAAGGTTCGCTGCAACCTGAGCCAGAACTGGATTCACTTGAAGCTGAAGCAGCAGTAGCCGAGCTTGAGCCTGAGCTTGAGCTGGCATCTGAAGATCCAGAAGTCATAGAAGTTGAAGCAGTTGAAGTAGTTGCAGCCGAATCCGAATCCGAACCTGTAGTCGAACCCAAACCATCCAAAAAAGCTGCATCCACCAAAACCAGCAAGAAAAAGTGACCTCAAATCGCCAGTTTTGTCGGCTCGATCGATCTCAGCCTTCACTACTTTGCTAGACTTGAGGCATAATAGCCGAGAGTTTTATTCTCGTAATTAATTTGACAGTATAAACAAGGAACCAATGTTGAACTAATGCTTAAATCGCAGTCTTTAAATTCTCGCTTGACTTCTTGCTATTCCAGTGAATATCCAAATTCACCGTCAAATGAAGTTATTCCCATGGTGGTTGAGCAATCTGCCAGAGGGGAAAGAGCCTTTGATATCTTTTCACGACTGTTACGAGAACGGATTATTTTCTTGGGGACGCAAGTTGACGACAGCATGGCTAGCGTGATCATGTCTCAACTTTTATTTCTAGAAGCAGAAGATCCTGAAAAGGATATCTTCATTTACATCAACTCGCCAGGTGGCTCTGTCACAGCAGGGATGGCGATTTACGACACAATGCAGCACGTTCGACCAGACATTTCCACGATCTGTATGGGATTAGCTGCTAGCATGGGCGCATTTCTGCTAACTGCTGGGACTAAGGGCAAACGGCTCTCCTTACCCAACTCTCGCATCATGATCCACCAACCTCTAGGAGGAGCCAGAGGGCAAGCTGTGGATATCGAAATTCAGGCAAAAGAAATCCTCTATCATAAGAAGACACTCAACGGGCTCCTAGCTCACCATACTGGGCAAACCCTCGATCGAATTCAGCAAGATACAGAACGCGACTTTTTTATGTCTCCTGTTGAAGCTCAAGCGTATGGTTTGATCGATCTTGTCGTCGATAAGAGATCGATCTCCGATTCAAATTCAGCAGAGAAATCATCGGTTCTCACTAGCATCGCCAACTGAGATAGCCTATATGCCAAACAAGTATGATTCACATCTCAAATGTTCTTTCTGTGGCAAGTCACAGGAGCAGGTACGCAAGCTAATTGCCGGCCCAGGTGTTTACATTTGTGATGAATGCGTAGATTTGTGCAATGAAATCCTCGATGAGGAGTTGTTTAATGGGGCTTCGCCTCAGGCTCCCCAGCGCAAGGATACACCTCCCGAAAAGCGGAAGCAAAAATCTGCCAGCCTTAACCTCAGTCAGATCCCCAAACCGCGAGACATCAAGCTTTACCTCGATGAGAATGTGATCGGTCAAGATGAAGCCAAGAAAGTTTTATCTGTGGCAGTCTATAACCACTACAAACGGTTAAGTTTTCTGCAATCTTCATCTTCGCCCACAAAAAATCCAAATGAAGATGGCGTTGAACTGCAAAAGTCCAACATTCTCCTAATTGGGCCAACTGGTTGCGGCAAGACTTTACTGGCACAAACCCTAGCTGAGATGTTGGATGTCCCATTTGCCGTAGCCGATGCGACCACTCTGACCGAAGCGGGCTACGTCGGTGAAGATGTCGAGAATATCCTGCTGCGATTACTGCAAGTTGCCGATCTCGATGTCGAAGAAGCCCAACGTGGGATCATTTACATTGATGAAATTGACAAGATTGCCCGTAAGAGCGAAAACACCTCGATTACACGCGACGTATCTGGTGAAGGTGTACAACAGGCTTTACTAAAAATGCTGGAAGGCACGATTGCTAACGTTCCACCTCAAGGAGGACGTAAGCATCCGTACCAGGACTGCATTCAGATCGACACGAAGAACATTCTGTTTATCTGCGGTGGCGCATTTGTAGGGCTAGAAAAAGCGGTTGAGCAGCGCATTGGTAGAAAATCAATGGGTTTTATTCAACAAGGCGAGAATATTCCCAAGGAAAAGCGCACAGCCGATATTCTCAAAAATGCCCAGCCTGAAGATCTCGTGAAGTTTGGCATGATTCCTGAATTTATTGGTCGTGTGCCTGTGATGGCAGTTGTCGATCCGCTTGATGAGTCATCGCTGATTTCAATTTTGACTGAGCCGCGTAGTGCCCTAGTTAAGCAGTACCAGAAGCTACTCAAAATGGACAATGTGCAGCTAGAGTTCCAAGCTGATGCAATTAGCGCGATTGCCAAGGAAGCCTACCGTCGCAAAACAGGGGCGCGTGCGCTGAGAGGTATTGTCGAGCAGTTGATGCTAGATGTGATGTACGAACTGCCTTCACGTAAGGATGTTAGTCGCTGCATGATCACCCGTGAAATGGTGGAAAAACTCTCTACAGCCGAGTTGCTTCTCCATCCATCCTCACTACCCAAAACCGAGTCTGCCTAATTAACTTTTTTAGCCATTTGCTCAGAACTATTGCGATCAATTAGAAAATAGTTTCAATCAATCCAGAAGGAGTAGCTATGGCTAAAACATTCACAATTACTATGCCAGATGATTTAGAGCAAGCATTAACGGCTCAAGCAGAACTCCTGAACAAATCTCCAGAGGAAGTCGTGTTACAAGTTCTGTCACAACAGTTAACGACATTACTTCAATCCAACTTAGTCCATGAAGTAAAAGCAGACCCACTTTTACAACTAATTGGCTCCCTGAGTGTAGACATTTCTGATTTAGCTGAAAATCATGATTACTATATTGGGCAATCTCTGTATCAAGAGTTAAAAGGGAATGAGTAGTTTGTTCGTCGATACATCGGGTTGGGCAAGTCTTTTTATTAGTACTCAAACTTACTATCCACAGGCAGAGCAGTATTTTCGTTTAGCTCTTCAACAACAGAGAAAAATTCATACGACAAATTACATAATTGCTGAGTTGGTGGCACTATTGAACAGCCCACTTCGGGTTTCTCGTCCTCGTATCTTTGAAATTGTTGATGCTATTAAGACAGTGGATTATGTTGATATTCTCCACATTGATGATGTGACTGATTCTCAAGCTTGGAAATTATGCAAAAACAGGCTAGATAAAGCATGGTCATTGGTTGACTGCACCTCTTTTGTTTTGATGCAACAATTATCTATTCAAGAAGCCTTGACAACCGATCAGCATTTTGAGCAGGCAGGTTTTATCCGTTTACTGAAGTAGCTTAGACAAATAATTGCTTTAACTGTAACTATTGAGAATTATGGTTTTTCTGGTAGCCCGTAGCGTAATTTTTTTAATCGATCGCGTGTTTCTGCATCTAGGTAATTCTCTAACAGGCGTTTAGTTGATGCTTTTTTGGGCTTTTGGCGGCTGAGTACAGCCCTGAGCGTAATTTCTACTTCTTGTTCTAGGGCTTCAGCCGACATCCACTCTGCACCGAAACCGACAGTGGTTAATTGCTGCGCCCGATCTGAGGTGACGACAATAATTCTTTTCAGATGCCGCAAAGGGTGGCGATAGAGTTGAGCGCAGATCCTTTCTATGTAGGTATCGGCTGTTTGCCTGTATTCCGTGAAGTAAAGCTTGAGGTTTTTCGTTACCCTCTCCGTCACGCCTGTTGTGGACTGGTTGTAAGCATCGAATACCAATATTGTGTGGTAGCCATGAAAGGCACTGAAGTTAGCCATAGTTTCGGTGAGGTCGGCACGAGCAGACTCAAACCCAGATCGATCGCGGGCTGTTTGTAAATGCTGCCATGCTCCTATGACGTTGTAACCGTCAACCAGCATCACTGGAGGATGAGCAGAAGACATACTAAAAATTTATGGTGATTATTCTAATTTTGACATTTTTTGGTTAGCAACTTCCGATTTTCATCCGATCTCAATTCCAGATTAAGCATATTACTCAACCTCATAGCATTACTTTTATTGACTAATTTTAAAATTAGGTATAAATGCTCACTTTTTTCCTGTGCTATCATGTTAATGTAACACAATGTTACATATTCTATTGAACTGCTCAGATTGTGATAAAGCCCAGAAAGCATATTTAATGAGCTGACTCCAATATCTAGCGTTCTCGATACAGTCCACTTTAGTTTTGCGATCGACAAGCTCTAAAAAATTTGAGGAGCAGAAGTTTAAGCAAGTAACAAAGTGGTATCAACTCTATCCACATTTGAGGAGTAAGTTTATGAGTGAATTGCCTCTTGAGAAACAATTTGCACACACCATGTTTTGCACCCAGTTGCAAGGTTTGGAGCTAGATTCAGCCAAAAAATTGCTAGCCGATCTGCACCTGCTATACCTTGGTCAACAGGTTCTATTTGCAGAACTAGCCAAACAGGATACTTTTAGAGATCTAAGAGCTAGTTAATTCAGCAAATATTCACCGACCGAGATGGGAGCCGAGGAAAATGCCACCTAAATCCCTCGCTCCCATCCAACTAGAATTTAAATCAACGATCATTCTTGGGTTGAAATGTTGATGTTTGACTTTAGTTGCTATGATCTAGCAATCAGGCTAAAGCTTTTGACTAAACTATGACCATCGCGATCGAACCCGAAGTCCGCATACTTTATGAACCTGTAATTGGGCTAGAAGTCCACTGCCAGTTGAGTACGGCAACGAAAATTTTTTGTGGTTGCTCTACCCAGTTTGGCCTATCACCGAACAGTAACGTCTGCCCCGTTTGCCTAGGAATGCCTGGAGTTTTACCAGTGCTGAATGAGCGGGTGTTGGAATATGCGATCAAAGCAGGATTGGCACTGAATTGCCAGATTGCCCCCCAAAGTAAATTCGATCGAAAGCAATATTTTTATCCCGATCTGCCCAAAAACTATCAAATTACGCAATTCGATCTGCCGATCGCCGAGCATGGCTGGCTGTTAATTACGCTGGATGACGGCACGACAAAGCGGATTGGGATCACGCGGATGCATATGGAAGAAGATGCGGGGAAGCTGGTTCATGCTGGCTCCGATCGACTGTCTGGCTCCAGTCATTCGCTGGTGGACTATAACCGCACGGGTGTGGCGTTGTGTGAAATTGTTTCCGAGCCAGATATCCGTTCTGGGGTAGAGGCTGCGGCTTACGCTCAGGAATTACGCCGCATTTTGCGTTACTTGGGTGTCTGTGATGGCAACATGCAAGAGGGTTCACTGCGCTGCGATGTCAATATTTCTGTCCGTCCTGTCGGCACAGAGAAATTTGGCACGAAGGTAGAAATCAAGAACATGAACTCGTTTAATGCGATCCAACGCGCGATCGACCATGAAATCGATCGACAAGTTCAAGCGATCGCGGTAGGCGAACCAATCAGACAAGAGACGCGGTTGTGGGAAGAAAATACCCAACGCACGATCAGTATGCGGGCTAAGGAAGGATCGAGCGATTATCGGTACTTCCCCGAACCCGATCTAGTAGCGATCGAAGTATCACCTCAGACTTTGGCAAAATATCGGTCTGAATTGCCTGAGCTACCTGCCTCACGCCGCGATCGTTACCAAAAGTTGGGATTAGGTACATATGAAGCGAATCTAATCGCTGACGATCGCAATGTGTCTGATTATTTTGAAGCCGTCTTAGCGACCAAAGCCGATCCCAAATCTGCGTTTAATTGGATTATGGGCGACATTACCGCTTATTTGAACGAGCGTAAACTCAAAATCACGAATCTCACGCTCACACCAAAAGTTCTGGGCGAAATGATTGCCCTGATCGCGGACGGCACCATTAGCAGCAAAATTGCCAAGGACATCCTGCCAGAGTTACTAGAAAAAGGCGGCTCGGTCAAAGATCTAATTCAAAAGAACAACCTCACTGTGCTTTCAGGTGCAGAACTAGAAAAAATCATCGACCAAGCGATCGCGGATAATCCCAAGGAACTGGAACAATATCGGGCTGGCAAAACTAAGCTACTCGGCTTTTTTGTTGGTCAGGTGATGAAACTCACCCAAGGTCGCGCTGCACCTCAAGCCACCAATCAGTTGCTCAATCAAAAACTCAACACTTAATATGCAACCTTTACTGATTACTGGAACCGATACGGAGGTTGGTAAAACAATCGTGACGGCATCGATCGCCGCTTACTGGCAAACTTATCGAGATCCCGATAACGTGAGTAAGAGCTTGGGGATATATAAGCCAATTCAAGCAGGAGTTGGCGATCGCGAGTACTACCAACGAACATTTCAGCTTTCACAATCCATAGAAGAAATTACACCGCTCTATTTTGAAACGCCAATTGCGCCTGCGATCGCGACTTTGAGAGAGCATAAACCTGTGGATTTAGGCTTAATTTGGCAGCAGTTTCTGGTTTTACAGAGTCGATATGATTGCTTACTAGTCGAGGCAATGGGAGGTCTAGGTTCGCCAATTACTGCCGAATATATCGTGGCGGATTTGGCGAGAGATTGGCATTTGCCCACGATCTTGGTTGTGCCTGTGCGGTTGGGAGCGATTGGGCAAGCTGTAGCTAATGTGGCGCTGGCAACGCTGCAAAAAGTACAGCTCAAAGGGATTATTCTCAGTTGTACCAAACCTGATGCTGAGAAGGAGATTGAGGATTTTGCCCCGATCGATCTAATTCAGGGCTTAACGAATGTGCCTGTATTGGGAGTTTTGCCTCATGTTGCCGATTTGGGAGACATCTCAAATCTAGCTCATGCTGCCTCCTGTTTGGAATTAGAGAGATTAGGTTTTTAGGATGGTTTTTTAGAATGAAAATTCCAAATAAATTCTGGCTCTTAATTTCTAACTGCTGCTTCTTAGCTTTACTCTCAGGTTGTCAAGGAACATCGATCGGAGATATGGTGGAAGGAGCCGTCGCACCGAGGACATCCCAAAGCCCCAGCAGTAATGGAAAGCTGACAGCTACCGAACCCAGCAAACCTCTACCGACTATTACGGCCAGCCCCACTCCAAATATTGTTACGTTACCAAGTCCGACTGCAAATCCCACTCCAAATATTGCCGCGTTACCTAGCCCGACTGCAAATCCCACTGAATTTATCGAACAGTTTAGCGATCTTGAGACAGTCCCCGATCCATTGCGTCCCCTGATTCAGGATCTAAATAAGCTAGCTGTGCTCAGTCCCAAACAGGGAAATCTATTTGAACCGAATGTACCTGTTTCGCGTCGAGAGTTTGCGCGTTGGTTAGTCGCAGCCAACAATCGGATCTACAAAAATCGTCCCGCCCGCCAGATTCGGCTCTCGCAGTCAGCTTCAGACAATACGACTTTTACTGACATCCCACGTAACGATCCTGATTTTGGTAGCATTCAGGGATTGGCAAATGCAGGTTTGATTGGACAACCTGCCAATAAACTATTCCGTCCCGATGCCACTTTAACTCGTGAGGATATGCTGCTATGGAAAGTGCCATTGGATTTGCGCGCTCCTTTACCCGTTGGAAGTGTGGATGCGGTCAAACAGGCGTGGGGATTTCAGGATAGCGATCGAATCTCACCGCCTGCCTTACGCGCATCGATCGCGGATGCTCAAGCGGGTGACTTAGCGAATATCCGTCGCAGTTTTGGCTACACCACTCTATTTCAACCACAAAAGCCTGTGAGTCGTGCTGAAGCCGCCGCCGCGCTCTGGTATTTTGGGACTCAAACTGATGGACTCTCGGCTCAAAGTGCTCTAGAAATTGAGCAAACCACAAATCAACCTGAAACTGCCGCACCTCAGCCGAAAACCTCTCCCATATCTCCACCAACTACTAATTAAGATTTAGTACCATCAATTATTTGCGTTGATTTAGCATCTCCATTGCCATTGCCAGACTTAGCTTCATCCGATTAAAGGCATCAGCAAGAATACCTATTTCATCATGGGAGGTTTGCTGGAAATCTGCTTCTAATTTGCCAGTACTGACATCATGCGCGACTGTCGCCATACGGATAAGAGGCTTAATCACAGCTAGCCGTAACAGAAGGTTGATTAATAGAATTGTGACTGCAAAAATTCCGCAAACAGTCAACATGATAAATAGCAAAGCTTGGCGTGCCGCATTCGTGACTTCCTGAGCGGGAACGGAAATAATTTGGGCCCCGACAATTTCATTCAATTTCCAGCCAAATCCGTTTTCTTTGCCATAGGTCGCTAGCATACTTTTTGGCGCAGCTTCGGGAGTGCTGTGGCACCGTAAACAACTTTCACTCTTAATCGAGATCGGGCGGGCGATGT
>Ga0163149_10003562_pt1 | contig 17632 bp, 7 predicted proteins | sample OliLakLV19MP5G1_FD_148604 | JGI IMG/M metagenome (GOLD analysis project Ga0163149, IMG submission 148604) | Freshwater microbial mat bacterial communities from Lake Vanda, McMurdo Dry Valleys, Antarctica - Oligotrophic Lake LV.19.MP5.G1 | ecosystem: Environmental > Aquatic > Freshwater > Lake >...
CTCCTTTTTGAAGAATTATCCGGGGGGGGGGGAGTTCGTCCTGCACAAGTGCGTGGGGACACATTCTACAGGGAGAACTGGTTCCCTCCCAAAGACCCCGACTACGGTACTGCTGGTACAAATCGTACATCTAGCTAGTCACAAAAGTGACAAAACACCGAGCACGCCGACTGCATACTCCTACTGTACTTAACTAGTAGTAGATCGTACGATTTACACGTTCCGAGCATTACTATTTCTCCGAACCGGAATAGAGCGCATGTACATTTTTACTACTGTACAGTATGTTCAGAAGAGTGCACTTGCGAAATGCGCCAGCTCGGTTTGCTATGCATTCTTCGGTACTCGTAGTAGCAGTACCTGGCACCACGCAAGCAAACCATTTCTAGCTAATACTAGCACGTGCCTTGCCAGTTGCCGCCCCCTGCAGTTTCTGTAAAGGCCTAAAAAATTGTTTCCGCGAACTCGTACTTAAATACAGCCAGTGAACAAATACCACTACAGTACCTGTATCTATAATAGTTGAGAACCGGCACTGAAAAAGAAACTATGATTATGCACGATTACGGTGATCGGCATTATTGCTACTGCAGCACGTTCGAGGCCTGTTTCTCTGTTGAAAACACACACGATTGGTGAATGTCGCATTGCACGTAATTAGCTAATTACACATAAGGATTCGTTCACAAAATGCATTTACATATTACTAATTAATTACAAAACAGTTTCCGGAAACACAGAGAAAAGAATTTAGTAACGATAAACCGAACTATTTAAGCAAGACAATTTGATTGGAAAGGCTCATCGTTGAAACGAGTATAATGCGTAGGTTTGACTTTGGACGCATACTTACGTATGCACGGTGTGACGCAGAGTGGGTGTCGGGTGTAAAAAAGGCTTGCGAAAAGAAGGCTCTTTTACACAAAGTGACTACCAACCGCATCTAATTGCTTAAAAAAAACAGTACTCCGAAATCTCCAAGCGGAAGCTTCAGTCCCTTTAAGTCATCGGGCTTTTAAATCGTAGTTTCCTCAGGCTGATGGCGCTGCCGATAGTCATTACCGTTTGTAAAAGGTGTAGAACACTTGACCTGCTTCTTTCAAAGGACCTAACATGCAAATTCTTGGTTCGCTTTTGTAGCACAGCACCTACGGTCGTATACTCGTATTAGCGGGCATGGCATCTGGCCACATACCAATTGTACGTTTAAAGGTTAGTTTGCCCACAAAACAAACACTGCTTTATTCTTCTTGCGGCCTAAAGTTTATTAATTCCATAAATGGCTTTATTAGTAACATATTACACTAGCTGACAGCACCCTAACTTGTGGGTCGACTGTGAAACAATAGATTGAATAAAGCCAATACACCACCATTAGATGCCATGGATCCTAATCAGAGAGGAGGAAGTAGTGGGCGCAAAAGAGGGAGGTCCAACAGTGATGAAGGTGAAGGCGAAGGCAAGGAGTCGGTGTCCCCACACCTGCTACAGCGGTTGCTACAGCGGCAACCAGCGGACACTGCGCCTGCAGACAATGCTATGCTTCGCTATATTGCTCAACATGGTATGTTTCTTTTGGACTATATGCTATCGAAAGACTGAAAAATTCATCTTGTTTTTCTCTCTCTCTCTTACAAACTCACCATTTCAATTTTCAATTGCCATGTGCCACTCTTTTGATAACCCCACTTCACTTTGTTTGCCTTGATTGAAATTTGCTTACACATGCGCAGGAAATTTGTTTGCGCCTCAGGGACAGCAAGCACAAATGTTTGGTCAATCAATGTCTGCTCCCCAGCCGGCCAGATCATCACCTTCTAGGCAGGTGCAGAGTCAAATCAGTCAAGCAGTACCTGGTGGAAGCAACACTCCTGCCAGTGGAGGGTTGGAAATGTTGTTGCGGCAACTTGCTGGAGGCAACACAGACACCTCGCAGCAGCAAGAAATGCAACAGCTACAGGAACGTTTGCAGCAACACCATCAACAGCAGCGCCAGCAACAGGAGCAGCAACAGCAGGAACATTTGCAGCAACAATTGCAACTGCAGCTCTTCCAGCAGCATCTCCAGCAACAGCTCTTACAGGAGCACTTGCAACAGCAATCTTCTCAGCAGCAGCAAAGGCAGCAGCAGCAACAAAGGCAGCAGCAAAGACAGCAGCAGCTCTTACAGGATCATTTGCAGCAGCAGCAGTCTTCTCAGCAGCACCAGCAGCAGATTGTTGAACCTGATATTCTTCAACAAGCCCTAGCGCTGCAACGCGAGTTATCAAGCGAGGCAGCGCCGTCCAGTCAAGCGCAGGCTCATGCGCAAGTTCACTCTCCACCTCCGCAGCAGCAGCGGCAGCAGGAAGATCCACAAGACGCATTGTTGGCTAGCACCGTGGATGCGATTCTGGACCACATTCGAAGTCAAGGTGGAGATACCGGGGATCTGGCCGCTTTAGCGCAGCAATTGACTGCCGCTTCTGCCCCCCCAACCAATCCTGGTGGCGGTGGGTTATCATCCATGTCCAACCCAAACTTTCCAGGGACCAGCAGCAGCATCACACACGCATTAGCAACGGCGCCATTTGCTGCTGCGCCATTTGCGGCTGCACCAGGCTCTTCTGCAGCCGCACGCATGGGCGGTGGAGGGATGATGATGATGACCGGCCGACCGCCCATGGTGTTGTACAATGCCGACGACGAAGGTAAATTGACACCTTATCAGTGTTTGGCAAGGAAGCATTTGGAATTTTTCGAGGCAACTGAGCACAATGTGACGGAAGGAGCCCAAGGACGGAACAAAGCCATTCGTATTGGTCAAGTTGGTATTCGATGCCGGTTTTGTTCTCATTTGAAACGCAAGGAAAAGGCTCCCGCAGCTGCCTTTTATCCTTCCAAGTTGTCAGGTATATACCAGTCAGCGCAGAACATTATCAACAGTCATATTGCCAAAGACTGTAACAATGTATCAGCTGAAGTGAGAACGCAATTGCTGACTCTGGGAAACCGGAAATCAGCCCCCGGAGGAGGCAAGGCCTACTGGGGAGAGGAAGCTCAAAGAGTCGGAATTTATGAAGATGATAATGGGCTTCGATTTCATCCCTTGCGATCGTCCCCCGCGGCAGCCGCAAAGCCACCACCCCATTCAATGGGTGGTCGATTCCTGTGAGAGATTGATTGTTTGATAGTGAGATATAAAAAAGAAGCGAAGCATAGCACCTCAACTGGTACAAGAAACATTTGATGCAATGGGCGAGTCCAACAAACAATAGTTTATGGGGGCTGTTAGCGGCCTGCGGCAAGGTCACGGCGAGTGTGATGCCAGTCAGTGTTTGTTCTGCTGACACTGTGTGCCGCAGAACTTGCCCACTTACGACCGATTGCATCAAGAATGAAGTAGTGAAGAGGAAATACACATACATAAATTAAGAAGAAGAAAAAAACGTGTTATATTTTCTTTGCTCCACACAATGTTTGTGACAAACCTATCATTGCTCCAAGATCAAGGGAAGGACACACAATAGCTGCAAATGTTGTTCCTGTAACAGCAATGCAAGCATAGACTGAAGGTATATTGCTGAAGATATATCCTTCAGAGTGGTGGGGTTTCCGTGATTGAATGGATCTGTGTTGCTAATAATAAGTGGCTTTCATAATAGCCAACCTCGCCCTTTTCTTCCCGGAAGACAAAAATTAATGATACTTGGAAAAGTGTCCCTTTTCAATTGGTTTTCTTACACGATGTAGAGAATTGCTTCACTACTTGTAAATTATATGAACAAGTACTAGTAGCTACTAGACTACTGTAGTACTAGTATTTTGCCTTTTTCTTGTGACACCGAGAGATATGAACGGAGTATCAGATACTTGTCCGTCCCGACAACTCCTCGTTGTCCATCGCGGAGTAGACGGTTTCTTTTTGTGCAAGAAACAATTGGCCGGGAAGTGGCGTTGGCCGGCGTGGTAAGTCGCGCTCCCTATGTCTTTGTATTACCAAGTGAACAGTTCACATAAAAAGAATTAAGTCAGTCTTGCCGGAAGATTGCGTTGCAAGAATGGCACCGCATCGGTTATTAAAAACAACCGGTGCCAATTCTAATTACTACCGGTACTATTACGGCTACCATTACCTAGCTAGGCAATAGCTATCTAGCTGGCTACCTAGCTAGTTACCTATTACTCTCTCTTGTCGCAACCGTGCCAAACAAGGGTAGCTCTTTATAAATAGGTTTAGCTCGAGATCTTGTTTTGTATCGGCACATACCGTATTCGGCTGATGCAACGTACAGCGAATCAATGGACACTATTAATTTTGTTCTTGCTAGAATACCTCTCAGCTACTGGTAGTATAGTGGTCACAGAAATGGTGGCAACTGATCGGCCAGGCATCTCATTTTTGTTTGTTCGTCTTGTGGTTCCACGTAGCTCCTTTGGAAGCCGTAGGCAGGGTCCCGCCCTGGGGGGCGCGGCGGCCGGCAGTTCCCTTGCTGCCACTGCATGTACGACGGAAGGGGTGGAACCGAATGCAGCCAGCCACTTCAGTTCCGACAATGCGTAACAAGTCATTTATGCGATCCGTCAACGCGTAAGCAGCAAAGCAACGAAAGTGTCGCTGGCCTTCTGGCTTGGACTGGCATCTGCATCACTGGTTGCGGCTTGCCTCTCGCTCGCTCGCTAGCTAGCTAGCTGGTAGGCCGTGCGTGCTTGAGGCTCACCCCGTCGTCGGCCGCGGAGCTAGGCTTGGCCACGGTTGTGGGTGCTACATTTCAGATAGCTATTTGCCGTGCGGATCAGTGTCTATCTAGTAAACTTGCTACGAGTGGTTCATTTGAATCATAGATCACCAAGTGCAGTAGCTGCCCTTGTCTACTATAGGGCCATTGACCCTTGCTAGTCATTCTCCTGAAGGAATCAAAAATGCATGCAAACGCAAAGACGTCTTGATTCGGCTACTAGCTGGATTGAGGAGACATGCGTGATCTTGTGGATGTACTTAAATCCTGATGGGATTTGGGCTGCCTCGGCTTGGGGCGTGCTCATCTATTGGTAGCTAGCAAGTTGTAGCTATACGACATCTACTTTTGGATGTCTCAGTCCCAGGCGTACTGACTGAGGCAGTCAGTTCTTGATCGCCGTATCGTCATCAAAGACTCAACAGAACCATGATCTTGACTACGATTTGCTGCTGCTTGGATCGGCACTTGCTGGTGTTCCTTTTTCCTCCTCCTCCGCTGGCATCGTCGTCGGTGGAACTTGAAGCCACACAATAATGACGGTAATATTATCGTAGGCACCTCTCCGCAAGGCTTCCCGAACCAATATTTCGGCAATTTTGGGTCGTTGATGTGGTTGTACCTTGTCCAACAATAAATCAATGACCTGCACGACTTCTTGATTGGTAAAGACATCCCATAAGCCATCCGTCGCCAACACTACATATTCTTTGGTGGTAGTAGGACTGCTGCTACTACTATCCATGTTGTCGACAACGGTATCGAATGTCGTGGTGGATGGCGTTGCGGTTGTTGGCAACAAGACTTGCAAATACGTAAGATCGGGTGTGGCCGTGACCGCCGGACGTTCGGATCGATCTCCAATCGCCCGACTGAGGGCCAAATTCCCATTGACACGATAAATCCCTTGTTCCAAAAGGGGTTGACCCGTTTTGCTGTCGCGGGGTCCACACCATACCACCGATCCTCCGGCTTGCTCAATCCGCTTGGTTTCACTGGGATCATCGGGTTTGTGATCTCGTGTAAGAGGTATCGTGGTTCCATTGCGTCCGACAATGGCACGACTGTCCCCAATATTGGCGACAATCAATGTGGTTGTGGTTGTGGTGGTTCTAGTGTCATCTGTGGTTGGTGTAGAAGAAGTAGAAGAAGAGGTAGTATTGTAATGCAACCATGCCGCAACAGCGGTACTTCCTTGATAACTCCAATGATTAATTTTTTGAACTTCCTTGTCCACGGTATCCAATGCCATTCGGAGGGCAACGCAATAATCTTGAACAGTCGGTTCCGGTAGATTGTTCTTGTTGGAGGACGATGTAGTGGATGCTGTCGTTATGGATTCTTCTTGTTCTGCTTCTGTCTGTTGTTCTTGTTCTTGCTCATTTTGTTGGACCAGACTTGGTTCCAGTTTTCGATATTCCACAACCCGTGGCAAGATGGCTTGCAAATGGGCAAACAAATTTTGCCGCAAATATTTCGAGACGGAAGGACCACCATGTCCATCAAAGACCGCAACAAAATCTTGTTGTACGAGACACTCGTCTTCCATGTAATCCCGGTGTCCTTGCGCCAAACAAACGGAAACATCCAAATTGGTCACCATTTTATTGGTCTTTTTGTCTTTTTTTGTTTTGTCCTTTTTGGAAGATGAAAATGGGCGACGAGAAAGTCCGAGATTTGTTGGTGGATGGTGAATACTTCTTCTGGTGGTTCTTGTAGTAGTAGTATCTGCGGTATTGATAATTTTGGTAGAAGTAGCCGTGGATGCCAAAATCGTCGAGGGCATGACGGGCGGCAATAGTGGCAAGGATGTATCTCCCGTCCCACTACCATCCTCCGAGGACGCTCCTCCTGCGGCACTCCCACCGCGAAGAAGACAAAGACTGCGGCTGCTGCTGCTGTGCATCCACGCCAGTGATGAAGCTGACGTGGATCTGACAGGACAGTGTTTTTTGTCGCTGCTGCCGATGAATACGTTTTGGGGTAAGAAACGAAATCGCGGGGACACTCCTTCTTGTGCTGTTGTAAAGGTAGTTGATGTATGGCATTGGCGCTCCTGGTGTAGCTGTGATGATGATGATGTATGACATGTCGTCCATGGCCTGCTGCAGGACTTGAAAAAAGAGGGACGACGAGTAGTCGCACGACGGCAATGACCAAACAAGGATGACCCGGCATGGGCTCCCAAAAAAGAGGATGTCATAATGGCAATTGTAAATAATAAAGAAAAAAGTGAGATTGGAAGAAGTATTCTTTTGGGGGAGGAAATATGGTTACAAAGACGACCAAATCTTGTTGCCATGATGGTTAGGACAACAACACAGAGATGCGGCAGCTCGTGCAGCTGATATACATATTCAGGTGCATCAATGAGATTTTTGTGTGGTTCCAAGGTTCATTACAGTATTGTTGCATCGGTTGTAAAGCATGCAATAGTTCGTAGTAGAACGTGATACAGGAAGGAATGATGCATGCAAATAACGTTCATCTTGTTCTCGTTGCGAACTTCTGACATGGTGAGTCCCGAATGTAAGAGACGCTCACTAGCTCCACAGTTTTTTGCGCAGCCTTCAGGTAACTACTGCAAGTCTCTCTCTATACAGATAGAGTAGCAGGCTTTTTTTAGTTTATTTTCAATACCTACTGTATTCAGTCTGTAAGGATGTATTCCTGTGAGTGTTTGGATCCAGCATATGACACTCTTTTATTATCCGTGGGGATCCCCAAAGGGAGTTAGGTTCCACATCGTGGGATGGGGACTGCGCTCTATCAATCGGCAGAACCTGGCGACACCAGATTCTGAGAAAGGCTTTAATTTACTGTTGTAGGAAAAACTTGTATACTTTTTAGCTTTCCAAAAATGTACGAAGCATCCCGTGTCACGATCAGCAAGTTGCATTTTTTCGTATGCAGAGATTGGTCGCATTGGCTCCAGCGCACGGGTCGATGATTCTGTCCGAATTAAAAAAGGTTTCAAGTTGCGTTTGCATGATCGGCTCGAGTCGCACACAGATATGGACAAGATTGTCCTTTTGGGACAACATTTCATCGTCTTTGGGAAGACGACTGTATTCCTTTTCATACCACATTTCGGTCAGAGCCGATTCCGGTCCGTGTTGCCCCTCATCCGCCGCGCCGTGTACGGCAAGACCATAGAGTGGTTGTCGGGGATTGTCCGGTAAAATGTTGGCTCCCACGGCGCGGGCCAATCGTTCGGCCGCCAAGGTTGGGACCATGGGATCCCCGAGACCAGCCTGCATGAGAATGCGCGGTAGTGGGCCTTCATCAAAGGGTTGCCCCAACACACCAGAGGCTTCGACCGAATCCCAGCACATTTGTGCCAAACTCAAAAAAATGCGGACATGTCGATTGTTGTAGAAATTCATCAGCAAGGCCTTGTCGTATCCTACAAAGTCTAGGGATCGCGACAAAATCAAAGAAAAGGGAGTGCCCGGCACTCCCAAGACTGCTCTTGTGATCAAGCCAGTAGGAGCTGACAATGCTACATAGCCTGCACCAAGGATACCTCCTTGAGAAATGCCATAAAACATGGTAGGAGCGGAACCGCTGGCTGTCGTTGGCAGTTCTACACTTCTTGGAATGGGCTTTTTCTGGTCACCAAATTTCATAAATGGCAGGTTTAACATTCCATTCTGAGCAAAGTATTGCAGGACAAACTTGTTGGCGTATCCTTGAATGAGGTTGTCGCGCACCGATTCGAAGAGGGACAGATCGTTGAGCATGGTCCGCATGACGACTGGTAAATCGTATTGACTCATCCCTCTCCAGTCCATGGCCATGAGGATGTATCCGTTTCGGTTGGCCATTTCCAACAAGAACCAATCTCCCGATTCCGCACGATCGCCAAAGAGTCCATGGCCGAATTCGACAATGGCACGCAGGTCTTGCGTTGTTGTATTCTTTCCTACATCGGCTCCGATCCCCAAAGCTGCTCGTTGTAGGGAGCAAGGAATATGAATGACAAACTTGGCCTTGCCAATCGTATTGGGAACTCCCGTGGATACAGCCGTTGGATCCAATGTGGCAGAACGATATCCAGGACCATAGCCCGTCAAGTACCATGGAACATCCAACTCACCGTGAATGGTTCGGGCCAAGGGTTGGAATTGGTTCTTGCAATGATAATCAATTTGACGAACCACATGGACGTGATGGTCCCACTCTTTGGACCATCCTTGATCTTGAACGTATTTCAATGTATGATCTCGCACCGCTCGAACATTCCCCAATTGGGATTTCTTGCTGGCCGTATGAAAATCAAACAAGAGCTGCAATGCCATGGGATCCCGACTGCGAAGAAAGGACCCAAAGGGTCCTTCCCACCCTGGTCCGCCGTTGCCCAGTAACGTCGATGCTTTGTGCGTGGCAGCCTCCAAGGCTGGCAACACGACTTTGGCAAACAATTCTTTGCGATTGCTATTGGCACGTGTGGTGGCGGATGCTTCCGTCTGGTTGGCATCTAAAATCTGCAACAGTCCTGGCGAGGGTGGCAACCGTTGTCCCTGATGATTGGTAGCATTCACCACGGCCAGTGCATATTGGGCATTGTGTTTGAGGGGTTGCGCTGGAAAGACCATGACCAAGGGACGGTCGGGATCCAAATAATCAATTTCGGCACTGTGCGGGACTAGCTCCTTTGCCACCACGTCAATCAACAAGGTGGCGGAATAGGGTGTCACGGACAATTGGATGGCTTCGTGTCCTCGCAATCGGGGCATGCCAGGTTCCGTTTTTAAAACGGTAGAATTGTTCGTTCGCACCGTTTCCAAAAATGCTTCGTGCGATTCTTTCATGCCCTCCATATAAAACAAAATGGGTCCCATGGTACTGAAACCATCCAACGTGTTGAGAAAATCCATGGGAATGGGGATCCGTCCTTTGAGCATGGGAAAGCTTTCGGGCTTGAAATTCACGCGAAATCCAGTCTCGGTCGTTTCATCTTTTTGCAAATGATAAAAGGATGGAAAGGGCAAGGAACAGTCGGTCAAATCCAGTGGATCACAAACGGTGGGGTCCCCGAGGGGTGGGGTCGGTTCCCCGAATCCCCCAACATGCACCACGAGCGAATACAAGGTCCACACCATCCAAATGGCCGAGGTGACCGTGCCCATGGTAAACATGGTAGTGTGCTGCCAACAACACTGGGGTTTCGGGGGAGATTGAAAGCACGGTTTGATATATTGAGACCATATAGTATGATACCAATACTGGAGACACGGGCCAACAATGGGTTTGGATTGCAAGACATAATAGGAGGTGGTCACGTAATAGGTCGATGCCGGTAGTAGCGTCAACAACATGCGACCGCCCAACACGAGTCGTAGCGCGACCACAATGTATCCCACCGTTTGAGCGGTATGAAAGCCACGGACATAGTGCGTCCATTCCACGACCACCGTTCCATCATTGGCATCGATGAAAAAATGATCAAAGGCAGTCGAAATCGATGGATACACCATTCCAAACAATATAATGTCCATGAGCGATGGAAGAGAGGTCAACCAAAAATACGTCTTGTGGTTGGTTCTGCTGCCATATGGAGGTTGCGAATTGTGGCCATGAAAGGAGGACGACGACAACGATAACGGCTGAGGTGGTTGTCGAGAGGATCTTCGTCTTCGCGAGGACATGGTCGAAAGAGAATGACTACTCGATGATAGTGGAGCATTAATATTGCCATCCACACCGCCAATCGCATCCACATCAATCGCATCATCCCGATAGGGTGCAGTGGATGGAAAATCAATGCCGAGTTCTCCGACTCGAGGAGTAGTGGTTCTCGTTGCCGTGGCCAATAATTCCATCCCATGACACCGTGCCTTGATGCAGGCCAAGGTCAAGTGGACCGAAAACAAAAAACACGTCCAAATCCGTCCCAACAACGTATAAGCTAAAATCATGGCCACGACCAGAGCGGGTATGACCAACCACGTGGTGACACTCAAGGCCATGTGTGCCCATACAGTCGAGTCGTTATTGTTGGAATGGTTGTACATGGTCATGCCATCCGCACTATTTAAATGTTCATGACTTTGGTGTTCGTCATCATCATCATCGTCATCATCGTCATCCTCGCCACCGGCAAGGACATGACCCCCGTCGCCACTGTACGCGGATCCCAATTCCAAGGGTTCCATCCGGCGGTGGCGGTCGCCGCCAAGGGCGGGTTCATCTTGAAATCCTTCTTCCGTGGCATCTTCAAAAACAATGGTTTCACTTTCCGTATGGTCACTTTCCGAATGGTCTTCCGTCGTCGTCGTCGTCGTCGTCGTCGTGGCACCCACCGTCACGGGTCCATAGGCGCTCATAATGGTGTATTCTTTTTAAATTTTAATGATTCTAAAAATTAATGATAACGGTCGCGGGTCACGCAATAGGAAACACAAATCGTTTCCATAAATAGTAGAAGTGCTCGTACAGAATTACGTATGTCTGCCCAAAGGTATTTGATCTAGCTAGCTAGCTCGATAGTAGTACTGTAGTAGAGTATGGGAGCCAAAGCCAATGCATCCATGCACAACAGTAATGCAAGGTGTAGGCTAGCTAGCTAGCTCTAGCTAGCAGACAGTTGTTGAGGTCATTGATGGTCGGCGAATTGCTTTGCATTCAATTATTGTTGCCGACGATCGATAAACCGAAGAAAACGAAAGATCCAAAATTGAATTCGCGCCGTACAACTGACAGACACAAATCTTGGCACTCACATTTGATCGCGTCGCATGAAAATCATTATGACTCTTTATTTTCCATTCGCTTCAGTTTTCTACCTACCTCCAACATTCATTATGTTTTGCTTGATGAAAAAGCAAAAGACATGACTGTATGTATGTATGTATGTATGTGTGTATGTATGTATGTATGTATGTATGTATGTATGTATGTATGTATGCATTCATGTATTTAGGTATGTAGGACCAGTGAGTGGACCCGACGTCCGTTACTGTCTGAACTCATGGACGATCAAGCCAACAATTTGAGTTTTGGAAAGCATGGATCCCAAAATAAGCACCATTTGGAACTCAACATAGCATAACTTGGCCAGTCAATGTCCAGGATTGAATACCAACTTCTTTTTAAAATTATTGTCAAAGACCTTGCAGTACGGATGGCTCTCTTCCGCTTTCGCGTGTGCAATCGTGTAGCAACCCGCCACGTCAGCGCAGATTGCGGCCAGCACACCAATTTTCCCGCCCTGTCCTGCCTTCGGTGGGTGATTTCAATGCCATTCCCATAAGTTTAAAAATAAACACACCCATCAAACTAGTCGTATTTGGAATTTTTCTGGTTGTAAAGCAAAAGCCCAGAAAGGGCTGCAACACCCATGCCCAAAAGTATCTTGGAGTTGTAGACTTTGCCATCCTTCTTCGGCGGAGGCTTGTAGGTAGATGGTTGACTTCCTCTTTGATAGGCACGTAAGACCGCAGCTCGTCGTTTGGCATGCGATCGTGCATACGACCAACGGCCCATGGGTTCCATAAGGTAGGTCCATACAAAGGGGAGTGGAAATGGCAGTGTTACCAAATATCGCGTTGATTGTTGTTGCAGTTCTTGTAGCTGTTGTTGGACTTGAGCAATACTTTTCTTCTTGTTGTCGTCGAGATGCACCGTCGCCATGACAATTTCAGTCTCATCCTGAGCGTCATTGTTGTGCTGTGGATTGGTAGCCGATGATGCTGCTGCTACTAGGCGCGTCTCGCCATGATGACAGTCCCAAATACTGCTCCAACCACGAAAGGTGTGATGTCTTGGAATCATAATCCATGGCCAAGGATTTCGAGAATGCAAGGGTCCGACCTTGTTGGATAAAATGACGGGAACTCCAAACAATTGTGCCATGCGTTGAGGGGTTTCTCGAACAATGGCATTGAACAAGTCCACCTTGTCCTGCGGAAACGATCGGCATACATTCGTAGTGGGAGCCGAATGGGGACACAATAATAAATCAAAGGGAATACGTGCAGTAGTGTTGTTTTCGGATTGATTCGTACCGACAAGTCGTTGTTGTTGCGATACCAACATGTTTTCGTAGCAAATATTGACACCCACGTGAATTCCCAAACTGGTTTCCAAAATGGGAGACCAGGAATCATCGCCCCGAAAGACCCATGCTTCAAAGGCGGCCGGTTCCGATTTGCGACACACCTGCTTGGTCCCAGATGGCTCGACCAATACAAAGGTATTGTAAAAGTCCGTCTCTATCTCCGTCTTTCTTGTTGTCAAATTTGTTGTTTTAGCATTGTCGTCGGTATGGTTGTTGTGAATCCAGGCTTCTAAAATGGTAAACCCAATCATCACATTGCATCGACGCGATACTTCCATCATGGCAGTAAGGGTGGGACCATCTTCCAAGACTTCGGCCATTTCCCATAATTCTGGGTCGAATAAATAGCCACAGGAAAAAAATTCTGGCAACAGTACCAACTGGGCACCTTGGGATGCGGCTTGTTCCACGGCCGCCACGGCACGTTGCAGATTGCCAGTCACGTCGTAATTGACATGCGGCAATTGGATGGCTGCCACTTTTAATTCCATGTTTTCTCTCGTCTTTTCTAATGGATTCATATATAGTTGTTGTTGCGGAAGGTGGTGCTAGCTAGATATGTAGTCCAGTTGTAGTGTCGGCACTGTTGATGATGTGTCTTGTCATTGCATGGCCGTTGTTGTTGTTGTCGTTGTTGTTGTTGTTGTTGTTGTTGTTGTTGCGTTGCCACTGTTGTGGCTCCACGACTCAATGGATCCAGGAGATTTGAATTCGTAGAGCATGTGAGCATCTTTTTTATTCACTCAAATCGGGATAATGTTCTCAACTACTGCTAGCTAGCTAGTTAGCAGCTACACAGTAGACATAGATGGATGAACAAAGCAAGCTACAGCATTAGCTTCCTGTGGAGGTTTCACCAAACAACATCCCCTCAAAATGTTGCAGGCACAGAAAAGTGATCCATGCTTTTCTGAAAAAGATTGCCAGGTGTCACGATGTCAAATGCAACACACAGATGTTCTTCATTCAAGAACAAAGCTGAACATTTCATGGGAAGAATGTCATGTTCATGAAATGTTCAGCTTTGTTCTTGAATGAAGAACATCTGTGTGTTGCATTTGACATCGTGAAATGATTGCTGCACCATTGAATGCTAAAACGCTAACACAAACAAAACCCTTGCAATGCTGTCTATGTGATTGGCTCATTGAATCAACAATGTCTGATGAATCTCTGGGTGTTTGGCAAATTGTGCGCTCCTCTCAAACAGATTGATGCGTGTTGTCTGCATTGCAGAAATAATCCTTGCAGAAAGGGTCACTGCAAATTTGTTGTGGATGAAGTTCCAAACAAATGAAGCAAGACGAAACTATGTGAAAAAGTAGCATTGGCGGGGATGACTCATTTGGCCAACTGAAGCTTGCAAGGAAATTATGTGCAATGATGTCTTTTTTTTCATCCTTGTGTTTGTACTCTCTGAATTGGAACGCTGCACATGGCCTTTTCTGTTGCCTTTGCTTTGCCTACAATGTCATTCATGTGTGGCCAGTCCAGCATCCACTCCAATGCTGGTCACAAACAAAGAATTGCAGTTGAAGGGCACATTTGTTTGTGGAAATGACCAGCTACTACTAGTTGTGAATTCCAAAGAATTCCAAGCTCTTCTAGCTAGCTCTACCTGATGGGGTCGGAGAGGGGGCACTTGTGCGACGAATGAGTGATTGGATCCCAACACGATAAGTGATTGGATCCCAAGACGACCCCTCATCATCATCATCACACGATTGCGATAGCGAGCTCCTTGTATCGCTTGCCTTCTGTCCGGGAGTAAGACACCGGTGTCATTGGTAGACCTCTTTCGTCCAAGAGTGCGACAAGAGAACTGTTCCCCGTGGACTCGCCCGACGATAAAGGTGAAAATGCGTCCAATCAGTACAGTATATTTCACAGTCGTTAAATTTCAATTCATTTGCGTCATGTCGCATTCGAATTCTCATAGAAGTTGAATCTTTCGGCTTTCTTGTTCTATGTGACTATGTCTATTCTTTTATTTCTTTCTTATTCTGTTTCAGAGTCCTATTTACAAAAAGGATGCGCGTCATGACACTTCGCATCAGCCCAATCATTTCACCGCGTTCAACAGCCAATGAAAGCGGAGCTTAGAACAGGAGACAGTTGTCCATGTCATGACGGTGGACAAAGTACATGTACGTGTTTATTACAACAGAAGTTTGGTGCCAATATTTTGGGCTAGCTAGCTAGTAGCGTTCTCATCGATTAGACTAGTAACTGAGGTTTCGCTGACGTGGATACCGCTCGGTACGGAAAACCTCAGTACCGTGATACGTACTACAGCCGAAATGCAGGCAGAAGACTCGAAAGAAATTCCATCTTGTAAAATCAAAGAACAAAGAAACCCGCAACTTCGCAAGTGCAGGAACTCTTACTCTTACGTACACGTTAGACCACTGTAAATTATTCTCTGGCTCGACTCGCACATTTTACTCTGGCGCATTGTATCGGCACTTTGGGCAATACTTTCATCGCTCCATTTCCTCTACTACTTGCCAGAGAAACCTTGCCGCCCCATCACCTTCCTTTACTTTATATAGTTCACTCAACCCACATCCAGCCTACCGATTATCGATTGAATAGAACGCTAGTGAAAACTATACAAGATGGTGTTTGTCAATTCCAATACCCGAGAACCCCTACGGGCTTCTCTGCACAAACGAAGTGCTGCTGCCTTGCTTTGCGTCTTGGCAACTTCGTTGTGCTCCAATACATGCGTCGTGCAAGGCTTTGCGCCATCTACTATTCCATCTCCGGTTACCACTAGTAGTACTGGTTTGGATGTTTCTTCCGTCATCTCGGTATCTCACTCCGATCGGCCATCGTTTGTCGAGCGCATGGGAAATGCCATGACGGCAGCTGTTGCGTCTAAGAAGCAACGGAAGCAAGTCAAGCAACAACGAGAGGAATTACAGTCCTCTTTCGATGAGAAGCCCACTCACCACGTCACCGTCACCACCATGAGTAACGAGCCTCGCAGTCCCCAAACCTCTTCTTCTTCTGCCGCTACCGCGCCTCTCCTCCGCACAAACATCTTGTTGGACGAGCAAGAAGTCCTTCGACGCAAGCGAGAATGGGCCACCAAGTACACGAGTGTGGAGTCCTTGCGTGCTACCTTTGGTGGCAACAAGAACCGACTCTGGGGCGACATGCAAGCCAGTACGGCTCGACGCCTTTACAAGACCCTACTACCCCGCGCCCTCTTGGAACTCTCTCAGTTGGGCGTGGGCGAACTTCAACCTCAAGATTTGGCGCCTCTCGCCTACCAAGCCCGCGTGGCGGCCAAGTTGTATGCCCGAGAACGCTGCACCGTTCCAGCTCGTCTAGGGGCGACACTCTTTGACGGATTTCGCCAATGGATGAAGTACGGAAAGTTCCAAGCCCACGGCATGACCTACGATCAACTCTGGGAAAAGTATGCCGAGAAGATCATTCACGAAACCGAGAATCCCGAAGTGGATATCTGTTTGAAGATTATCGAGCGCAGTTGCATCTCCAACTCGAAAGTGGACTCGCTCGTCTTGAGCAATCCCGGCTATTCCACCGTGGAACCTCAACAGAAGTTGTTGGAACAAATCCATTCGCGTCTCGAACAGGACATGTACGAACTGCTTTTGCCCAATGTCCAAGTTTCTTCCGAAGAGGGAGAACTTTCCACTTCTGGAACTTCTTCTTCTGGACGCAAGTTGAAGGCACAACGCCGCCCTTGGTGCAAGCGCAATCACATGTTGATTGTCCGTTTGTTGGCCAAACAAAAGCGACTGATTCAGTTGCAAGAAGAACAAGCACAGGCGGCCCGGATGGAGCAACTCCATCCCTAAAAAGTCCCACACGGCGGAGAGAGACACACGCATTCTCCTCTCCCCATTTGTATCACCACATGTATATGCTATACCATTATCATTTTGACAAAAGCAAGCACAAAGTGCTTTAATGCTTCACTAGTCTACATTACATATCAATAATTTTAAATAACGCACTCGATTTTGAACCTCCAAAGACAATGCTCTTTTGCTACTCTAGCTAGATTAGCTAATGTACTACTGCAAGAAGGCAATGCAGTTGCAAGCTTGCTTTCGGAACATGATTACTGCCACTCCGTCACGAAGACTGCAGTGAGACACGACGACTGACACTCAAACACCTGCCGAGCAATTAGCATGGCACCAGGCCAGAAGTTCTTGCACGCATCGCCTTCCGTCCTGTCTACAACTACCAACTAGCCTAGCTAGCTAAGACTACGCACTGTTACCAGCCCCTGCCTTCAGTTGACCCATCTACCAACCCCGCTAACACGCAGCGACGGAAGCAGCGAGCCTACCACTCAATCCAGGGCAGCTCTTACTACCCACTGGTGTGTTACTAATTAGAGGAGACTGCTAGCTAGCTAGACTGCTTGCCTGTGTTCCTGCTGGTTTATTAGAAACATGATGGATGTAATACGTCAGCGATTTTTATACGTAGACTCGGTAGACTTTATACGTGAGTCGTGGAATACTCATAAGACATCCTTATAGAGAGCGTCCCATTATTTACACGATAAATGTGGGTGTTCGCATTTTCATTCAAATTTTATACTATCTCCGATTTATCGCAAGGCGATGTTCGATTACCAATTCACAGACACTGGAATGCTGCCCTCCAAACGTGGTATTCTGGAAGACGATTGACATTTGCAGTACAAGTCTACATACGAGAAAGTTCACCAAATGATATTTAGGAATTAGTTAGTAGTAGGTAAAATAGCCATTATGGATACATAGCTGACCACATAATGTGGTCCACTCCGGTAAGACATTCATTGATAGACACAGGCTAAACTGTACTGCGAACGAGATAA
>Ga0163149_10003564_pt1 | contig 17630 bp, 16 predicted proteins | sample OliLakLV19MP5G1_FD_148604 | JGI IMG/M metagenome (GOLD analysis project Ga0163149, IMG submission 148604) | Freshwater microbial mat bacterial communities from Lake Vanda, McMurdo Dry Valleys, Antarctica - Oligotrophic Lake LV.19.MP5.G1 | ecosystem: Environmental > Aquatic > Freshwater > Lake >...
TGTAACCTCCTGGATTGTTGTCGATCGTAAATTCTTGCCTGGTGCTTTCTTTCTTCCTCCTTGCAGCACAAACTATCCTCGTAAAGATGTTTCTTTAGAGGAAGCCAACTGACAAAGTAATAATTACAGTGAGGGCATTCGGGCATGCTCCATTAAACTTGCCACCCATACACAGAAATTGCAATTAACCACTTGAAGACGCAAACTTGGATAGCAAATGATGTTTCACTGTCACGGAACTGAAGGTTAAGCCATCATTTGAGTTCCTTGATGCCATGACGACGGATGACATTGATTGTTCAAAGGTGAAAGTTTGGATTCAACAGGATTCGGATTAATGGAGGGGACTAGCATTGTCTCTAGAAATGTCATTCGGCATCTATAATGCACTTGAATCAAAAGATTTCTGTCTGTAAGCCTTTCTCCTCAATGAAAGAGTGTCTTTGCGATCCAGCCCAATAAAATCAGGTGTAAACTAGCTTGACCCGGTGTGAACGTACACACTTTTGTAAAAAAAATACACACTTTTGTAAAAATGTTACGGACTGTTGTCCTGATTACGTACAATGCTTTTCTGTGATGAGATATTCTACGAGTTGAGCAGCTGGCCAATGAATGTGGTTTCAGACCACATGTAGAACCTATTTTTAGAACCTATGCTTTGCTTGTAGGAGTAGAGAACAACAACAACATTGAAGAAAATGGTTTGAGTGATGAGGAAGACAGTGTCCCAGATGTTTTCTATGAAGAGGAATCTGACAGTGATGCAGAGTTAGAGGAAGAAGAAACATTTATTCGAGGAGTGGAGGGCGATCAAAGCATTGGCTCCAAGGATTCTACTCCAGATGGAAATCCCATTCCAGATCCATTGTGCAGATCAGGAAGAGCCCCTGTGCAGAGAACCACATTGAAGCCAACTTTTCAGGGCCAGACGCATGAAGTGAATCATTTGGTCACTCAAGTTAACCCAACAAACACATCATTGGAGTGTGACAGCAATGAGCCCCAGTTCTAGCAAAGACACTTCAAAAAGCATTTGTTCAAACATACAATTTGAAGCAAGGAATAAAGAAATTTGGAGAGAAAAGTAAACAAGCTGCTGTCACAGAAATGAAGCACTTACATGACACATCTTGTTTGAAGCCAGCTGATGTGAACAAACTGACTGACAAGCAGAGAAGGCAAGCCATGAAGTCACTTTTCTTTATCACAGAAAAAAGAGAAGGGAGAATCAAGGGGAGAACTGTAGCAGATGGAAGTAAGCAAAGACTCTGGATAAATAAAAAAGAAGTATCTAGTCCTGCAGTGGCAGTGGAGTCAGTTACATGGCCAGCAATTATTGATGCCAAAGAACAAAGGGAAATGGCAGTGGTGGACATTCCCAATGCTTTTATTCATGAAACAGACATGATGAAAGTAAAAGGAAGCTTGGCTGATGTGTTGGTGGAGATTGATCCTGACACACATGGACCTTATTTGACAAAAGAAAATGGAGTGTCAGTGCTTTACTTAGAGATTTTGAAGGCATTGTACTAGTATGGAATGATGGTTTCATCTCTGCTGTTTTACTAGTACAGAAAATTGAGAAAGGATTTGTATCAGTTAGGTTTCAAGGTAAATCCCTGCAGTATGACATTTGTGTAGCCAACAAAATGATCAATGGAAAACAATTCACAGTTTTATGGCATGTAGATGATTTGAAGATCTCTCAGAAAGACAAAAATGTAGTGGACCAATTCATTGATTGGGCCATCAAAAAGCATGAAGACAGTGAGATTACAAAACTCAAGCCCTCAAGAGGCATGGTCCATGATTATTTAGGAACAACTTTGGATTATTCTGCAACAGGAGTGGTAAAATTGTACATGAAATAGCACATCAGAAAAAGGTTAGAAGAGTTCAAGTATCCAGCTGAATTGAAGGATGCCAACAAAGTAACTGAAGCACTCCAGCAGCTGATCATTTGTTTGAAGTAAATCAAAATTGTAATAAGCTTGGAGACAACAAGAGTGAGGAGTTCAGCACAACAGTGGCAAATGCTTTGTTTTTATGCAAAAGGAGTAGGCGGCCAGATTGGCAACATGCAGTGCCATTCTTGTGTGCTGGAGTTCAGTCTCCAGATGAAGATGATTGGAAAAAGCTGCTGAGAAAGTTAAAGCATTTGGAACAAACTGTTGAGGATGAGCTAAGATTGGGAGCAGATGAAGGAGATGTTTTGTTAACAAGACATTATCCAGATGCTACGTTTGCTGTGCATGCAGACATGAAGTGCCACACTGGATACATCCAGACTTTAGGGAGAGGAGCAGCCATCACAATCTCCAGCAAAAAAAGCTCGACACCAAGAATTCAACAGAAGCTGAGCTTGTAGCAGCTGATGATTCAGTCCCATTGGCATTCAGTTGTGGACAAGGAATTTTTTAAAGAACAAGGATGCGAAAGTGAATCAACAATTTATCAAGACAACACTTCTGCCATGTTGTTTGAACAGAATGGAAAGGAGAGCTCTAGCAAGAGAACTAGGCACATAAACATCATATGTTTCTTCATCAACTGAAGGATTGCATTGACAAGGGATACCTAACAGTGGAATATTGTCCAACTGATGACATGCTAGGAGACTACCCAAGTAAACCATTGCAAGGCAGGAAGTTGAAAAAGCACAAGGCTCTCATCATGGGCCACACATCCATCCCATCTAGAAGCATGTCTTCAGATTGAACAACAGGAGTGTGTTGGAGCACAATTTCAAAGTCAAAATTTGCAATTCAACAGGACCAAATCTAAACAAGAAAAGCAACAAAAAGGAATGCAGCAATGTGAATGTCAGCAGTTTTTCATTTGTGTCTAAGAACCACCTAGTTTATTCATTAAAGTACCCACACCTGAGTCTTTAACTGTTTAACTGTGTTTGTCCATTCTTTGGAGTTACTTGCCGTGCAGTTTTCACAAGCCCATGTCAAATGCATTGTCTTCGTTCAACAGCACTGACTACTGGTGCCAGTCAGATGAAGATTGACATTTATGTAATTGTGTTTTGCATAGACCTATTAGGCTCTCTGAAAATGCCACACACAACCTGACAGTTAGGCACCTTCATGTCATGCACATGTTTTTGGTTGATTTGATAACCACAGTTCATTGAGATCAGTTGAGCACCGGTTTTCATTGCTAGCACAATCTTCATTGGAAAGCAGTCAATGTCTTGAACCCATTTAACGGTTCCACAATGATTGTTAAACTTGCTAGATGCAAAAAGAGGAACAGACAAGATCCATCAATGCATCAATGGCTCTCAAGTGAATCTTGAATGCAACTGAATCTGTCCAACTGACAACTGCCACTGACACACTGATGTCAAGCCATGAACTAGTTGGTAGTTATGAACTGACTTCTGTCATCACATCACTTCACAGTAGAGTTCACTGCTACTGCAGCAACAAGTACAGTAGCACAGGCAGATGACCATGACTTGCATTGGTGGTGGATGGAATGAGGAAATGGCACTGCAAGATGAACCCTAACAACGTTAGGAGTGTTGTACGTCGTAGTGGTTTTGTGTTCGTTTGAAGCCGCCGCGGGTGTTTATTCCATGGTGATACGTCACCGCATTCGGAAGCGAGGTGCGAAATAATGACTCGAGGCATGCATGCATGATCGATCGAGTGGAACGAGCGAGATGCAATCATTATTTTGTGATAAATGAATTTGCTGCTCCAACAGAAAATCCACACCCAACTCTACAATAATATACTTGAGTTAAGCTAGCTAGCTAGCTAGTTGTCTATACGTGAGGACTCAACTATACTTGAGGACTCGACGACGACGACGACAAAGAAAGAATGGAAAATCCGACCAACCGCTACGAGACAGTCTTGACCCGTCGTTCCATTCGCAAACACACGAATGGCGTGCAACGCGAACAAAAAGAGGGTGTGGGCGATATTTCCTTGGGGATTACCATGAAAATTATCAACGGCAAAGTGATTGTCAAACACGTAAAGTCGGAACTCATTGATGGATCGGCCACTCCTGCGTCGTCTCGTAGCATTCAACGGGGAGATGTGATTTTATCGTTGAATGGGACGAGTTTAGTAGCAAAGGACGTCACAGCGACAAATAAAACGAACACGGCCAGTTTGCTGATTGACCAAATCTTGAATACTCCCAACCAAGATGGCGTCTACGAAAAAACGGTGCACCTAGAATTGGCACGAGGAGAAGGACTTAAATTATTGGATGCTTGGGACAAGGCAGAAGAAAAAGAATTGAAAGAAGAAAGCACGAATAAGAATACTATGAATGCCAGTAGTAGTGGAAGACGACGATCTTATTTATTTGGTCGACGTGGATCTGCTGCTCCTGCAGCTCCTACCGAAGAAGGATATGCCACACTGGAAACCGATTACATACCCGACCATTCCGCACGCAACAATCGACGCGTCGTGGGCGGTGCCGCGGCCCTGGCAGGAATGGCGGGCCTCGTCTTGATGGGACCCGTCACGGCCGTGGCAGCTGCAGGGGGGGCAGCCTTTGTCGCGCACAAGAAACATAAGGAACGCCAAAACAGCACTAGCCACAACATTGGATAATAGGAGACCCCATTCTGAAGAAAGGAATGGTATATAGACTCTCCTCAATATCACAAGACGGTACCACGAAAAACAATTCACAGGCTGTGCCGAAGCTGCTTGCCCTTCCTGTCTGTACCAGTCCACATCTGCAGCTCAGCGCGGACTCTTGTCCATTCTCTCCTCCTTGAGCATGCGCTACGTGCAGTCCGTTCTTTGCACTTTCTGCATCAACTCGGCACATGACAACTGGGACTCTGATATATGTATCTACAAAGGACATGGATCCATGTGCCGCGCCGCCCACAACAGACCCATTTAAAAAAAGGGATATACAATACACGGCAGTCCACTCTTCTTCCCAAGGTAAAAGTACCATCAAAAAGATACTTTTTGGATCCTTCGATATAGTAAAAGACGCACCCCGAATTGAAAGATGTGTCGAAAAAAGGTGGAGCTTGCGGACATTCCCAACACATACTATATCCATTCCTAGCGTATGGACTGTACTGTAGGATACAGCTGAGAATGCCAAAAAGATGAAAAAAAGGGGGCAGATTCTCTCTATATAGTAGAGCTAGTAGACTCTTGATTCATGGATTGTCACTGCGGAAATGGTAAGGACGGAGGCTGCCATCCAGTGGTTCTATCCTGGTTTGCGCGCAGGATGCTGCTCAGGTTGGGGAAAACCAGCCAACATTCATGAAGTGGTGCATAAAATGTGTGTCTGGGCCGGTATCCCGGCATAGCAGTGTACTTGAAAATAAGAAGCTCTCCAAACTTGCTTGCGAAATTTTGAAATCGTCACATGTCAACCGATCCTAAACTATAAAAGAATGACAATTTTGATATGAAAACAATCACACTAATTTAGTAGAAAAAGATCTTCCTATAGGTTGGTACGACGAGTCTCTCATCATCATCCTCTACTAGTCTAAATGTTTCTGGAGCAACTTGACATTTTCTGGATCCCCCGGATTGTCCACGACCTCATATCCCATGGTGGCATACATTTGAAGGGCCACTGTATTGTCTTGCAAGACGCGTATAAAAATGTCGTCGCACTCAAAGTCTTGTTTGCAAATGGTTTCACAGGTTTGGATCAATTGACGCGCAATGCCTTGTCGTCTATGTTGAGGACAAGTCAGCAAATCGGACAACATGGGTCGTGGATTGTTTTGATAGTGCCAATTGGGCGTGGCAGGTCGGGCATCAATATCGACAAATCCCACAATTGTCGTTTTGTCATCATCATTGTCATTATTGAGAGTCGCCACGAGCATGCGATGTCGATCGGGATCCATGTAGGGAAAATTTTGTTGCAATCGATTGAGTTCGGCCAATCGATACATGTGCTTAAAGACGTCTTGTTGGAGTTGGGATTTGCTGTAAAAAGATTGTACCACCAAATCGCTCACTGGATTTAGTTCAGCATATCGGCAGTCGCGGATGGTGATGCCCACATCCACATCCACATTAATATTCGCATTATTGGCTTCACCATTGATTTTGGATTGAAACAATCGAGAGGAAGGAAACGCCAGAGTCGTTTGATCTAGAAAAAGAAATAGGCAGACTAGTAGCATTATTCTCCACAAGTGGCTGCACGTCATGATGATGATTTCGGACAATGCCTTTTCATTTCTTCTCCATTCAATCCGTGCACCCGTTGTCACTGGAATCGGACCTGTTTCAACTACTAGCTAGCTAGGTAGCTAGCTAGACTAGTTTGCTGCACTACTAGCTAGCTAGTACTTTGTCTCGGTCTTCCAATGAAGATGCCGATCAAGCCGCTATTGTTTGTGCACAGATGCCGATAACGCTGCTAATACTGTAGTAGCCTTGTATGGTACGTACGTACGCAAAATTTAAATTTCATCGTGTGGTTGTGGACCGTTATTTCTAACCCTAACTATAGTACCTCTATTTCTACCTCCGTGAACCATTTTTGAGTCCCAATTTTATGGTGACGTCATCATTCTCACAACCACCAACGATTTTAAAAGGCAGGCTCATTTTTCTCTTTGTGGTTCAAGATCTTGGACCAAAACAACAACAACAGTGCGGACAAACTCGACTTCAGAGGATAATTATCATACAGGTATATCCTTTGCATCGTCTCGACTCCGCAGTAGCCCGCCCAGAGCAATAGACTGCTTTTCGATCTGTCGCATCCAAGTGTGTGTGTGGATTTCCCCCCCTCAAACCATGACGGACAAAATAACCATGATGACACCCTTATTTTCTCGCAACGATGATCCCCAACGAGGACGCCACTTGATTGCCAATCCTCGCCTTACTAGCAGTATTCCCAAAGGACGATTGCTCTTTTGTGAACGGCCCTTGGTAGCGCTGCAATCCTTGGGAAATCCCGTCTGGGTTTGTCATGCCTGCAAGGCTTTTGTGGGAGGTCCTCGGGCGGCACTCCATATTTTGGCCACACAGACCATGCCGAATGTGGAGGAGATTGCCAAGAAAAATGATATGAATGACGAGGATGAAGATGATTATCAAAGCAGTTGGAAGGTGATTCCATGTCGGCATAACTGTGGACAAGTCTATTGTTCCACAGAATGCGAAGCAGATTTTTGGGAATCACGGCATCAATTCTTGTGTACCGGAGAAATAGCCATGCCGGAAAATGACAACAAAGAGCCAACCACCAATACTACTAATACTCCTACCGAACTACCCAAACTTCACCCCTTGTTACAATTCAAGCAACAGGCCGTCATGACGAATGAAATTTTTCTCTTGGTGGCCGAATGGCTAGTGGGAGCATATACATTTCAGAAACAACAACAACAAGACGCCCAACATATCTCGACACCAATCGAGGAGGATTTGTCCACCACCAATCCATTTGAGGATTTCATGATGGAACCCTGGTGGGAAATTGATGACGCCGACGCCGAAGCATCACCCGACGATAGGCAAACCACAGACACAACGGCCGACATTTTGAAGAAATTATGCCAGGACGCGGCGGATCTTTGGCAAGCGCACTGGAACTTGATACTGCTGACCAAAGAATCTCTGGATGCACCAGTAAAAGAGCAAGCATCCCAATCATCGTTGTCTCCCTTGTACTTGAGAATGGCCAATATCATTGGAGCCTGTGAATTGAATTCCATGGGCATTCGACGAAGAAATCCTCTGTGTCGGGATGTCTTGGATCGGAATCTTCGGCTTCAACAAAAACAAGAAATTTTAATGTGTATGGATCACGCGGGAATGCTCCACAAGGGGGGAGATGATGACAATGATATGGAGGATGACGTGGCTATGGAGACTCACAATGATGAGGCAAATAGCAACAGTGCCGACCAAAGGGATGAATGGGAATATACCGATGATGACTTGGCTCGATTTATAGCTGGATTGGACATCCACGAAGAAGAATCCGCAAACAAAAATGACGCAAACGACAAGAATGACAATAACAAAGATGAGACAATGGCCAAGGATATTACTGACTCTGGTGCCGATACAGATTCCGAGGAAGGTTGTTGTGATGATGACGACAACAATGACCAAGATGATTTGGACGCCATCTTTTCTCCTTTGGATGGAACGGCCATGTATGCGTTGGCGTGCAAGATGAATCACTCGTGTGACCCCAATGTGGTGGTTCTGTATAAGACGCGAGGGTGGGGTTCCAAACACCCTCTCGTGGCGCATTGCGTCGCATTGCGGGATATCCAACCAGGGGAGGAACTAACTATATGCTACATTCACGGGGATAGACCACTTGAGGAGCGCCAAAAAGAGTTACAACATTATGGTTTCAGTTGTTGCTGTGAAAAGTGCAAACGGGAACAGAAAGAAGGGGATACTGGACCTGAAGAGTCCCAGGTGCAGGAATCCAAGGGGGCCGATGGGGTTGAGGATAATGATTTTTTGTTTGGTAGCGATGATTCAGATGGCGAAGGGGAAGGAGAAGCGACAAGTGAAAACGACAAATCGGGCGCAAACGAGCAATCTGATGGGGAGACTGCTCTTCAGCAACGCGTCAACCAGCTCGACTCCACACTGAACCAGTCCGTGACGGGGAGCATTCCACTGGCGTATTTAGCTGAGGTATCAAAATTTGTAAACCAAGTTGCAACGCAGGCGCAGACCAGCTTACAAAACGAAGAAGAAACTGTCCATCACCTATTGGGCCAGTGTGTCAAGGCCGTGCTTGCTCGCGACTTTGTTTGGGCCAAGACGGTGGGCGCTGACTTGGAACGAGTCCTGTTTGCTATGTTAAAGAGAGAATCCAAGTGGCCGACGGTAGCCTATCGGGAAGCCTTTTGGTGTGCCGCTCTGACGACAGCCTTGGCATTGGCGCATTCATGTTGTTTTCTACCAGCCATTGTCTACTTGGATAAGGCGCTAATCCTTGGATTGGATCGCCAGCAAGTTTGCGACTTTTTTTCTTACGTGGAGCTTCATGCTGCGCAAGTCGCGATTGCGCCATACCTACCAGCCATTACGTCGGTCTTGCCGAGCTACACAGAACAGAGGATGAAGCACCATGTCGCCAGTACAGGCTTGGTGCAGCCCATACAATTTCCAATCCCTGAGTTTTTGGAATCTGACGAGGCCATGATTCACTCGAAGCACATACCCCAGGGATTACCCTTTGTGATCCGACAATTTGGCATTGATTGGCCTGCGATTACGAAATGGCGGTGAGTCCCTTTGGCTTTGGGTCGTGGCGTTGTTTTTCATACACCTGTTTTTCTCACTTCATCTTTCTTGGCAGAAATTTGTCCTTGTTCTGTCGATACCATGGGCACCGCACCGTACCTATAGAAGTTGGCGCCATGAGGAGCAAGGGTGGGATGAAGGAAGAGCTAATGACGATCCGAGCTTTCGTAGCCAAATACCTTAACAAAAGTGCTGAAAAGGATGTTTGGAGGCTTCAAGATGCCGTTAGTGCGCAACACAGCCATGATATTGCCTACCTTGCGCAGCACCCGCTCATTCAGCAATTGCCTGGTCTTGGTTCAGACATCAATCTGCGACCTAATCTCTGCGGATCTCTCGGTCCCTCTCATGTGTACCTGTGGATTGGCACTGGTGGTACGAGGACTCCATTGCACTTCGACAGTTATTCGAATCTCTTTGTCCAGCTCGTAGGTGTCAAATATGTACGTATCTATGGCACCGACCAGACATCGAAACTCTACGTGAGCAAAAAGGAGCTGTATGGACTTCAGGGGAACATGAGTGACGTCGATTGCGAGCAAGAAGATTTTTCTTTACACCCCAATGCGAAGGACGCTGCCTACGAAGAAGTCGTGCTATTCCCAGGAGATTCATTGTTCATCCCAGCTCGGGCATGGCACTACGTACGCTCTTTGAGTACCAGTATGAGTGTCAACTTCTGGTTTTGATAATACAATGCTGTAGATGTGCAATTCACATCATTAATATTAGTTAGAAGTTCCCTGCCCGGTCAATAGCAACCCCCCACATTGTGAGATTCACCTAAGTTTCACAAGTTCATGACTTGTCGACTCGATAAGGTAATTAGTTGCCAACGTCATGCTGCCGCTACCACTCCGCTCGATAGGACTGGGCTGTGCGGCGCCGGGCTGTGATGTTTTATTGGTTGAGTAAAGTCTCCGTTCCACGGCTCTGGGCCTAATCCGAATCAGATGACAAGTCAATGACCACCTGCTTTTCCCTTTTGGTTGTTCCTGCAAGTTTTTTCTTGGGCTGGGCAGGACGTTGGCTACCGTTTTTTATGCTAGCAAGAGGAGAGGGTTTACGGTTGCCACGGCTTGTTTCAGGATTGTCTTGCCTTTCCATTTTGACCAGAGGGAGAGAAGCGCGCTTGCGGTCAACGCGGCGTCGTTTGGTATTCCTGGCCGATTCAGTGTCGCCATCCTTTTGTTCGGGTGGTGATGGACCCTCTAATTTCGCCTGTTGCTTCTCTTTTTTGACTTTCGTCTCCGCTGACGAACCAACTGCGCCAATCGTCCGTTTCTGGCCCGCTGTGCTAGATGATGTTGTCGCCTTTGAGTTGGAGGTGTTACCTGGTCTTGGTACAAGTACAGCAGCAACACGAGAAGGGCCAACTTCGTCAATAGTCGACGCTTTCGGTGCACTCGAGTTGTGATCAACAGCTGTGTTATCTGGCCTGGGAATGGCAGCGGGTTTAGCGTCACTTTCCCCTGTATTCATTGCATCCTCCGATTCGGGTCCATTGGATAGCGGGTCACTCTCAACCTCCACCTCCTCCAGGAGCGCCTCGTGGAAGTAGAACTTACTAACCGTTGCCCCAGTGGCAGACGACTCGTCCAGCAATTTGGTCAGAATCACGTCCTTCTTCACGTTTGTCTCCTTGTTCGGATCGGACGCAGCCAAGTTGACCTTCTCGGACAGAGCGTCTGCGCCGGAACCTATCGAAGGGCTAGGAAGTGCCGCGTCTTGATCCTCATGCTCCCCCTTTCCGGTATCGATCCGTTCAAGATCAAAGTAGTTGTGGTACCAGCGGTTGTCCTTTTCGGATGCATCACAATTGTTATTCTGCGGGTCCTTCACGTTCATGTGGCAGTACCATTTGTCAGGTAACTCGTCTTCCTCCTCCCCACTGTTGAGAAGCATGCGCCACTTCTCGCAATTCTCGCATTGAACCTACCCAATCCAAGATCAACGACGAATGGAATCAAAGAGAAGAGTTAGCAAGCAGCCAACCAAAGCACTACGGAATAATGTGAAGAACCAAAAGACATACCCAAGTGTCATTGATGGTCAGATTTGCAAGTTCCTTTTCTGTAAAAGAGCCACTAAAGTTCTTTCCGTCGATAACTCGCATCGACACACCCTGCTTGTTCACACTGCGGCTGTAGATTTTTTCTTCGCCAGTGCCTTCTGTCAAGAATCGATACACATAGACCGGCTTCTCTTGTCCATACCGATAACATCTTGCGAGTGCCTGTGTCATCACTGTCGGATTGAAGTGTGTGTCAATCAAGACAACCCGATTGGCCGCAGTCAAAGTGATGCCAATCCCCCCTTAAAAATATTAACAAGACGGAAGAAAGCACGTGAGCGTTGCGCAGCATTCAGATTGACATTGGCCATAGCAAGCATGAATAAACCTACCAGCTTTACTCGAAATCAAAAAGAGTTGAACACTTGACTCCACCTTGTTGAATTCGGTTATGAGATCACCTCGTGACCCCGAATCGATTTGCCCGTCGATCCTCAGGTACTGAGCGCCTTTGCTCCACCCGCCGAGGGTGTTGCCGGGAAATGCCTCCTTTAGAGAAGAAACGTGATCGGACCAACGTGGCAAGGCTAGGACTTGCTCGAGAAAATCAAGCGTTCTCAAACACTGGCTGAAAACAAGCACCTTGTCTCCAATCGAAACAGAGTGCAACAGAATGTGAAAGAACATCACAAATTTGTTACTGCTTGAAACCGCTTTCATTGCCTTCTCGCCTACTTTATCGGCCGTGCTCTTCCACCACAGATGGTCTGCCATTGGAGCCCCAATGTCTTCATCGCTATCGGACGCGTGAGCACTCGGGTGTTGCATAAGTAAGCACGCCGGATGATTGTAGATTGGTCGACAAAGCTGGTAATCTTTCAGAAAGTTGGTGATATTATTTCTTTTCACAAATCGCTTCTGTGCTGTATAAAGTTTCGTCTGCAACCTGGTTTGCCGAAGATGGAGCACTACCTGCTGCAGAGGCGGGAGAACCGCGCGCAATACCGACGTATCTTTACGATGCACAAAAGCATTCAAAATAGCTTTCAGCTGAGCGGATTTCAGGTGACACTCTCGAATTTCGGCAGGCGCGGCATCCGATGGCATTCCTTTCATGATCGGGTTGGCTAAACCGGAAACGAGTGCCGAGAGTGAGTAATAATGCTTCTGTGAAAAAAATGTTGTCAGTCCGCCAAATAGGCACTTACCGAATTCCCTCTCGAACACTGCCCAACTCATGTCTAGAACACCCGGCCTCATGAACTGCACCATCTGATAATATTCCTTTACGTTGTTTTGAAACGGGGTACCCGTGAGAAGGATTCTTCGTTTCGTCTGGATGGCGGCGAGAGTTTTGTAGCTTTGCGTAATGCTATTGGCAAGAGAAAGATGTGCTTCATCTAGGATTAAGACGTCGGGACCAGGCGAAAGTAGCCGAGGACACGACGTTGCGATTCTCGCAATGGAGGATGAGCTCACAATCAAGACACCGCCCCTAGATAGCCATTGGTCAACTATGTGTTCGCGCCCTCCATTAGTAATTTGCGTCGTGTCATAAATGACCATCGACTTGTCAGTCCACTTGTTGAACTCATGCTTCCAGGAAGCAATCGTATTGACAGGAACCGACAATAAAGCAGTATTGATCAAACGTTTCCTTCTGTTGTCGCCAAGAGAAGGATTGTAGAACAACGTGTGAAGCAAAGCTATTGTCTGCAGCGACTTCCCAAGTCCCATCGAATGAGCTGTTGACGTCGAGAAGGGCGGATGGAGGAAACATGCGAATAGCAAATGAGTAAGTAAAGGAAGAACGATCACAACACATTATCATGGCGATTCATCGCGACAAGACATGGAAAGCAATAACCTGAACGTACCCAAAAGGCACCCTCCAACATCTTTCGCCTCGTGGAGCTCTTCGCCTTTCTTCGTTCGCACGTTCAAGTCGACAAAGCAATTCTTCCACATGTGCGCAATGCCCTCTCGTTGATGAGGCTTCAAATGTGTAGCCAATTTATACGACACTGCCACAGTTTTGACCCGACGCTCCGATGTCGAGCGGAATGTCTCTGGCGAACACAACACAAAATCAGACTTGGCAAATTCAGGATCTGTCGGTTGGTAGTACTCGTCGTCTAAACTATCCCCTTTCTTCTTCATGGAAGGTGACCACGAACGAGCGCTGTCGTCCTCTAATGCCAATGGCGCTCTCTTGAGACCTGGACTCGAGAGCGAGTGCCGCTTTATTTTTTTGAAAGGAGTGTCGGATGTTAGATCTACGATACCTTTGGAAGGCGAAGCAGTTGCGGCCGCGAGCAATTTTTCTTTCTGTAGCTGCTGCCTTTGTGGAACTACGACAGCCGCAGTGGACGTCTGATCAGTCTCTGCCTCCTCCTCCTCCTCCTCCATTGGCACAGGGGGAGAAGCTTTGGGTAGCGACCGCACTTGCATTTGTGCTTTGGCCGTGACGAATGCATCCCTTCGTACGCGCGACACCCCTCCGGATCCTTGACATGACGTTTGTTGTTCTTCCTCTAGTGTCTCCGTCACATCCATGTCATTGTCATAAGAAAAGCAAATCTCCACTTTTTTCTCGGCCAACGTTTGATCTTCGATCCGTCTGGCTTCTTCGATTTGTTCCTTCGTTGGTCGTACCGAGGCGCTACGAAAGCCGTCCCCGGGACAGTCGCGCTCGTCTTCGTCTTTGGTTCCGAGATCTTCCACATCGTCGTAAATCTCTTTATTGTAACATGCTGGCGACAACGTCGGTTCGACTGGTCTTGTCTTTTCCAAATTATGCCGCTGATCAATTTCGTCATCAGCTGCCTTTTTCCAGTCGGACGTTTCATCCGTGTCGTCGTTGTTGTTGTTGTTTCTGTCGTCGTTGTTGTTCTTGTTACGAATACCATATCCAAAGATATCCTCGTATACCTTGGCTAAATCGACATTGTGGACGACTTCCAACTCTTCTTGCAACGACGACGCCATGTCTCCCAGTCGTCGATCATGTCGAATGGCCAATTCTTTGAGGGCCTGAATTTCGTCGTCCACCAAGACCTTCATTTCGGAGGGTGACAATCCCCGCAGTTCTGTTTCAATTTCGCGCCGTTTGGCCGTCATGACCTCGACATCATCCCATTGCTGCTGACATCGTCGTTGCTCTTGTTCAACCAAATCCAATTCTCTGAGAACTTCTTCGACGGGTCGTTTTTCGTTATTGTTATTGTTATTTTTGTTGTCGCCGTCGTCCTTTGTCTCATCTTGTTGGGGGACCTTCAATTCGTCTTGGAGTCCTTGGAGTGCCACGGGTGGTAAACAAAGAATACAATTCCAAGCATCGTCTTCTTGCAGGAGCGACTGCACAATGTTCTTGCCTTTTTGTCCACCTCCAAAGGCTTGCGCTACGCACGTCGTACAAAAGGCACGGGGACAAAAATCACACACCACCAAGGTCGCGTCTGTAGCACAAGCATAACAGTAATCATTATCATCATCGCCTGGCTGTTGTTGTTTTTGTTGCTGTGATTGTAGTTGGGATTCGTAATAGCTGGAGACTTCTTCATTGCAAACCGAACAAATCGGAACTTGGAGTGTTGGGTGTACGTGCATGGCATAGTAGCAAAACATGGACGATTGCGGTTCTTGTGACGTAGATGGCTTTTTGGATGGTGAAGAAGATGATGATGCTTGGGGTGGAATTTTGAGTGTGACATGACATTTCCAACAAAGACAAGACAATGCCCGCGTGGTGGGTGTGACTTCAAGGTCGAGATCATCATCGTTGTCAACATTTGCGTCGTCCATAAACACAGGTTGTTGAACTTGTGGGGGTGTTCTTTTTGGTGGATTGTCAACCTTTGCGCTGATACTTTCCGTTTTTTGGTTGCCATTTTGGTTGTTCTCGTCGTCACTGGTCGAGTCGTCAATATCAATAATATCTTCCTTGTCGTTTTCTTCGTTGGAAACCGCACTGGCGGCATCCATTTTGGGGTCTGTCAAAATAGTTTTTGGGTTCGTATGACTGCTGCGGTTGTTTTTGCTGCGGTTTTTGCAGCGGTTGTTGTTGGAAGATGGAACCTTCGTTTTGGCACGTCTTTTGGGTGGAATGTTCAAAGCAAAATCATCACTACTAGAAGTACTACTAGTAGTAGCAGCAGGTGATGGTGCTGCTGCGGCCGCTGCCATTCTCAATTGCTTGCGTTTTTGTTGGGACGAAGAAAGTAATTGAACTTCAATGCTACTTCCACTGCTCGTGCTGCTGTCATCGTCATCGTCAAAATGCAGGGTAGGCTTTCTCTTGGGAACAGAGTTGCTTGTCTTGCGCTTGTCATTGGACAACGATACTCCTCGTCTTCTGGAGGAAGACGATGACGATAAAAAAAGAAATCCAGCGGTCTGTTTATTTCTTCCATTGAAGCCATCGGCTACAGCCGTTGGAGCTATTCGCTTGCGCTGTTTGGCAGCAGACGAGGACCGAGGCATGATGGTGGATGAATGGATACCCAAAAAGTATAGTCGTAGTGCACTGTCTTGTTGTAGTCAGCCGATGGCTGTACCGTACTAACTGTACCGCAGCTTCTGCAATGAATAGAGGAAGTTGAGAACACTGTTTGTTTGTCCTTCTGCAGCAGTCGACGACCCCACTTGGTGCGGAAGTGTTTCAAGTTGGCTGCACTAAGAAAGCAACAACGGATGATAGTAGCAGATAGCGCACCGATGGAGATAGGCAGCTATCTTTTAGAACAAGAGCAACAATTTTTTGTTGTCGGCTGTGCTGCTTGTTTTGTCGGTCTTGTTTTTCACACCGACCACAGTCGCTGCATGCTGCTGGATCGATTGGAGCGTTTTCTCAACGTTACGTCTTCACACTCTGGGCAGAAAGCAGAAAGTGTTCAAATTGGCGCGATGCAAGCGGGGCAGGCATGAATAAGTGTGCATCCTTAAACATCTGCAAATTGCACAGACTCAGTGACAGCAGAAGGTTGCAGGTTTTGAGAAGCCTTCAGTTGGGATTCTCTTCTGTTACAAAGAGAAGAGCAAGTGAAGTGAGTGAGTGGTTCACAGGCCTTGCATAAAATGAGTGGTTCACAGGGCTTTCAGGAATCAGATGTGTGCAACTCTTGCAAAAAATGGGGGGTCCGCAACATTTTTCATTCTTTTCAACAAGGTGGCTCACAATTGCGTGCACGATGCAGTTACTTCCATCTGTGTTCTTTCAAACATGCAATTGTCGAACAAAGTCAGCATTTACTAGACCAAGCAGCCATGTGTGCATGTTTGGGTGTGAACAAAACAATGGAGAGTTGTTCCTGTGTGACAGAATCAAGAAACTGAGCTTGTTTTCCTCTTTGAATGACACCCTCGAACATGTCATAGAATTGCTTCATCGACTTCATCTGACACCCTCTTAATCTGAAGACATTTATCATGAATGTGGCTTGTTGGTCCATTCCTTCCATTTGATTGGTTTCACCTTGCAATTTCTGCCAAAGGATTCATCGACACATTTGCTGCTTTGAAAAAATGACCTGCAAAAATGCACAGGTTCAACAATCAGGCCTGGTGCTTCTTCAAGAGTGAAGATGATCATCTTCCCTGATGTTTAAAAAATTAAGTGTTGCAAAGCTAGCTAGTAGGTGCATATGGTGATTTGTTAGCCCAAGCCATGCAAAAACAACACAACAAAACTGAGATGCACACTTGTTCGTCATTGTTCGTACTATGGCTACAAGTACCGTACGGTACCAGAAGCATATTGAATCGGCGCAGGGCCTGCGCATTTTTCTTCTCCGTCCACGGTGCCCGTAGTATTAGCGGTACGACGTACTAGTACTACAGTACAATGTACGGGACTGGCGTTAATGTATCGTGCAGCGTCATCATCACGTAATAGCAGCAAGTCGAAAGGAGCATAATTTATTGAAATAGTATTTAGTTCTGCCTGCTACAAGGTACTAGTACGACGTACAAGCATTCTATCATCCACCTTCGAGTAGGTAGCTACTACAACCACAACAATAAACAAAGCAAACAAAAGCAAACAAACATAATCATGGCCGGTGTCAATGAATGGGACAATGAATACGCCAGATTGGCTCGTGCGGCATCGCAACTCCGGACTCAAGGCTTGGTGGTGAGTGCCGGCGGTGGTGGGGAACAACACCGAGCCTTGCAACAAGGATTGTCGCGGTTGGAGGCCACCTTGAATACGTTGCCCCTACCTCCGGCCGAAGTCCAACGTCGTCGTCGATTGGTGCAACATTTGCAACAATCGGGAATGCAGCAACAACAGCAGCAGCAACAACAACAATCGTTTGGCAGCGGCGGCGGCAGCCCCGGAGGAGGACCCC
>Ga0163149_10003567_pt1 | contig 17618 bp, 20 predicted proteins | sample OliLakLV19MP5G1_FD_148604 | JGI IMG/M metagenome (GOLD analysis project Ga0163149, IMG submission 148604) | Freshwater microbial mat bacterial communities from Lake Vanda, McMurdo Dry Valleys, Antarctica - Oligotrophic Lake LV.19.MP5.G1 | ecosystem: Environmental > Aquatic > Freshwater > Lake >...
TAATAAAGCTAAGGCAACCTGTAATAGCCGCCAATGAAGATTTGATGTCAAAAAACGATTTTTCGTCTAGCACCGAACCTTCAATTCTAGCAGTTTCCAGCGAATCGGTTACATCAATAAAATTTTGGGTTGGAATGCTATCCGGCCCTTGCAGAATGCGTTGCAATTCATCCGTTTGGGCTATTAATTTCTGAATAGCGATAAAATCGGATGAAAAGGATATTCGTTCTACATAATACCTACCTAGATTGGACAGGCAATATTGAAACAATAAATCACGGACTTTATCAAATCCTATTTTTTGTTCTATGTTTTTGGGATATAGCAAATCGGTATTGGCAAATTGTATTGGGCAAAGCTGCTAAATTAGTGCTTTCTAACCTGTGAGACAAAAATACAATGATGTAGTGAAAAAGAAGGTATATAATTACACATCATGCCATACGATGTTTTTATTGTATTTTAAATAGCCATTATTTACTTCCAAAGGCGAATGAATGTTATTGTGATAAAGGCTACCCGTACCCAAGCCTTGAGGAAGTGGGTTGCGAAATGTACTTGTAAACTGAGCAATGGCATTGAGGCCAATATTGGATTCCAAAGCCGAGGTAATCCACCAGTTAATATTCCATTTTTCGGCTTCATTTATCCATTCTGCGGCAGCTTTTAATCCGCCAATAAGTGTTGGTTTTAAAATTATGTACTGAGGCTTTATAGTTTTTAAAAGCTGGGCTTTATCTTCTTTGAAATATATGCCAATCAATTCTTCGTCTAACGCAATAGGAATGGGCGTTTTGCTGCACAAATCCGCCATTTCTTCAATTTGCCCATGTTTTATAGGTTGCTCAATGGAGTGCAAATTGTGGTCTGCTAATTGCCGGAGTTTTTGTAAGGCATTTTTTGAATCAAAAGCCCCATTGGCATCTACTCTAATAGTGATTTCATTTGCTGCGAATTGCTTTCTAATGGTTTTAAGCATATCTAGTTCATCGTCAAAATCAATAGCCCCAATTTTTAGTTTTATGGTAGTAAATCCTGCTGCAATTTTATCTTTGATTTGTTGCTGCATAGTTGCTTTGTCTGCCATCCATACCAAGCCATTGATGGGAATTGCTTTTATGCCATTAAAAAAATCATTGTTGTAAATTATTTTTTTACCTCCATTTTTTAAATCTATGATTGCGGTTTCGAGTGCAAAACGTATAGATGGAAAAGCAGAAAGCTGGTTATCATCCCAAACATTAAGATTTGAAGTAAATTGATTTAGGAATTGTTCAAAATCAGGGCGACAATCTATGCTCAAATCTTTAAGAGGAGCCGCTTCGCCAATACCTACTATTTTGGAATTTTCAGAATCCCACAATTTGATAAAATAGGCATTGTGCGTGGCCAAATGGCCTCTTGAAGTGCGGGCATCGAACTTGAAATGCAGCATGTGTTTATACCAAGAAGCCTTTAACATGGATTTAAATGGTATTATTTAGAATTACTTTTTAGTAGGTCGATAGTCTATACCAATTGTATAAATTTTATTCTTCTCTTTACCATTTATTTTACGAACAAAACTAATAACTTATGTTACGTAAACCGTGTAGCTTTTGTCTGTTTTAGCCTGTCGAAAACTTTTTATTCAACCCTTAAATGGGCTTCGATGAACAACCATTGACGTATTTGGTAAAGCCTAAATTTTGAACTAGTTGCAAATTAAGGCTTGAAGCCATTTTTATTGAGTATTTTAGTTGCTTTAGCTTCATTTGGTCTTCGTATCTTGAAAAAGAGCTTGTGCTCCATTATTTGAACAAGTGCCGACAAACTCAAGCATGTCTATACCATTGAGCCTGTTTCCTAAATTAATTTTGTATTTTTGTAAAATTATAGTGTGTGGAAATACTTCATTCTAAAAATTATGGACAATAATGAATATTTAAATCGATTGGTTGAAATCATGTCAGAAATGCTACATCAGCAGAAAATTACCAACGAAAGGCTTCAAAATGTAGAAAATCAACAAAAAATCACAAATGAAAGGCTTGAAAAAGTGGAAGTTCAACAAATAAAAACCAATGCAGGCATAGGTGAACTACGGCTTTCCGTAATGCGTCTGGCAGACGAAATCAAGATTGTTCACGACCACGACAACCGAATTAATTTATTAGAACGCAAAGTATTTGCCTAAGTATAATCGAATATGGAAGAAAAAGAATACCTGAACCGATTAGTAGAAATAATGTCAGAAATGCTCCATGAGCAGAAAATCACAAATATTAGACTTGATAATGTAACTGAAAGACTTGAAAAAGTGGAAACCCAACTTACTAAAACCAATGCAGGCATAGGTGAACTACGGCTTTCCGTAATGCGTTTTGCAGACGAAATCAAGATTGTTCACGACCACGACAACAGAATTAATTTATTAAAACGAAAAGTATTTGCCTAAGTATTGAAACACCAGTCACACAACACCGCCCCCGAGGAAAGAACAGCCGTTTTAGTGGCCGTATCAAGCAAAAGCCAAAGCGAATCGAAAACCAAAGAGTATCTTGAAGAGCTTGATTTTCTCACTTCTACGCTGGGCATAAAAGTACTCAAACACTTTACCCAAAGGCTGGAAAGACCAGAATCATCTTCCTACATTGGGAAAGGTAAACTCGAAGAAATAAGACTTTATTGCGCCCAACACGAACCCGATTTTGCGATATTTGACGATGAACTTTCGGCATCGCAAGTAAAAAACATTAACAATGAACTTAAGCTCAATATACTCGATAGAAGCTTATTGATTTTGGAGATATTTGAACATCGTGCCCAATCTGCCCAATCGAAAACGCAAGTGGAATTGGCTAAAAACCAATATATGCTGCCCCGATTGACTAATATGTGGACCCACTTAGAGCGGCAACGAGGCGGCACAGGCACACGTGGTGGGGCGGGTGAAAAAGAAATTGAAACCGATAGAAGGGTAATCAAAGCCCGTATCTCGTTTCTTAAAGATGAGCTTGAAAGGATAGATAAAATCAACCTAAATCAAAGGAAAAGCAGAACAGGAATAGTGAGAGTCGCAATTGTGGGCTATACGAATGTGGGAAAATCTACACTGATGAATCTGCTCACCAAAGCCGATATTTTGGCTGAAAACAAGCTTTTTGCCACTGTTGATGCCACTGTTAGAAAACTGGTGTGGGAAACCATTCCTTTTTTGATTTCCGATACTGTTGGTTTCATTCGCAAGTTGCCTCATCAGCTCATTGAAAGTTTTAAATCTACTTTAGATGAAGTTTCCGAAGCTGACATTCTCATTCATGTGGTAGATGTGTCGCACTCCACTTTCGAAGAACATATTGAAGTAGTGAATAAAACCCTTACCGAGTTGAAAGCAAACGACAAACCTATGGTATTGGTATTCAACAAAATAGACACCTTACGAAATCAAATCAATGAGGAAAATGCCAAACTTGACGAAATGCAGTTGGAAGCAGCAGGCACATTGGAAGATAGATTGAAAGGGCTTGAGAAAATCTATACCAATCCAAATACTTCTGTCGCTTTTATATCAGCAGTAGAAAAAGAAAATATTCAGGAATTGAGAGCGAAAATATTAGACAAAGTGAAAGCCAAGCACATGCAGATTTACCCTAATTTTGTCTTGTATGAGGTGTGATAAGCCTTGTTGATTGTATCTCAAAATTGACTTACAGCTTTATCAAAAAATAATTCATAAACTATACCAGCCAAGCTCACTATTCCAACAAATGCAAATAATAAAATCAATTCCATATTATTTATTTAAGTTTATTTAGCAATAAAATTCCTACAATAACTGAAAATACCATGCTACTTATACCTACAATTATTAAACTTATTTTAGAGAACCCTTCCAGTTTTAATGAGGTTGCCAATATCACTCCTGCGAAAACTAGCTTACCTACATCAAGAAAAAACTTCCCTAATTCTTTGCGTGCTTCTAAAGATAACATTTGACAAAAATACATTTTTACAATTTGAATTTCTAATTAATGAATCTGAATATTGCACTTCAAAAAAATTAATCATCAATGAACACCGACCATATCAAAGTCCTGAAAGAGCGAATCGAAGCCCTCAGGCACTATCTTTGACTACGATAGAAAAAAAGAAACCATTCAAGAGCAAGAACGGATTACCGCAGCTCCTGATTTTTGGGACAACCGCGAAAAAGCTGAGGATGTACTCAAAGGCATTAGAAATATAAGAGTTTGGACAAGTGTGTTAGACCAAATTCTTGCCAAAGAAGCCGATTTTGATGTGCTTTACGAATTTTATGAAGCTGGCGATAGCACAGAAGCTGAAATTGAACTTGAGTTTAATAGCTTAACCAATTTGGTTGAGGCATTGGAATTCAAAAGAATGCTTAATGCAGAGGAAGATGCTTTTGCCGCTACACTTGAAATAAACTCTGGTGCAGGGGGCACAGAAAGCCAAGACTGGGCTGAAATGCTAATGAGAATGTACATCATGTGGGGCGAAAAACATGGTTACAAAGTGCGTGAAGTAGATTCGCAAGCAGGCGATGGAGCTGGAATAAAATCATGTATTTTGGAATTTACTGGCCAATTTGCCTATGGCTATCTGAAAGCTGAAATTGGCGTACACCGCCTAGTACGCATTTCACCCTTCGATTCCAACGCCCGCAGGCATACATCGTTTGCATCGGTGTATGTGTATCCTGTAATTGACGATACGATTGTAATAGACATCAACCCTGCCGATGTAGAATTGCATACATCACGCTCGGGTGGGGCTGGTGGTCAAAATGTAAACAAAGTAGAAACTAAGGTGCAGCTTACGCATAAACCTACAGGAATTGTGGTAGTGTGCCAAGTTGAGCGTTCGCAACATTTGAACCGTGAAATGGCCATGACAATGCTTAAATCAAGGCTGTATCAACTGGAATTGGATAAGCAAAATGCGGAACGAGACAAAGTAGAAGGCACAAAAAAGAAGATAGAATGGGGTTCGCAAATTCGAAATTATGTGATGCACCCTTACAAATTAGTGAAAGACAACCGCACAGATGTAGAAACTTCTGATGTGCAAAGTGTAATGGATGGCGGTATTGATATTTTCATTAAAGCCTATCTAATGGAAGGGATTGAGTTGAATACAGCAAATTAAAATTTATTCCTCAGTCTTGTATTGCCTTAATTCTAAATTACTTGATCCCCTCAATGTTACTTTTCATAGCATTGAGGTGCTTTGAGGGGGTGTAATTATCCTTTATCTCTGTACGCAGTTGTGCATCACATTATGTTAACTTCTGTACATTACCCATAAAAACTCTATTAAATCTCAATAGTATTCAGGAAATCTGGCAGGGCTTACCTCGTTCATTATTTTATATACCTGATCGAAAACAGTTTCTACATTTGGTTTTGAAAAATAATCACCATCTGAAGAATAGGCAGGTCGGTGTTCTTTGGCCGAAATCGTTACTGGTGGACAGTCTAAATATTGAAATGCCCCTTGCACTTCTATTACTTGTTGCATCATGTAGGCTGAAGCTGCGCCTGGCACATCTTCATCAGCAAAAATCACACGGTTGGTTTTCTTAATAGATTTCAAAACGATTTTGTGAATATCAAAAGGCAAAAGCGTTTGTACATCTATCACTTCTACTGAAATACCCACATTTGCCAATTGTTCGGCAGCATCCATTACTATTTTACACATGGCACCATAGGTCACGATTGTGATATCTTCGCCTTGTTTTATTATTTCTGGCACGCCTAACGGAACAGTAAATTCGCCCACATTGGCAGGCATTTTCTCTTTTTGGCGATAGGCATTGAGGCATTCTATCATTATGGCCGGATTGTCTGATTGAAACAGCACATTGTATAGCCCAGCTGCTTGAATCATATTACGAGGAACGAGCAGATAAATGCCTCTTACACAATTCAATATCATGCCTATGGGCGAGCCAGAATGCCATACACCTTCCAATCTGTGGCCTCGTGTACGAATAATTACGGGCGATTTATGCCCACCTTTAGAGCGGTAATGAATAGAGGCCAAATCATCGCAAATGGGCTCTAAGCCATAAATAATATAATCTAAATATTGAATTTCACAGATGGGTCTCAAGCCACGTTGGGCGGCCCCTATCCCCTGCCCTATTATTGTAGTTTCTCTAATGCCTGTATCAGTAACTCGCAAATCGCCATATTTATCTTGCAAACCTGCAAACCCTTGGTTTACATCGCCAATTTTGCCCACATCTTCTCCAATAGCAAATATTCGTGGGTCACGCTTTAAAGCGGCATCAAAACAAGCATTAATCACTTCACGGCCATCTACCAACGCAGATTTATCATTAAAAATAGGCTTTATTTCTTTTACTTTTAATGGGGAATATTGCGATTGGCTGTAAGTGTGCGAACTGTAACGATCGCTGTTTTCTACATTTACTCTAATAAGCCACGAACGCAAACCTTCCTGAGAAATCAATACTTCATTTCTAGTAACAAGCAATGCTTTTTTTACCGCAGCTATCAAATCCATCCGAATGGGATTGATGGTTTTCTGCAAATTGTCTTTTACTTTTTGAATTTCTGCTTTCTGCACGCTTTCTTCTAAAAGGCTATCGATAGCTGTAAGCGCTTCATCAAAATCCGTTTTCATAAAGACTTGAAATTCTTTCCAAGCTGCATCTCTAGCTGACCTCACATCTTCTTTAGCCTTTCTGTCTACCGCTTGTATTTCCTCAATAGTGGCAATCCCATTTTTAATTATCCATTCTTTAAATTTTTTTACGCAATCATATTCTATCTCCCAAGCCAATCGCTCTTTCGATTTGTATCGCTCTTGCGAACCAGAAGTACTATGGCCCTGAGGTTGCGTGAGTTCATCTACATGAATTACCACAGGCACATGCTCTGTTCTACTCAATGAAGCTGCATATTGATAGGTATTGCAAAGGGCTTCGTAATCCCAGCCATTAACTTTTAGTATTTCAACTCCTTTTTCTGTATCATTTCTCTGAAACCCAGCCAATGCTTTTGAAATTTCAGCTTTGGTGGTCTGCATTTCTCGGGGCACGGAAATGGCATAGCCATCATCCCAAACTGAAGCCACCATTGGCACTTGCAACACGCCTGCCGCATTTATGGTTTCGTAAAATATGCCCTCTGCACAAGCACCATCGCCTATAGAGCCAAAAGCTACCTCATTTCCGTGATTGGAAAAGAGCTTACTATATTTCTTCAAATCGGGTAATTGTCTGTATAATTTTGAAGCATAAGCAAAGCCTAATAATCTTGCCATTTGAATAGAAGTTGGCGACATATCAGTGGCAGAATTATATCGTTCCAATTGATTGAGCCAGTTTCCCTTTTCATCTAAGCTTCGTGAACCATAATGCACATTCATCAACCTGCCACCAGTAGATGGCTCGGCTTCCAAATCGGCATGGGCATAGAGCTGGGCAAAAAATTGTTTAAGATTTCCCACATCTACAGCCAACATCCACGTTTGGTCGCGATAATAGCCCGATCGCCAATCGCCCTTTTTAAATACTTTGGCTAAAGCTATTTGAGCCAATTCTTTGCCATCACCAAATATACCAAACTTGGCTTTGCCCATAAATACCTCTCTTCTACCTAACAAACTCGCCTGCCTACTCTCGCAAACCAAACGCAAATCGTTTATTATTTCTAGTTTTGAAAGCCTTATTTCGGTAGATACAGATTTTATAGTCATGGTATAAAGTTTAATCTGTGGGCAAATGGCTTTGCCTTAATGTTGACAAAATTAGCCATGAATTTGAAACCAAACAACAGCAGAGAAATTGAAAGATTTGTTTATTTTTGCCTTCTAAGCGTATCATTTTCAAACTATCAAAATGAAAAAGTCTATCCTATTCTTTGCCACAACCTTTATTTTTGTGCAACTAGCTTTTACTCAAGCCATTATCAATTTTGAAAAATCATATCACGATTTTGGCGAGATGAAAGAGGGCGATGCAGCTAGCTATAGTTTTGAAGTTATTAATACAGGAACCACTCCATTATTTATATCAAAAGTACAACCCTCTTGCGGCTGTACTACGCCCGACTGGACGAAAGAACCAATAGCCCCTGGAGCCAAAGGCAAGGTATCAGCTTCGTACGGCACACAAGGCAGACCTGGTTCATTCAACAAAAGCATAGCTGTGTATTCCAACGACCCAGACAAACCAAGTGTTACGATATTTATCAAAGGGTTTGTAAGCAATATGCCACAGCCTACTTACACCAACGAACAATTAAAGACTTCACCAAAAATAGTATTGGAAAAATCGGAACATAATTTTGGGAAAGTAGAGAAAAACACTAAGATTTCATATAAACTATCAGTTTCGAACCTTGGCCGTAGCGACTTGAAAATCAGTGAGATAAACTCGGCTTGCAATTGTGTGCAGGTTACTTCTAAACCTGAATTTATTAAGAGTGGCGAAACGGCAGCTATACAGTTATTATATGCACCAAACATGGTAGGTACGGTGGCAGATGTGATTAATATTAAATCAAATGATGTAACCAATAGTGTATTTAAATTTTCATTTACCGGAAAAGTGGTAGAAAATATGAACTCAAATAGCATTGTGAAGGAGTCGAATAATTTTGTACCGTTTAAATAATTTTCCATCATTTAATATTCCCTTAATAATAAATTCATACTGTAGGCTTATATTGGAGTTGTTGATCAACCACAAAAAGTTTTTTTATGTATTTTAATTTGAAGCAAGTAGTTTTCCCCATTTTATTTTATATTTTATTTGGTTGCGAACCATTTACCCGAAACCGAATCATTAAGATAAAAGGAAGTGAAACTTTGCAACCGCTTATTGCCCAGCTTGCGGAAAAATACAATCAAACCCAGCCTACAAAAATAGTTTTTAAAATAGAGGGTGGTGGCTCACAGAGTGGAATCGATGCCCTTTTGGCCAAGGATGTGGATATTGCCATGTCGTCAAAAACGATGGCAGATGTAGACAAAGACTCCAGTATTTTGCAAGGAGAAGATATAAAAAGATTGGAAATTGCAATAGATGAGATATTGATAGTAGTAAACAGCGGCAACAAATTGAGCAAAATCACCAACAAACAATTGAAACAAATATATGCTGGTGAAATAACTACTTGGGACAAAATAGGCGGAACTGTAGATTCCATAGTACCTATGTCACGGAAAAAAGGATCAGGTTCGCTTTCTTATTTTCAAGAAAATATCATGTTGAATCAGCCTTTTTCGGCTTCCGTTAGATATTTCAATCACGTAAACGAGATATTGGCGAAATTAGAAACAGATGAAAACGGCATTGCATTTGTAGGTGGAAGCCACTTTAGTAAAAAAATAAAAGTGATGGATATATCTAAAGATGGTGAGGAGTATTTTTATCCCTCCGAAAGAAATGTGAGAGCAAAATATTATCCTTACGTAATTCCACTTTCTTTATATTATGTAGAAGACCCTGAAAAGGAGGTTTTGAATAGATTTTTAGAATTCATAGTAAGCAAATCTGCTAGAAATTCCATTATTGATATGGGCTTTATTCCCGAAACGTTAAATTAAATATGTAAGCCTTAGCAATTTATATATTTCAACTTCACTCAGTTCTACAACCTTTGCAGGTATAAACTTAGTTAAAATCAAATTTTCAATAGAATAGCGAATGAGCCTTAATGTAGGGAAACCTACTTTGGCTGTCATTTTGCGAACTTGCCTGTTTTTTCCCTCGTGTAAAGTAAGAGAAATCCATGAAGTAGGTATATTAGCTCGGAATCTCACAGGCGGGATTCGATCGGGAATGCCTTGTGGTTCGAGTATAGGTATAACTTTACCAGGCAAACTGAGGTATTCTTTATCTTTTACTTTTATGAACACCCCATTTTCTATTTCCTTTGCTGCTTCTGCCGAAAATAGGCCTTCCACTTGCACCCAATACGTTCTATTGTGCTTACGAACGGGGTTCAACAATTGACTATTGAGGCTTTTATCATTGGTAAGTATCAATAAGCCTTCGCTGTCTTCATCTAATCGGCCTACTGGGTATACATCTTTTGGAAAAGGGAAGCCCAAATCGGCTAAAGTTTTTTTGTTTTCCTCAGGAGAAAATTGACAAAGAACATCATAGGGCTTATAAATGATGAAATAGCGAGACATAATTTAATTTATAGGAGTAGTCAGCCACTAGTTGGTATCCCATGTTCTATACTCAAATGAATCATGGTTGGCTATTTTTACTGTTTCTCCCGATGGGATAAAAACAAAAAGTCCCTTCTTTTTGGCATATTCCAACACATTTTCTGGCACAATCATGCCTGCAACCCCACCAAGCAATTTGATGTTTCTTAGGCCTTTCGTAGGATGTAGTTTAATTTTATCCAAACGCTTCAATTGTGCATTTACATCATCCATACTAAGCTTGCTTTTACTTTCAATGGCAACGGCAAATTCTGTATTTACTAGCAATAAGTCTATTTCATACATTTTATTGCCTTTTTCATCGTCATTGGTAACTCTTTGATGCGATTCATTTAAGTATACTCCAAATCTTTTGAACTCACTAATCGCTTTAGGTCTTATTTGCTCTTCTACATATTTCCCTAATGTGTCGGTGATGTCAGCAACTTTCTTATCTGTTTTAGCCGTTTGTTTTTCTAATTTATCGAGAGCCAATGCAGTAGCTTCTTGCATTTTACGCAATTCGGCAAACCCTCTCTGGTTTTCTAATATCATAGCCCATATTTGCTCTACAATGTTTTTGTGTTGTGGTAATGCTGCTTCCATGCTGTAAATTTAAGCAAATGAATTTTAACTGGTCTATGTTTTGAACAATCACATTTAATTCTCAATTCAAAATTTACCCAATCAGCTTCATTAATTCTTTAGCCACTACTTCACCTGAAATAATGGAGGGCGGTACACCAGGTCCGGGAACTGTTAATTGACCTGTAAACAATAAATTTTTAACTTGCCTATGATGCATTGCAGGCTTTAGAGGTCCGGTTTGCAAAAGCGTATTGGCCAATCCGTAGGCATTGCCTTTGTGTGCGTGGTAATCGGCAATGAAATTGCGGGCTGCATAATCGCGTCTATACACTATGTTTTCTCTAAATGAAACTCCAGCAACCTGCTCTAGTCTTTCTAGCACAATGTTGAAGTATTTTTCTTGCACATCGCCTGTATCAATTAAACCGGGAGCTGTAGGAATGAGGATAAATACATTTTCTTGGCCAAGCGGTGCTATTGTAGGGTCTGTCTTCGAAGGTACGGATACATAAAACAGGGGTTTAGAAGGCCATTGCGGTTTGTCGTAAATTTCAAAAGCATGTTTGCCAAAGTCAGTATCAAAAAATAAATTGTGATGTAGCAAATTGGGCAAAGGCTTGTTTACGCCCAAATAATAAAGCAAACTACTAGGTGCCATTTTTCTTGATGCCCAGTATTGAGGGCTGTATTGCCTATATTTTTGTGGTAACACGTGGCTATCTAAGTGGTGGTAATCTGCCGAACCCACCACCGCATCGCAACTGAAATCACCTGCATTAGAATAGACCTTTTTTGCATTGTTTTCTTGAATATCAATATGGGTTACTTCCGCATTGGTGTGTATTTTCACTCCTAATGAGATGGCAATTTGCTCCATAGCCTCTATTATCTTGAACATACCGCCTTGCGGATACCAAGTACCCAATTTCATATCGGCATAGTTCATCAGGCTGTACAATGCGGGCGTTCTGCCCGGAGTTTCGCCCAAGAACAATACTGGAAACTCTAGTAAACTGATAATTTTAGGGCTTTTGAAATATTTGCGTACATAGCTCGCCATATCGGTAAGCAGGTGCATTTTAAATACCGCATTTAATACTTCTCCATCAAAATACTCAAAAATAGACTTGCCCGGAAGGTGTACAAATTTGCCAATGCCTGCTTTGTATTTAAACTCGGCTTCCTCAAGAAATTGCCTCAATCGAGCTGCACTTCCTTTTTCTTCCTTTTCAAATAGGGCATACATATCATTGATATTTGAGGGAATATCCCAATAGTCTGCTTTGCCATAATATACCCTATATGAAGGCGTGAGCCTATCGAGCTGATAAAAATCGGCAGTAGTTTTGCCAAATTGATTGAAAAACCGCTCAAATACATCGGGCATCCAATACCAGCTTGGTCCCATATCAAACGTAAAACCTGCTGCCTCAAACTTTCTGGCTCTGCCACCAATGGTGCTGTTTTTCTCTAGCATTACCACTTCGCACCCAGCCTTAGCCAAGAAACAAGCGGCCGAAAGCCCTGAAAACCCTGCCCCAATCACCACCACTTTTCTACCTGTCATTGTATTTTATGAATTTAGGATTGTAAACCAATATCATTAACATAAGATATTCCCTCTCCATTCATTGCCGTTGGTTTAAATCAACGGCAATGAGTGGAGGCGTACCCAATGAATTAATCCTAAAGTTAATGAGATTAGATTGTAACTATGAATTTGGGCTTTGGTTTGGAAATACTTTGAGTATAGATTTTTACAAACTTTTCTTTACTTTGCTAAATATAAAGGCTACTTCAATATCCTATCATATAATTCCAATTCAACTTATAATTTTATCTTTCTATTTTATATTTACTTTTACACCACTAAACAATATTCCAAAATGAAAAAAAATATAGCTCCACTTGTTACCATAGGTTTACTGGTTTTACACTTCTCTGTTTTAGCCCAAAATACCCTGACACAAAGCGAAAAAAAAGAAGGTTGGAAACTACTTTTTGATGGGCAATCTACCAACGGATGGCGTAACTATAAGAGCAGAACAATTAATTCGCAATGGAAAGTAATAGATGGCACACTTACGCTAGCCGAAAAAGGTGCTGGAGATATTGTAACCATTGATGCATACCAAAACTTTGAATTGTCGCTTGAGTGGCGAATTTCAAAATGCGGCAATAGTGGCATATTTTACAACGTGGTAGAAGATACCGCTTCATGGGCCGGATCAGTGTACTCTTCTGGACCTGAAATTCAAATATTAGACGATGTGTGCCACCCCGATAATAAACTCGAAAATCACCGAGCTGGAGCATTATACGACATGATTGCTCCTTATAAAAATGTGGTAAAACCAGCTGAAGAATGGAATAAAGTAAATTTGAAAGTAAATAAAGGAAAAGTAGAACAGTGGCTAAATGGCACTAAAGTAGCAGAATATTCACTTTGGACACCTGAATGGGATGCTATGGTAGCCAAAAGTAAATTCAATGGTTGGAAAGGGTTTGGCAAATTCAAAAAAGGACATATTGCCTTGCAAGACCATGGCGATGTGGTATCGTTTAAGAATATTAAGCTTAAGCAATTATAAGATATTGTGTAAGGATTTTACTCGTTGCAAAGGGTGCCAAATTCAATAGCATAAAAATCACCAATTTTGCATACTTTAATAAATATAGCGATTCAAAAGTTTGATGCAAATAGACTCTGCCATTTTCATAACCAGCAATACCGATTACCAAAAATGCCCACCTCCCTTCAAACCTGAATATGCGTTTATTGGGCGTTCGAACGTGGGCAAATCTTCCTTAATCAATAGTTTGGTACAGAAAAAAGACCTAGCTAAAACTTCTGCCAAGCCTGGTAAAACCCAAACCATAAATCATTTTTTAGTGAACGATAAATGGTACATAGCCGATTTGCCAGGTTTTGGCTATGCAGCAGTAAGCAAAACGAAAAAAGCTTCCTTTAGCCTAATGATTGAAGAATTTATGCTCAATAGAGAAAACCTAATGTGCGTTTTCGTGTTGGTTGATTCTCGGCTCGAACCACAGGCAATTGATGTGGATTTTATAGATTGGCTAGGCAGAAAAGGCATTCCATTTGTGATTGTATTTACTAAAGCAGATAAAAAAGGAGTGGTGGCGGTGCAAAAAAACATTGATGTTTTTACCCAGACCCTATTGCAAACTTGGGAAGAATTGCCCCAAATATTTGTAACTAGTGCCGAAAAAGGACTGGGAAGAAACGAAATGCTAAATTTTATAGCCGAAACCAATAAAACTTTTGAAAAGCCTATCGGCAAAACTTTGTCAAAACCCAAATAAACCCTTAGTTTTGGGCAAAATTCAATACCCTTCTATCAAATACAGCACTAACCCTAATGGAGTTTAAAGAAATAGCTGCCGTTTCTGGCAAATCAGGACTTTTTCGGATACTAAAACCAACCCGAAATGGCGTAGTTTTAGAAAGCTTAGATGAAAAAAAAGAAAAACTAGTCATCAGTTCCAGCACCAAAGTATCTATTCTTAAAGATATTTCAATGTATACGCTTTCAGCGGAAGGAAACAAACCTTTGGCCGGTATAATGGTGGAAACAAAAAAAGTGTTTGGCAATGCCTTACCCGTAGATGCAAAAAGTAACGAAAAAGAGCTTCGCAGTTTTTTCAAACAAGTTGTTCCTGATTTCGATTCTGATAGGGTTTACACCTCCGACATCAAGAAACTAGTAATTTGGTATGGCATTATTGCTACCAATTGCCCCGAAGTGCTTGAGCCTCAGGCTGAAACAGAGGCAAATGACGATACTTTAGCTACAGTAGAAACAATTGAAGTTAAGCCTGCGAAAGCAAGTTCGAAAAAAATATCCGAAACAGAGCCCAATGCTAATGTAGCCGAAGATGAAAAGCCAAAAGCGAAAGAAACAAAACCTAAAAAAGTAAAAGCATAGATTTTACAATAGATTTTTCAGGGGCAATTAGCCCCTTTTTTTATGAGTAATGAAGCAATATTTGGGCTTTTACCTGCTGAGTTTTCAGGCAATTCACCTATTTTGTCGAAAGAAATGCTGAAAGAAAAACTGCTTGAAATGTTAAGAGAAGATTCAGGTAAGTTGATAAATATACTTTATAGAATTGATATTTCAGAATCGAAACTTAGCAGAGCCTTTGAAGCTAAAATAGACACCAAAATAGCGGCAGAAATTGCTACACTTGTTGTAGAGAGGCTGATGCAAAAACAGGAAACCCGAAAAAAGTATGGGGAAATTTAGATTTTGGCTGCGTTCCTAATTTGATTTTTTATCAAGTTGATATTGATAATCCTTTTCTTTACCCAATATTTGTTCTATATGATATACCTCAGGACAAGAAAAAAAAGTAAACATATTTCCGTCAATAATTTGAGGCTTCATTCTGTCGCTAACACTCGTTTTTTTTAAGGAGGGAAAATACTTTACTGGTGTTTGAATGATTCTACCATCTGCAAGATATATTTCTACACAATTACTTTTTTCCCACTTGATTTTTTTAATTATAGGATGTAAGCCTTTTATACCTTCCATTATTTCAAACTGTTAATAATTTTAACGCTTAATTTTTTTTACCTTCTACAAATCTAATCCATGCTTTGTTTAAATATTTCCCACTTAATACTTCACTACAAACCCAAAAAAATCTTTGTTTTTGAGTTTGGACAAGAATCTTTGGGCTTCTTCCTCTGCGTTAAACTCCCCTACTATCACTTTATAATTTGCAGTATCTACTTTAGGGTTTGCTACTTTTACCACTATTTCCCTAAAACCTTCTCGAAACATTTCTTTGGCAAAGTATTTGGCATTTACCAATTCGGCAAATGCTGCCACCTGCACGCCATGTCCTTTCGGGTTGCGGGCTTCGCCCCTATAATTATAAAATTTTCCTACCTCAAAGCTCCCTGGAAATTTAGCATTTGTATTGGAATAATTAATTTTTCTATCTTCCCCAACCACTTCAATTTTCACCATTGAAAGGCCTTTTTTATCAATTCTCAATTCTTTGGCAGCAGTGAGTGTCAAATCTATTATTCTGCCTTTGTATTTGTATGGTCCACGATCGTTGATGCGAACTAGCACACTTCTATCGTTTTGCAGGTTAGTTACCCGCACCACCGTATTGAAAAGCAGTTTTCTATGGGCTGCAGTGAGTTTGTTTTGGTTGAAACGTTCACCGCTTGAGGTTCGCCTGCCATGAAATTTATCGTGGTAATACGAAGCAAGTCCTTTCTGCTGATAGCCAATTTGAGAATATGCGTGAAATGAGCCTAAAAAAGAAACTATTAAAAAAGTACAAAAATAAATATGTCTGATAAAAGGCATAATTGGCTTAAACGATGTACTTTAACTATTGTTAATATCTAATTTTTTTTTGAAAGTATCTCAATTATAATAATTTTGCCACAGTATCTAATAGAAATAAAAAAATACAGTGGAAGAGAACAAGGATAATATAAAGTCGGAGATTTATTCTCAACGTATTAAGGCAGGAAAAAGAACATATTTCTTCGATATTAAAGCTACTAAGGGCAATGATTACTACCTGACCATTACCGAAAGTAAAAAACGATTTAAAGACGATGGCTACTTCTACGAAAAGCACAAAATTTTTCTGTATAAAGAAGATTTCATAAAGTTTATTGATGCACTCAACAATGCAAAAGACTATATGAAAACCGAATTAGATACTGATTTCGATGCTATAAAAACTTTCGCTCCTCAAGAGGAAGAAGAATCAGGCTCTGAATTGAAGTGGGAATAGTAATTTTGAGCGTACTTTTTAAGCCTACTCTAATTTTTTTACACTTTTTCTATCACTTACTTTGCAGTAAATTAGTATCATGAGTTTACAATGTGGAATTGTAGGTTTGCCAAACGTGGGCAAATCTACACTTTTTAATGCCCTATCTAACGCCAAGGCCGAAGCTGCCAATTATCCGTTTTGCACTATCGATCCCAATGTGGGAGTGGTAAATGTACCAGACAAACGCCTTCAAATATTGGAAGATCTCATAAAGCCAGAGCGGGTGTTGCCTGCCATTATTGAGTTTGTAGATATTGCTGGCCTTGTGAAAGGAGCAAGCAAAGGCGAAGGGTTGGGAAATAAATTTTTGGGGAATATTCGTGAAGTAAATGCCATTATACATGTAATCAGATGCTTTGACGATGAAAATATAGTGCATGTAAATGGAGGTGTAAACCCTGTTGCCGATAAAGAAATAATAGATACCGAACTGCAATTGAAAGATTTAGAATCGGTAGATAAGAAAATGCAGAAAACCGAAAGAGCCGCAAAATCGGGCGATGCAAAAGCCAAAAAAGAGTTTGAAATACTGCAACGCTATAAATCTACACTCGAACAAGGGAAAAATGCACGTGAAGTAATTGCATCGGAAGAGGAACTTATTGCCATTGAAGATCTGTATTTGCTTACAGTAAAGCCTGTAATTTATGTTTGCAATGTAGACGAAGCATCGATACTTACGGGAAATAAATTTGTAGAGCAATTGCGTGAGAATGTAAAGCACGAGAATGCTCAAGTGATTATTATCAATGCTTCGATAGAATCGCAAATTGCCGAATTGGGCGATGAGGAAGAGAAAAAGGTGTTTTTAGGCGAATATGGATTAGAAGAAAGCGGTTTAAATAGGCTAATAAAAGCCTCTTACGATTTGCTGGGCTTGGCTACCTACTTTACCGCAGGTGTAAAAGAGGTGCGGGCTTGGACTATCAATAAAGCCTGGAAAGCCCCACAAGCTGCTGGAGTAATTCACACCGATTTTGAAAAGGGCTTCATTC
>Ga0163149_10003569_pt1 | contig 17615 bp, 6 predicted proteins | sample OliLakLV19MP5G1_FD_148604 | JGI IMG/M metagenome (GOLD analysis project Ga0163149, IMG submission 148604) | Freshwater microbial mat bacterial communities from Lake Vanda, McMurdo Dry Valleys, Antarctica - Oligotrophic Lake LV.19.MP5.G1 | ecosystem: Environmental > Aquatic > Freshwater > Lake >...
CATCGAATGTACAACTTATTTTCGATCTAATCTAATAAAATTGAAATTTTTTATCCACTATTCATACGCAATTAGTAACGTGAACACCAGTTTTGATTGGTATTTTGGAGATTACTTGCAAACACTATTTAGTAATTGTTAAGCTCATATTTTAGAGATCGCCAATTTCTTTATAAATTAAAAAAGCGACATTAATGCCGCTCTTTTTAATTTATACCAGTATTAATCCTTAATGAATATATCCTTTATTATGATTTCTCCATTTTCAATCTCAACAAAATAAATTCCACTAATCAAAGAACTTACATCTATCGAAATGAACGCATTCTCCATATCAACTAAATGAACAACCTTTCCTGTAACATCAAATATTCGAATTGATGTATTTACTTCTTTCGCATTTACAATTCCAATATTCACAATGGCGTTGGTTGGGTTAGGATAAAGAACGGCAAATGTTTCTAAATGATCTTGAAAAATTGAGGAACCATTATATCGAAATGCTTCGTCACATGAATTGCATATGGTGTCCACTAATGACGTTGGACTATTAAGTACTCCGCCTGTTGCCAAAATTCCACCGGAGGAGGACTGGCCACCTGTAGCTATTGAATCTTCTATAGTGTATCTCACAGCTCCAGAATCCTCATGACAGCCACTTTCACCAGCAATGTCTGTTTTAACTACATAGGCATCTGATTTTCCAGCACCAAAACTGAACGTTAATCCGGACAATAAATACCCTGAATCCTTAGCATTTAATAAACAAAAACATCGATCTGTAGAATCATCTCCATAAGTCTTACCCCAACTTAGTGTTCCAGTTTTTGATGTTTTTATAAGATACGCGTCATCAAGTCCTGCACCATAACTATTGGTCATTCCGCAAACGGCAAAACTAGAATCAACAAGTTGCACAACTGAACGGCCTTCATCATCATTAGGTCCTCCATAGGCATAGGACCATAACTTGTTACCAAAGCCATCTGTTTTTATTAAATAAATATTTTTTCCATATGGTAGAGTGTCATTAAGTTCTGTATATCCGGTGATAATATAGCCACCACCTAAAATTTGCTTGACGCTGTAACCTATATCATTACCACTTGTCCCAAAAACTTTACTCCATGCAAGTGTTCCATTTGAATTTAATTTTAATAGATACACATCCGATTGACCCTCGCCAAAACTCTTTGTTTCACCTGTGACTATATATCCACCATCCGTGGTTTTTTGTATATCATATGCTTTATCCAAACTTGAACCACCAAATACTTTTGTCCATGCAATAGTGCCATTGTATCGATGTTTTACAACATATACATCATAATTACCTGCTCCAAAAGAATTAGTAGACCCAGCTCCAACAAAACCCGATGTATCACTAGCCTCTGTTATGGCCCGCCCTTCCTCATTTACACTGTCTCCCACTACCCAGCTTGTTTTAATATTTGTTGCTAATAAATTCAATTCAGTGAGGTAAGTATCTAGGTCTCCTGATCCAAAAGAATTTGTTTTACCGTATAAAACGTATCGACCGGCATAACTTTGCAGCAAGTCATAGTTTCCTTCTGACGATGTACCGCCAATGGTTTTGGAAAGCGTAACCTGTCCACAACTGTCAGTCCCGAGCAAATAGAAATCAATACCACCTGCACCAAATGAGTTTGTGCTTCCACTTATGAAATAGCCGTTGCCTGATATTATTGCGGAACGAGCTTCGTCATTCTGGATCCCTCCATAGGTCATTTGATACTGCACTTGTGCAGTACTGCTAGCATTAAGTAAAATTAAAGTCCCTAAAAATAGGTACAAATGTTCTGTTAATGTAAAGACACTTCTCTTAATAGTTTTCATAATTATTAATTTTAGGTTAAAAAATAATCTGTTTGTGTTAGAACATATCGAAATTATAAAAAAATTTTAAAAGAAAAAATAATATAATTATTTATAGATTAATATGAATTCACAATAGGTAGGTATTTGAGAAGATAATCTTTTACATCAAACTACTTAAGTTTAAAATTACACATATTTTTTTTAAAAAATAAATTTTTGTAAAGCTAGTTTTGACCTAACACAGAGATAGATTCTAAAAGAAAATTAAAAATATATTGCAAAAAATTTGGAAATATGAAATAAGTATTTTAATCTTGATAAGCATTTAGTTAATAACCTAAAACACGACGGTATGACAACTCAATACATCAAGAACAACTTAGTCACAAAACAGACCAAAGTGAAAACACTCCGACAGTTTAATTGCAAATCTGATCTTTCTCCGCCACACCGAGATTAAATTTTTGCCGAATTTTTAATAGATTCAGGTGTGTTTCAAATTATTTGATAACATTCAGCTTATTCGTAACATGTAGATGTTATAAGCAAATTTTATGTCCAATTGATAATTAATTTATTCAAATATAACTTTTGTATTTCAAGTGCTGTTATAACGGTTTTGCTATTTCTTATACCTAATATGGCTTATACACAACAAAACATAACCGATTCAAATGACTCAACAAATTTTGAGTTAAATCCAACAGATTTTCAGGATAAAATAAGTGTTTTAAGAGACTCTATTAATTTGGGCGAAATTGAATCTACTCTGCATAATTCAATCGGAAATCTAAAGGATGAGTTCGCTTTAAAAAATCATGACTCAATTATTGATAACAATTATATTGATAAGTATACGGGAGGAATTGAGACTCTTATTTCAAAGAAAGAAAATTGGTTAAAAGATTTCAGTATTACTGCAGGGGTGAATATTTCCAGTTTTTCTATCCTTGATTCTAATTTTGCCAATATTGGCATCCAAAAAAACTATTGGGTAAATATATCTCAAACGATTTACGATTTACCACTACAATTAGGATTTGCAACCGGTGATGGTATTAGTTACGGCGATGTGGATATTAAAAAACCATTACAGTTTAACCTCAATTTTAATTACGAACAATATCTCAGCAATATTCAATCAAACTTGATGGAGGAATATGAATCCAGTAAAGGAAGCCTGTTTAATGATTTTGAGGAAATAAATTTCGATGATTCATTAGTGCAATATAATATTCTTAAAGACACTTTATCTAATATCGACTATCTTGTTTATATCAACAATTTGAAAAATAAGAAGTCCGAATTAATTGATAGTATAAACAATTGTTACGAGATTGATGCAACTCGATTAAATACCATTGATTCTGTAATTACTCAATATGAGAAATACAGGATTGCTTTTAATAAAATGCTAACCTTTCAGGAATTCTATTACAGTATTAAAGCTAAATATGACGCCTATTTAAGGAAATTAGAATCAGTTAAACAGGACCTTGGAAACGCAACTGATTTAACTGGTTTGCTTTCCTCAGCTGAAAATTATGGTCTTAGTACTGAGTACCCTAAATGGCCACTTAATTTCAAAAAATTACAAATTGGTGCTCAGTATATAAATTATACCCCCCTTACACTGCAAAATTATGTTTCCAATGGAATTAATTTAGATTACAACAATGATGCTTTGATTATAAAAGCAGCTGCTCTTACTCAAAATTGGTATGGAGGATACGGCATCACAAATGCAGCGGATTCTCTCTTTAATATTTTTCAGAATAATCAAACCGCTTATTTAACAGGGATAGGCTTCGGAAATCCTGATAGCAATCATATTTTATTCAGCACAGCCTACTTAAAAGAGGATATTCAGACAACAGGAAATGAATCAACCTATTTCAATTTTTTAATTTCTATTTATCAGAAAATGCGTTTAGTTAATAATTTAATTCTAGAATATGAAATTGCCAAGTCTGGAGTGAAAGTTCAGCCTGAACTTGTTGAAGTAATCCCAGAAACTGGTAGTAAGTTTGCTGCTCAATCAGCAATTTATATTAAGCTTGGCTATTCATTTGCAAAATCAAAAACGGAGATTGCGGCTGACCAATCCTTTATTGGCAATTCCTATATTAATATAGGTAATGCCTTTGTTAGACCGGGAACAATAAATACAGGGTTAGGATTAAAACAATCATTCCTTAAATCAAAATTTTTAGTGAGTTATAAGCTAACCCTGAGTAAAACCACCGTAGATATTTTGGAGAATGTCAATACTTACTACCATCTCGCACAGATGGATTATACCCTCAACAAAATTGCATCTGTACATATGATGATATCACCATATCAATATAATTATTCTATTGAAGATATTACAAATTCTGAAAATAGTGCTTCTGGCAATTTTATTAATTGTTATGCCGTTTTCAATATCCCTTTTAAAAAGAGTTCCGTTACCTCCATTATTAGTTACTCGAATTTTTCAACTCAAAATAATTTTTCAGATACTCTTGTGTATTTGAAAACAAATTCAATTTCTTCTAACACGATTGCGACGATTAAAGGGAGAACGTGCAGTTTAAACACGACGCATTATATCCCGCAAAAGGAATATGCATATGCATTCATAAACAGTATTGACTTAAAAGCAAATATCCTGAATGAGAAAAATATATATCTGGATTTCGGACCCAAGTGGCTGGGATATAAAACATACAATGATCAATTGGGGGGAAGTGTAGCTGTAAATTCCCATTTCGGTAAAGCATTTAACCTTTCAATAATGCTCGATAAATATTTTGAAATAGAACATGATCAAGAAAAATTTTATTCTAGTGTCTTTTTTAATGCATCTTTTAGTGTCACCTTAAATCATCAGTAAATGAAAAAACTGACAATCATATTTTTTTTATTCGTTTCGATTGGAAGAATATTGTCCCAGCCTACAGTAAATTTTTTACCGGTGAACGAATATTTCTTCACAACTGACCAAATTTGGAATTTTAATATTCTTAATGGCGGTAAACAATCATTGTCAGCCACTTTAGAGCTTAACCTTAAGCGCGATGGGACAGCAACGGTTATGACATCTAAGTTGATCAACTTTGACATTCCGAAAGGAATGAGCATTGTTTCAAATACCCAAAAAATTATTTCACAAACCACGTATGGCAATGATGCAACCAGTCAAAGTTTTCAGAATACAGGCATACTGGCTCCCGGTAATTACACCATTTGTGTAACGATTAAAAATGCCCTAAATCAACCCATCACTTATTCCTGCATGGAGTTGCAGGTCAATAGTTTTACTTTACCTGTTTTAACTTTTCCACTCAATGAATCTGCTATTTATAACAATTATCCAATGTTGACATGGTTACCCGTGTTGCCAGCAACAATTTCAGGCCTTACATACAAACTTGAACTTTGGAAAACCGGACGAGGAAATAATTTCAAAGAAACAGGAAACTTATTTGAAACAACACTGATAGAAAATAATTTACAATATTATGCGGGATTGCCACTTTTAGAGAATGGTAAAAATTATTCCTGGAAAGTCTCGGCCTATGCAGAGGATTTTTATTTGGGTTGCTCAGATATATGGGAATTTTCGGTGAATACAACTGCGAATGCTAAAGAGGCTGGAGAAGAGGAAAATTCATACCGTGTAATTGGGGACCATACGCCAAATGCCGATTATACAGCGGAAGCTATATTAAAGATATCTTATAAGAACATTGCAAATGATTCATTGCTTACCTATAGTATTTTTCCTATCGATATGCCAGATAGTTTACTTGCCGGTCTTCCTGAGATTCTACTTAAAACTGGCATAAATAATATTGACGTAGATATCCAATCACTTGAATTGTTTGTAAATGAACAAAAATACACATTGGAAATTGAGGACGGTAATGGTAGAAGATATTCACTTAATTTTCAATTTATTGAATTATGAGTAATATAAAGATTGATTATATTTTTTTAACAAATATTTTGGTGTGTAGTATTTTTTGTTCCTGTAATACAACTGAAAGTAAATCAATTGATAATTTAGTTGATTTTGTTGAAAATGAAGACAATAACCTTATAACTAAGGTTCAACACGGTGAATATCATTTTTCACTCAATTATGAACCAGTAGAACTAATTACACTTAGGGGGTCTGTATCAATAGATGATTTTAAAAGTAATTATCCCTCGAATTTGAACGCATATAATGAATTGGAATATTATACTTTTAAAATTAAAAATGAAAGGAAGCCCACACGGGATGCAATTTCATCTATTTATATCGGAGATCCTGAGGAAATTACATCATACATTGACTTTCAAATTCAAGATGATATTAAATTGGTGCAAGGTACTGATACATTATATTGTTCTTATTTACATAAAGAGGTATCAGAAGCAATTTCAAATGAGTTAAGTTATTCTTTGGGGTTTGCTAAATCTGCTATAAAAAGTACAGACAGAAAGGTTTTACTTAAAAGCAATTTCGCAGTTATACCTGATATTATTTTTAATATTACTGACAAGAGTATAAAATCAATTCCCGCTTTAAAAATTACTGAAATATGAGAAATCGATCCTATTTGAAAAAAGTAGCTATTTTTTTGTTGGTATTAAATGTATATCAGATTATATATCCAACACTTGCCTTCGCGTTGACAAGCGGTCCGTCTCAACCGGAAATGCAACAGTTTGCGCCTATCGGGACTTCGGATATGGTAGATCTATTTTCAGGGGACTTTATGTACAATATCCCTCTTCTGGATGTGGAAGGTTACCCAATTAATATTTCATACAGTTCCAATATATCTTCTGATCAGGAAGCCAGTTGGGTTGGTTTAGGATGGAATATCAATCCGGGATTAATTAGCAGGGATGTACGTGGTATACCTGATGATTTTAAAGGTGAAAATATTACTAAAGAATATAATACCAAAGATAATATTACAGTTGGGTTAGGATTGGGAGGCACTATTGAAGCAGCTGGATTTGATTTTTTAAAACTCGGATTAGGAGGTGGAATTTATTATAACTCTTATAAGGGCCCTGGAATTAATTATGGTTTGACTTTTATGGCAGGAGCCGGTGCAGGCTTAACTGGTTCATTGGGATTAAATTATGATAGTCAAAGTGGAGTTGATATTAAACCTGGGATAGGAATAAGCATTGAAAGTGGAACAAACGAATTAAGAAATATTGATCTTTCAGCGGGCATTAATTCCCGTGAGGGTATGCAATATTTTAGTTTGGCAACTTCTTTAAAATATTCAAAGGCTACAACAAACGCAGAAACAAATAAAACAACCTACGATGAATCAGGATTGGGCCCCGGAAATCTCACAGGTAGTATGGACATAAGCTTTAATAGTCCTGTATTCGGACCTTCAATTTCAAACCCGACGAAAAACTATTCTTTTTCATTTCGCTTAGGGGTAGGGCCGGAATTATTCGCAATATTTCCTGATGGTTATGTTTCCGGTAATTTTTTTAGAGAATATGTGGAGGACAATATTAAACAAGTCCGCTCCTATGGTTTAATGTTTTCAGAAGAAGGATCGCAAGATGAACAGGCTGCACTGGATTTCAGTCGTGAAAAGGATATAGCGGTACGTGAAGAAAGTAAAAGCCTTGCTATACCATATGCAACTGGTGATGTATTTAATATTCAAGGTCATGATGTTGGTGGTTCGTATCATGTTTCCAGAAATGATATCGGAGTTTTTAGAGATGCGTTGACTACAAATTCAGGGTTTTCTGCTTCAGGAGGATTTGATATTGGTGGTGGTGCAATTTTGAAAGCCGGAATTGATATTGATGTAACTACTTCTTCAACTACAACTTCCGGTTGGGTAGAGGATAACTTATTTAATAACTATGCACCATTTACAAATAATTTTGGTTTACCGGCATATGAACCATTTTATTTTAATAATGCTGGAGAAGTAATCGTAAAAGATAAAACTTTATATAATAATGCCGGTAAGTCAAAAGCTTCCAGAGTCGCAATTGAAAGAGAGGGCTCAGTATATGTCGCAAAAAATAAATTGATTAATCAAAATATAGATGGAGGTGGAACGACTCAATATGTGGGAGGGATCTTAAAAAATCAGGAAAGAGTTAAAAGGCAACAATTATTTAGTTATTTAAATGCAGCAGAGGCATCATTTCAAGGTCAAAATAAATATATTGACAATTACGATATAAATTCACTCACTTGTTCCAAAGAACAAATAATAAGAACAGTTTGGCCTTCTCATCATCTTTCTGAAATTACTGTTACTAAGGGTGACGGAATGCGATATGTATTTGGAATTCCGGCTTATAATTTAACAAAAAAGGAAGTCACATTTAATGTTGAGGGAAATGATCATGCGCTTGGATTGGTGGAATTTTCAAGCAGTGATGCAAGTATTTCGAATGATATTGGAAAAGATCATTATTTTGATGCCGTTTCCACTCCTCCTTTTTCTCATTCTTATTTATTAACTGAGGTGCTATCACCGGATTATGTTGATAATACCGGTAATGGGATTAGCCCCGATGATAGGGGAAAGGCCTATAAAATAAATTATTCAAAAATTCATTCCAATTTTAAATGGAGAACACCAATAGAAATAGACTCTGCAACATATAACGAGGGATTAAAAAGTGTGACTTATGATGACAAGGGAACATATGTATATGGTGAAAAGGAAATTTGGTTAACGCATTCAATTGAATCCAAAAATATGGTTGCCGTATTCATTTTAAATTCCGAAGGAAGGGATGATGCATTGGGTGTGGAAGATGAATTTGGAGGTAAGGACGACTCCAAAAAATTGAGAAGTTTGAATCGAATTGAACTTTACTCAAAGTCCGACTTGCAGGAAAATGAGGCAAATGCAATCCCAATAAAAACAGTTCATTTTGAGTATTCTTATGATTTATGTAAAGGAGTACCCAATCAAGTAAATGAAGAGTTTGGAAAACTTACGCTCACCTGCATTTATTTTACCTATGGAAAAAGTACGAAAGGTAAATTAAATAAATATGTTTTTGATTATGATGCCAGTGACCCAAATTCTAATCCCGATTATAACTCAAAAAATTATGATCGATGGGGAACCTATAAAAACCATGATGGCTTGACTGATTATCCTTTAATAGAAGATTTCCCATACACTTTACAAGATCAAACAAAGGCCGATACCTTCTCTGCAGTTTGGAATTTGCGGCAAATCGACCTACCGTCAGGAGGAACAATAAATGTAAGGTATGAATCAGATGATTATGCCTATGTCATGGATAAAAGAGCAGGTCAAATGTTTTTTATTGAAGGTTTTGGGAGTAATTCAGGATCTACGCCTACAAATTTGTTATATGATGGTGGTCCTAATAATTATATGTTTCTAACTGTTCCAGTTGCTGTAAGTACAAATGCAGAATTTCAAGAATTGTATTTAGAGGATATTAAATATTTATACTATAAATGTTTTGTTGATGTAAACCGGGACTTTGGATATGAATATATTACCGGTTATGCAGAAATTGATTCCTATGGATTAATTGGCGCCGGTTCTACTACAAGTGTTTGGATTAAGTTGAAAAATCCTTCCTTCCTAGATGAAGAAGAAAACCCAATTGCATATGCTGCATGGCAATTTCTCAGACTGAATTTACCAGAAAAAGCATATCCCGGTTCTGAGGTTGATGAAACTGATCCTATAGAGTATATAACTGCAATAGTTGGGGTTGTCCCATCTATTATTGATATGCTGGTAGGATTTAATAATGCTGCCAAATTGAATTCGAAGGGTAAGATGGTAAATTTGGATAAATCATTTGTTAGGTTGAATAATCCGGATTTTAAAAAATTAGGCGGCGGTTCAAGGGTGAACAAAATTACATTATCTGATAATTGGCATGATATGGTCCCTACACAAGAATCATTTTCTTATGGGCAGGAATATTTTTATACAAAGGAGGAAGGAGGACGAACAATCAGTAGTGGAGTAGCAAGTTATGAACCAGTAGTTGGTAAGGATGAGAATCCGTTTACCGAGCCATTATATTACGAAGAAAAGAAATTCCTTGCTCCTGACAATTCCTACTATGCGGAATTACCCTTAGGGGAAACTCTTTTCCCGAATGCAACTGTAGGTTACAGTCGAGTTATGGTCAGAAACCTGCAGTATGATGATGTTAAGCGAACAGCAACAGGATATTCAATTTCTGAGTTTTATACAGCCAGAGAGTTCCCTACGATTTCCTTTTTTACCAGTCTGAATGCTGAGCCGATTAAGCCAAATCCAATTCTAAAAATACTGAACATTGAAGTTAATGAGTCTTTAACTGCATCTCAAGGATTTGTTGTTGAACTAAATGACATGCATGGTAAGGCAAAGTTTGAAGGAGCCTACAACGAAATGGGGGCCTTAATTTCTTCTAAAAAATATGATTATAAAGTAGATGATCCAAATGCTCTGAGTTTGCATTTAAATAATGCATGTGAAGTTGTAGATGAAGATGGCGCAATTTCAGTTCAAACCATCGGAATGGATTATGATATATGGGAAGACATGCGCCAGCAAAAAACAAAAGTAATTGGAGGTGGCGTGCATATCAATGTAGATAATATTTTTGCGTTAATAGTGATACCAATTCCCGGAATTTACCCATCCTTCAAAAGTGCTGAAACTTTATTTCGTTCTACGGCAACCACTAAGTTAATAAAGCGAACAGGTATTTTATCAAAGGTAACTGTAAATGAAAATGGTTCTGAAATTTCTACAGAGAATCTTCTATATGATGCCGAAACTGGCCAGACACTATTAACAAAGGTGACAAATGAATATGATGATCCGATTTATAAATTCACCTATCCGGCACATTGGGTTTATGAGGGTATGGGACCTTCTTATCAAAATATTGGCGCTGTATTGCGAGGTGTTTCTATTATAGATGGTTTCATAGGAGGAATTGATCCTACACCTTATGTATTTCCAGGTGATGAATTGCTTGTAACTAATTCCGCGGGTGTTATTGAACAACTTCATTTATATGTTATTGATCCATTAGAAAACTTATCAATTGTTGATAAATCTGGGATGCCATATACAAATCCTGATGACAATTTGACCGTTAAAATAATACGGTCAGGTCGAAGAAATCAATCTACAATACCTATTGGTAATATTACTTCACTTGGAAATCCAGTTAATGAAAGTATTGATTCCATAAGGATAAGTGAATTGACAGAAATATTAAGCGCTGATGCAACCGTATTTTCAGAGTTATGGAAAATTGAAAAACGACAGACAGGTGCACCATGCGATACAATTGAATCACCTGATACTGCCTGCCTAGCAGTTCTATTAAATGCATTGTTTACTGCTGATCTTTATGATATAGGGCCTGAAGATGGTTGGACAGTTGATGAAATTTTAGGTGCCGACACAACAGCATGTCCCGAATTGTCAGCTGAATGGGGTGATGATCCATTCTATTTAATTTCTGATCCTATACCTTCATACAATTTCCTCCCAGTTCCTTCAGGACCTATTGTGACCATGCCCGCATTTTTTAACCTGGAATATGTCATGGGTGATTGTAGAGTTTTTGTGGTGGTTGATGGAAGAATGAATTCAGTCTGTCCTACATGTCCACTTCCTTTTACAGGCGATTATACCTTTGCCAATATTGATGGTGTACTTACAATGGATTATACTGGCCAAATTTATAATAATGTCCCTGATGCCGCAGGAGGTTTTGCATATACCGAATGTACAGATTGCACACCTACCTGTATTGAATTTGTAACAGGCGACACCATAAATCCGTACCATTTAAACATATTAGGTGTATGGCGCCCAATTAAAACCTACGCATTTAATGCAAACAGAACTCCTGAATTATCAGAAGTATCAACCAATATGCGACTCGATGGTGCATATGAGGAGTTTGATGCCTTTTACGATTATGATTTAGGTTCACATACCTGGGATATTGATTCCTCCGATAATCATTGGATATGGGTGGAAGAAAGTAAATTATTTGATAAGTATGGCAACGCAATTGAATCCATGAATGCCTTGAACATATTTTCCTCCGCAATTTATGGATATAATAAAACTGTTCCGGTAGCAATCGTTTCTAATGCGCATCTTAAACAAACTGCTGTAGATAATTTTGAAGATTATGATTTTGATGTAGATTGTTTGACAGGTATTGGAAATTGTTTGGTTAGTCATTTCAGTTTTGAGGATGCTTTAAGTGATTCGGTCCTTTTAACAGAAGCTGAATACCATACTGGTAATTTTGCACTTGAAATTTTATCGGGAGCACAAGCGAGTATTGCAAAAACCATTTCAAGTCCAAGCGGGAATATCATTGAACCAGATACTTCAGGTCTTTATCAGTTAGGTGATGATCCATTTATACCGGAATTTTCACCAATTGAAGGTGATTATATTATGAGTGGTTGGGTAAAAATTGACACGATATGCAATTGTAAAACTTACGAAGGCGATCTTGCAGAAATTACATTTACCGGATCTGCTGAAACCTATACTTTTAATCCTGCAGGCCCCATTATTGAAGGTTGGCAAAGAATTGAAGGAAGGTTTTCAGTGCCTGACGATGCAACTGCAATTCAGGTTACTCTTAACGCAAATAATGAAAATACAACCTATTTTGATGACATTAGAATTCATCCTTACTTAGGTAATATGAAATCCTATGTATATGATCGAATCTCAATGAGGTTAATGGCTCAGCTGGATGAAAACAACTACGCTACATTGTATGAATATGATGAAGAGGGAAATCTCATCAGAGTAAAACGCGAAACAGAACGTGGCGTAATGACCATTCAGGAAGGTAGATCACATATTAAACCTGCAAATTAAATACCAATGATGAAAATTAAATATTTGATAGTAACCGCATTTTTATTTAGTTTACATAAAAATGTTGAAACACAGAACAGTGCAAAATCTGAATTGGAATCTATTTTGAAGGAATATAAAGGAGATTTTAATTTTTCCTTTTCCGCCAAATATAAATATTATGAGAATCTGACTACGAAAATAGTTTCAGATTCATTAGATTCTTATACACGAATTCATAATGATGAATTTTACTTTAAAATTTCTGATTATGAGATGGTGGGAAATACTGATTACAGTTTATTTGTTGATCACAAGTCCAAACAAATCGTTCTAGAAGGATTTCTTGAGCAACAAAAAAAGAAAAGACGTTTGGGTTATATAGAATCAATACTTCAAACCTCTGGGGCTACTATCACAGAGTTCGATCCTGTTAATGGATTAAAGGGATTCTCAATTGATTATAAGGATCAGCAAATTAAAAGTGCTGACATCACTTACGACCCTAATACCCATAGAATTAATAAATGTACCATAAAGTATTTGGAAGATATAAATGTAAAAACAGGTCAATATGAATTTTCGCGACTTGAGATCATTTATACAAATTATGTCAAAAAAAATGACCCCATTGGAACCGATTACGGGTTGGTAAAATTTATTGATTTGAAAAATAATAAGTCATATTCTATACAGGGCCAATTTGCAAGATATGAATTCATTAATCTCACCCCACTCAAAAAAAATTAGTCATGAGATTCTCAAAAGCAATAATTCTGACTTTGGCAAATTTATTTGCAACTTTTTCTCTTTTTGCAACATCAGAGCAATTCTATGCAGAAAAGATTGGCAAAGCATTCCACGTCGACAGTATTCTTCAAGTGAAGGATGATAAATTTGGTGTTGGTGCATGGGCAACAATTGATACTAATTTAACAGTTAATGACTTTGTAATTTTTGAATTAAATGATGACACATCTTATATTCAGACTGTTGCTTTTACCTGTGGTTTAACTTTGAAAATTCAATATTGGGATTCAACAAATACTTCCTTTATTATTTATAAAACTTTATCGATAGAGTATGACCCTGCGTCCGTAACACAATATAACGGGAGAGCCGTTTTTGCAATGAAGGACGCACATAAATTTAAAATTGCAATTCAGAATATTAATTATGTGCAAACAGGATGGGGTGGAACTCTTCCTCCAGTTTTTCGATTAAGGGCTGAAATACATATTGAAAGAAAGTATTTATTTGATTGCAGTTCAGAACTGGAAGCAGAATCGAACTTGAGTAGTTCGCTTGGTACTATTAATGTAACATGGGATGAAGTAGATGGAGCTGAAGAATATGATCTCGAATGGTCATTTTATCATGACAGTAGTGAAGTTGTGAAAGCATATGTAGATGCACCGGGTTCAACGTATTCTGACTACAACACTTTATTTAGGCATAATGCTACAAGAGTTACAATCACCGACAATATTTACAGAATTCAAAATATTTATGAAGCAGGTTATATATTTTACAGACTACGTGCAATTCAGTATAGCCATGACAGTATCAGAAAACAAACTTCATGGATTACAGAAGGCGTTTCCAGCACTTTTACAGCATATCCTTATATGGAGCCTGTTTCTGGTCATGAAAATGATATAAACTGGCAATATTCGGTTCAATTTGCAGAGGAAGGAAAAAATATTCCTTCCGTAAATTACTTTGACGGTAGCATGCGTTCGCGACAATCTGTAGTCAGAAGTGAGGCTGCCGGAAGAGTAATTGTTAGTGAAACTTTATATGATCATCAAGGCCGTGGTGTTGTACAAACTATTCCCGCCCCAACAAATGACAGCAATGCAAAAATTAAATATCATATAGAATTTTCTATGGTAAATTCAACAAAAGAATATACCCGTGACACATTTGATATTGGAGCTTGTGATTTTGTAGTACTTCCTATGGATTCAGCTTTTGGAGCAGCAAAATATTTTTCGAAAAATAATTCGGATTGGAGTAATATTAATAGTACTTGGGTAGCTGCAGCTGATGGATTTCCGTTTAGTGTAACCGAGTATACACCAGATTTAACAGGAAGAATTAAACGACAAACAAATGTCGGAAGTGCATTTAAATTAGGTGCAGGAAGAGAAACTAAATACTTTTATGGTCCTGCTGACCAAGCAGAACTCGATAGAGTTTTTGGAAATGAAATTGGGCTAAACGAACACTATTGGAAAAACATGGTGGTTGATCCAAATGGTAGTGTTTCGGTCAGCTATACAGATGGATCAGGTCATGTCATTGCTACTGCCTTGGCAGGTGAGTCTCCTACAAATTTATCTACATTAAATTCGAATTTGGGCACCGAAACCATTACAACAAATTTACTTGATGGTGCTGCGACTACAGGTGAAGATTTTATCGAAAATAATTATACACTTTTAGTTAGTACCGCAGGTGAGCATGACTTCCAATATAACTTTGGATTTGCTGAATTTGACCCGGAATGTTTACCTGAAACGTTTTGTTTTGATTGCCACTACGATATAAATATTGAGGTGACAGACTTATGTAATAACAGTACATTGCCTGGTGACACTGCCCATTTATTTACACTTAAAAATTATACGATTGGAGATTTGGTAGATTATGATACGACCTGTGTAACTGGTGCAGCAGCAATACCTGGTCCTGTTTTGTTTTCACTAGAACTCAATGTAGGTGAATATCATGTTAAAAGGAGAATAACAGTCAGCACTGAACCAAAGGATGATTACTTTGACGCCTATGTAAGAAATAATTCTTGCCTTCTGACACCGGAGGATTTTATTGATTCTGCGATGGCAGAAATCGATTTTTCTGGCTGTAATTTAACATGTGAAGATTGCTTAGATGACCTAGGTGATTCAGCGACATTTGCGGAAGCATATTTGGATGAACTCATACTTGCTGGTATTACTCCGACAGAGGATGATTTATTAGATGCCGATAGTTTGTACTTAGAATTATTGGAGGGATGTAATTTATTATGTGATACTATCACAACAGAATGCGAGGCGTTATATGCAATGATGCTCGCTGATGTAAGCACAGGTGGACAGTATGCCCATTATTCAATTATAGCCGGTGTTTATACACCTGGAGATACTTCTGTATTAAATGCTGGTGCAGGAATAACCATGTTTAATGGTGGTGATACCTATGAAGATTTATATTTTTATGATGAATATGGGAATCCTGATTTAGTTGAAATTTATGGAGTCTCAATACCTCCGAACGAACTCACAGTTGAACAGTTTATCGAACTATATCCCTTACATCCTTCATGGGGTGAAACTTTAGTAACCTTACACCCTGAATATTGTGCATATAAATGGTGTTCAGATTATCCTGATGTTTATGATTATGCCGCAAAAATGCTTAACACAGATTTATTTGAAGATGCAAACACCAATGGATTTATGGATCCTATTGCAACACCTGGAATTACTTATACTACAGTTTTTGATCCGTTTTTTGAAACAGGAGGACCTGGAGATGATTTAGAGGATGAAATGGAGGCATCACTGCTTGATTGGGCTGATACAGATACATCAGCTTGGGATATTGCTGCCTTAATTGGAAATTGTCCTGACGGTATTTGTGACCCGATTCCGGATATTGATACTTATTGTTCAGGAAATGCAAAAATCGGTTGGACAATCTTCAGAGCAATTTATCTTTCAAAAAGAAGTCAATATATATATGAAATTATGGATGATTCTTGTTCCATAAGTGGTTTAAATATTGGGGAGTCTGGAATTTTCGTAAATATGCAAAAACGGGTATATCAATATAGTGATGCAATTGACCTAACTACAGGAATGGATACAGCTGCGATGTCAGACTATGCTGAGGATGTTATCGAAGAAATGTGCACTACTAATTGTGAAGCACAGGCAGATGTTTGGATTGCATTACTAGAATCTTGTGGAATGAGTCCGACAGAAATTGCTGATGTAAGAGAAGCCTTAATTGAAGTTTGCATTACGGGATGTGATCAATCGCATCCTTTTGGATCATCTGATCTAACAGGTTCTCCGGATGCTGATGATTTGAGTCCATTAGGATATTCGAGTTTTCAGCATGTGCTCGAAGATATCCTTGGAGTAGCAGCGGGTGATACGTTATGTAACGGATATTTAATTGATTTTCCGGACCCTTATACTGCAACTTCCTCATTTGGTGAAGAAATATTTATGGGTGATTTTGAAAGCGAATGTGTATGTCTTGAATGGGATACACTATTTGTAAAGTATGATAACGATCCCTTAGCAGCAGATTCTTTTTTTGAATATCTAAATTTATATTACGGAAGCAACCTTACTTTTACCCAAGTAAATGAAATAATGGAAGTTTGTGATGATGAAGATTGTTATTATACAACTGAATTAATTACGCTTCCTCCTGCGTTGGGATGCAATTCATGTGTGCCCTGTGATTCTGTAATGGTATCGGTTTATAATCATTTTTTTGCTGAAGGATATGAAAACTTTCCGACCGGAGGGTTTGATGGATATGAATTAATCCTTTCTTCGTACCTTAATTCTTTGTATGGATACAATCTTCCTTATGAGGAATGGAAGGAATTTTTGGATAACTGCTTAGGAAGTACAGCTTTTGTAATGAACGGCGATACCATTGATATTGAGGAATGGGATTTACCTCAAATTGATTATAGAGTATGCAATGAACCGATTTTTACTAATCCAGGAATTGATACGTCTGATTGCAGAGAATATTTGATGGATATTGCTATCGCAAATGCAACTATTAATTACGAACATTACATGGATTCCGTTGAAAATTCATTTTGGGCAGCTTACCTTTCACATTGCTTAGAAAACGTAAATGATGCAT
>Ga0163149_10003577_pt1 | contig 17591 bp, 12 predicted proteins | sample OliLakLV19MP5G1_FD_148604 | JGI IMG/M metagenome (GOLD analysis project Ga0163149, IMG submission 148604) | Freshwater microbial mat bacterial communities from Lake Vanda, McMurdo Dry Valleys, Antarctica - Oligotrophic Lake LV.19.MP5.G1 | ecosystem: Environmental > Aquatic > Freshwater > Lake >...
CCGACGAACCGTCGATTCACACGGCATTTAGAGCTCCGGACGCGGAAGCGCCGCTGCAGCGCAGCGCCACGGTCGACCTAGCGCCGCTCTCGTGGATCGTCGAGAACGCGCTCGGCTCGCAAGCCGAACGTGCGCGCCACGACGACGTCGCACGCAACCTGCTCGAGCGTGCTGAACGCAAGTTGAAGAACGCGCGTTCGCTCCTCGCGGGACTGGAGAAGCGCCGCACGGCCGCGGGCGAAGCCGAGCGCGTGCAGCAGGACGGGGAGTTGGTCAAAGCCAACCTGGGTCGCATCACGCGCGGGTTGAAGGAGATCGTCGTCGACGACCTCTACGATCCTGATCTCGCGCCGCGTCGCATCGCTCTCGATCCGAAGCTCTCGTCGCGTGAGAACCTCGAGCGCCTGTTCGAGAAGGCCAAGAAGCTCGAGCGTTCTCGCGATGCGGTCGCGGGCGAGATCGCGCTGGTCTCGACACGCATCGAAGCACTCGCGACTCTCGTCGCTCTGGCGCGGACCGACGGCGCGGACCTCGAGGCGCTCGAAGCGGACGCGATCGCGCGCGAGATCCTCGACCCACCGCAATCGACGGTGGACGGGCGACAAGAGAAGGTCGCGCCGCGATTGCCGTACAAGACGTTCGATGGCTACGCCGGCACGGAGATCCGCGTCGGTCGCAACGCGCGCGACAACGACGACCTGACCTTTCACCATGCGCGCGGCAACGACGTCTGGTTGCACACGGCCGACACGCCGGGCAGTCACGTCGTACTGGTCGTCGAGAAGGGCGCCGAGCCGCATCCCGAGGAACTGCTCGACGCCGCGCATCTGGCTGTGCACTTCTCGCCGATCGCCGGCGCCACGAAGGCGCGCGTGCACGTCGCGCGCCGCAAGGAAGTCCACAAGCCGCGTGGTGCCAAGCCCGGGCTCGTGACCTTGTCGGGCGGGCGGATCCTCGAACTCCGCATGCAACCAGACCGGTTGCAGCGTCTATTGCGCACGCATCGGCCGCCTGTCGGTTGAATGGCTCCGCGTTACCCTGGTTCACCCATGCCGCACTGCACGACCGATCGACGTTCCGCCCCCCGACGTCCCCTCGCCTCGGGCGCGCTCCTTCACGCGCTCCTGGCCACCGCCGTGGCGCTCATCCCCTCGTCGTGCCAGACCGCCGAGGCCGAGCGCGAGGAGAAGCTCCTCGAGATCTACCTGAACACGGCGGAGTCCTACTACCAGCTCGGTGATCACGATCGCGCAGTCGGGCAGGCGCTCAAGGCGCTCGAGCTCGATCCCGACAACGAGAAGATCAAGCTGATCCTCGGCTGGAGTCTTCAGCGGCGCGGGACGACCGAAGACGTGCTGCGCGCGGAACAAGTGTTCCGATCGGTCGTGGACGAAGGCGATTACCGCGCGTCGCTCGGCCTCGCGACTTCGCTCGAACGGCAAGGTGTGGCCAACGCCGAGGCCTCCGAGGCCGTGGGCAGCGGGAAGCGCATCACCGAGTCCGCGGATCCGGCGCAGCGCGCGCAAGAGCTCCAGGAGCGAAGCGTCGCCCTGTGGACCGAATCCGAGCAGTGGTTCGAACACACGCTCGAGATCCAGAAGTCGAACCTCGACGCGCTCAACGGACTCATGCGCGTCGAAGCGTTGCTCGGCAAGCCCCACGCGAGCTTGGCCCGCTCGAAACAGATGCTCGACGAACTGGCGACCGACCACGGATTCTGGGAACAGCTCCTGAAGCGGGTGCAAGGCGAGCGCGAAGAGAAGGAGATCCGGGAACGGATCGCGCTCAACGAGAACCTCCAAGTCGCGACGCGGATGCACGCGGCGCGCATGCAGTACGGACTCGGTCACAAAGACGAGGCCATGAGCCAGCTCGACACCGGCATAGGACTCGCGCCCGAACGCGCCGACTTGCACGCGCTGCGCGCGCTCGTGCAGCGGGACCTCGGCAACTGGGACAAGGCGATCGCCGACGCGGAGCGTTTCATCGCCTTGTCGCCGCAGGGTTACGACAGCGCCGACGTGAAGATGGCCTTCGACCTGATCAGCGCGTGCGAGGCGGAGCGTTCGCGCAAGCCTTGAGACGACTGCGACCAGGACTCACGGGGCGCGCCTGAGTCGCGGAACGTCGCATTCACGGCGAGAACATCGCCACTCCTTGCGCGCCATCATGAGCAAGGTCAGAGGCCCGGTGGTCCTGGCTCGACCTGCAGCAAGAACCGCGGAGGACTGCGGAGGACCGAGCCCCTGGAGCCCTCGGTCCGCGCGGGAATCGGCGAGGAGTGCGTGCCGGTCGTTCGTCGAGGCGCCACGCCGGTCGAAGCGCGATGGCCTTGCCCCGCGAATCGAACTCGAAAGACACGACGGCCGCTGCCCCTCGCGGGATAGCGGCCGTCGCCGTCTCCATGCGCCGCGCTCTCCTGCGGCCCGGGAGACCAACCGATCAGGATTCGTTCCAAGTCAGCGTGTGCCGCCGACCCTTCGCATCGACGAGTTCGAGCTTCACGGGCTCGCCGTCCTTGCGCTCCTTCAGCGCCGTGACGACGTCGGCGCGGTCCTTCAACGGCCGGCCGTTCAACGCGACGAGCACGTCGCCGGCCTGCACGCCGAGCGCCGACGCGATCGTGCCCGGTTCCGTGCGCTCGACTTCGATGCCGACGCCCTCTTCGAGGTGTCGACGCTCACGCACCTCGGGGCTCGGCTTCATGTAGAGCACGCCGAGGATGTCGGTGCGCGTTTTGCCCGGCATCAAGGGCTCGAGCGGTTTGGCGGGCGTCGCCCAACGGTCCCCGTCGTCGGGCATGACGAGCGTCTTCGGATCGGGCCCGCTGCCGAACGGCGTGCGGAAGGAGAACCCGCTCCGGGGTCCGGTGCCGAAGAATTGCATCGTGCCGCCGCTCCCGAGCCGATCTCTCAGCTCGGGATTCGCCTCGAGGAGTTCGTCCATAGTCCGCGCCTTGTACGTGCGCGTCTTCGTCTCGCCGTTCACGTCCTCGTCGACATGGACCTCGACGCCGTCGGGACCGCTCTGCATGCGGAAGGACTCCCTCTGCGCGTGTAATCCGCTGCGCGGAGCGGAGCCGGGTTGCGGAGTCGCGCCGCTCTTCGGAACGTTCTGGAACATCCGGTCGAGATCGCGCTGCAGGTCGCCGAACATCGAGTCGAGTCCGCCGAAGCGACCCTCGAGCTCCTCGAAGCGCGTGCGCAGGTCGCCCATGGCGCCGCCCCCGAAATTCTTCAGCGCGCGGAGGTGCGTTCCCGGTCGACGCTCGACCTCACGCAGCGCGAGACGCGCCGTCCAGGCCAAGTCGGGGCGATCCGTGGCCGTCGACCACGTCTGAAGCGCTTCTCGCGCGCTGTCGTTCGCCGTCGCCTCTTCGACGAGGTCCGCAAACGCGCGTTCGCGTGCGTCGAGGTCCTCGGCAGACAGGCGCTGTCTCCAGGCGCTCGCGTCGAACTCAGCCGTCGGCGCGGCGACGCGGGCGAGTTGGAGCGAGGTGGGTACGAGCGCAGCGGGTTGGGCCGGGCAGACGGTCGAAACGAGAAGTAGCGTGGCGAAGTTCATGTGGGACCTCCTGGAATTCTCCAGATCCTCGAGTCGTTCCATTCACGGACGAGCGCCTTGGGAGAGGTCCGCGCGCTCGCCCCGTTCGTTCTCACCAGCGCGGAGCGTTGGGCCCGACGCGGTGGAGTCCGACCGGCCGCACAGAGCCGGCATTCTGCGGCGGCGCACCGTAGAGATAGGGGCTGTCGTTCAGGATGAACGGCGCCGAATCGTGCAGTTGTCGCTCGCCCGGCAAGAGACGGCGCAAGCCGCCGGCCTCGACCGGCACGAGCGCGACATCGGTGGCGAGATCGGCTCCTGTCCGCGGGAGGACCGGGGTGACGACGCGCGGCGTGCCCGAAGCACCGGGATCCATCACGATCGATCCGGATCCGTCCGACCCCGAGCCGCTAGGGACGGTGGACTCGCTGCGATCCGACCACACGGAAGCGCCCAGGATCGCAGCCACGACGGCGGCGGCCGCGACGAGGTTCCAACTGCGCCACCACGGGCGCGAGACGATCGAGCCGCCGACGAGCGCGGGCTCGAACGGGCGCAGCACCCCTTCGTCCGCGAGCGCCGCGCGCACCCCGGCCCACAGATCCGGCCCGGGCGTCGATCCCATCCGCAGCGCAGCGACCAGTTCGCGTCGCGCAGCCCGCGCGGCGAGCGCGCGCTCGGCGCAGGCCGGGCAGGCCAAGAGGTGCCCGCGGACCTCGCCCAGAGCTTTCGTTTCCAGGTCACCGCCGACGTAGAGCGGCAGGGTGCTCTGGATCTCGGCGCACAGATGCTCGTCGTGGTTCATCGTTTTCGTCCCTCGGGCGGATCTACGTCGCGCTTCGCCGATCGTTGGTTTTTCTGTGCTGCTTCCACGCGCTGGCGGCGTTCCCACTCTTCCTGGAATAGTTTTCGACCGCGGTGCAGACGCCAGCGCACCGTGACGTGCGTCGCGCCGACGATCCGCGCGATCTCCGTGCAGGGGAGGCCTTCCAGCTCGCGCAGCACGAGCACGGATTGGAAGTGCGGCGCGAGCGACGCCAGGACGTCGCGGACTTCCGCCGCGACCTCGCCCTGCTCGAGACCTTGGCTCGGCTGCCCCATGTTCACATCGGCGAGATCCCAGTCGCCGTCCTCGCTGTCGAACGCCGAGGTGCTCGTCGCCGGACGACGTCGGCGCAGATGATCGATCGCGAGGTTCGTGACGATGCGATAGAGCCACGTCGTGAACGGATACTGGAAGTCGAACGAGGCCAGGTTCTTGAAGACCCGTACGAATGCTTCTTGCGCCAAATCCTGGGCATCGTCGTCGGAGGCGACGAGATTGCGCGCGACGCGCCACGCGCGTTGTTCGTGACGGCGGACGAGGAGGGCGAACGCCTGCTCCTCGCCGGTCTGAGCTCGGCGAACGAGCTCGTGGTCCTCGCGCGGGTCGCCCGGTTCGGTGGGTGCGATCCCCTCGGGTTCGACCAGGACCTCGTCGTGCTCCGGACCCTCGGACGGACCCTCTCCAGGCCGACGCGGGACGTCGTCGCGGCGTTTCACGTCGTCCTCGTGGGACGCGCGCACGGGGCGGTTCCTGGACATGCGGGGGATCTCCACACGGCACTACGCGGCCGGACCGGCGCGCGTTGGCGTCGCGGGGTGCATTCCTTGGGCCGGGTGCGGCGCATGGGCGGGTCCAGAGCGCCCCGCGCTGCTCAGGAAACCACCGGGAAGCGCCCCGGGATCTCGCCGATGCGGCGGAACTTGACCCGGCGCTCCTCGACCAAGCGATCGGTGGGGACGCGCGCGAGTTCGTCGAGGGCTTCGAGGATCTGCCGCCGCACCTGGGCCATCGCCACGAGCGGTGCGCGGTGCGCGCCGCCCGCCGGCTCCGGGATCACGCCGTCCACGATCCCGAGTTCGAGCAGGTCGGGCGCCGTCAACTTGAGCGACTCGGCCGCGTCGGGCGTCTTCTCGCCGTCCTTCCAGAGGATCGCGGCGCAACCCTCGGGGCTGATCACCGAGTAGTAGGCGTGCTCCATCATGTAGACGCGGTCGCCCACGCCGATGCCGAGCGCGCCGCCCGAGCCGCCTTCGCCGATCACGATCGCGACGATGGGCACGCGGATCGAGAACATCGTGAGGATGTTCTCGGCGATCGCGGCCGCTTGTCCGCGCTCTTCCGCGCCGATGCCCGGATACGCACCGGGCGTGTTGATGAGGCACACGATCGGCAAGCGCATCTTCTCGGCCAAGCGCATTTTCCGCAGCGCTTTGCGGTAGCCCTCGGGATGCGCGCAACCGAAGTTGAAGGCCATCCGCTCCTTCGTCGTGCGGCCCTTCCTGTGCGCGACGAGGAGGAACCGGTGCTCGCCGGAACGCGCGAGGCCGGTGACGATCGCCTTGTCGTCGCCGAAGACCTTGTCGCCGTGCAATTCGACGAACTCGTCGAGCATCTTCTCGATGAAGTCGAGCGCGGTCGGTCGCTTGTCATGACGCGCGACGCACACGCGCTGCCAGGGCGAAAGGCCGGCGTAGGTCGTGTCGATCGTCTCCGAGAGTCTGCGCCGGAGCGCCTCGACCTCGGAGGCGAGGTCCATGTTCGTCCGGAGCGAGATCGACTCGAGCTCGGACAGCTTCTCCTCGAGCTCCTGGATCGGTCGCTCGAACGACATCCCCGGGCTCGTGCCTTCGCTCTTCCGCTTCGTGTCGGCCATGCGCGTCGAGTCTCCTCTAAGTGGGCGGTATCGCCGCACGTCTCCGGGTACGACTCTAGCAGGCCGCTCCACCACCCAGGAAGTCGCGAGGTTCGGCTGTTAGCATTCGCCCTCCGCACAGCACCCCCGAGGTGCCTCCGAGGCGGGTTTCAAAAGCGCCGGGGCACGCCCTTCACGTTCCGCCCACCACGACCTGCATGAGCTCGACCTCGACGACGATCCCTCCGGCCGCGCAGCAGAAGCGCGCTCCCGATGCTTGGCGTGTCGAGGTCGTGCGTCGCGCCGGCATCGACGATCCGCCGGCGCAGGGAGCACTGGCCGCCTTGCGCGCGGCCGGCATCCACAGCGTGGACCGACTCGCTACGGTGCGCGGCTACCTCTTGCCCTCCACGCTCACGCGCTCCGAGGTCGAGCGCGCGGCGCGTGAGATCCTCGCCGATCCCGTCCTCGACGACGTGCGCATCATCGAGCCGCTGCGAGCTCCCGAACGACGCGGCGGCGTGCAACGCGTGCTCGTCGCGAAGAAACGCGGCGTCATGGATCCCGTGGCGTTGACGATCGGCCGCGCGCTCGTGCGCGTCGGCCTCGCGGAGGTCACGGACGGCGTGGGCCCGTTCACCATGACGTTCCGCGGATTCGAACTGCAGACCGGCCGCGCGCCGATCTCGCCCGAGAAACTCGCGGCGGCCGCGAAAAAGGGCCTCGCCAACGAGGTCATCGAGGACGTGCTCGTCGACGACGAGTCTCTGCCCTTCGGTCCGCCAGCACCGAGTCCGCGGCACCAACTCGTGCGCGTGCCGATCACGAGCGTGGACGACAAGCGACTCGCGGAGATCTCGCGCGACGGACACCTCTCGTTGTCCTCCGCCGAAATGCGCGCGATCCAAGCTCACTACAAGAGCATCGGCCGCGAGCCGACGGCGTGTGAACTGGAGACGATCGCGCAGACGTGGAGCGAACACTGCAAGCACAAGACGTTCGCCGGAATCATCGATTTCGACGGCGAGATCATCGACAACCTGCTCAAGCGGACGATCAAGGCCGCGACGCTCGAGCTCGATCGTCCCTGGTGCGTCAGCGTTTTCCATGACAACGCCGGCATCGTCGAATTCGATCAAGGGTTCGACGTCGCCATCAAGGTCGAGACGCACAACCATCCGAGCGCGCTCGATCCTTACGGTGGCGCAGGCACCGGCGTCGGCGGGGTCGTGCGTGACATCCTCGGCGTCGGACTCGGCGCGCGTCCGATCGCGAACACGGATGCGTTCTTCGTCGGCCCGCTCGATCTCGATCCCGCGGACGTGCCGAAGGGTTCGATGCATCCGACGCGCATCCTCGCCGGCGTCGTGGCCGGCGTGCGCGACTACGGCAACCGCATGGGGATCCCGACGGTGTCGGGCGGAGTTTGGTCGCATCCCGGGTACGTCGCGAATCCGCTCGTTTTCGCCGGGACCGTCGGCATTCTGCCGCGCTCGGCTGCGACGAAATCGGTGCAACCGGGCGACCTCGTCGTCGTCGTCGGCGGTCGCACGGGACGCGACGGCATCCACGGCGCGACGTTCAGCTCCGCGGAGCTCCACGAAGAGTCCGAGGTCGTCTCCAGCGCCGCCGTGCAGATCGGTGACGCGATCGAAGAGAAGCGCGTGCTCGACGGTTTGCTCGCGGCTCGCGATGCCGGGCTCTATCGCGCGGTCACGGATTGCGGCGCGGGTGGCCTTTCTTCCGCGGTCGGCGAGATGTCGGCCGAGTGCGGTGCCGAAGTGGACCTCGACGTCGTGCCGCTGAAGTACCCCGGCTTGCGTCCCGAGGAGATCTGGATCAGCGAGGCACAGGAACGCATGGTCCTCGCGGTTCCGCCGGCTTCCTTCGAGGCACTGCGCGCCGTGTTCGAGGCCGAGGACGTCGAGGCGAGCGTGATCGGGCGTTTCACGAAGACGGGTCGCTTGGTGCTGCGCTACCACGGCGAAGTCGTCGGCGATCTCGACCTCACGTTCCTGCACGAAGGCACCCCGCGACCGGTTCGCCGCGCGACCTGGGTCGCGCCCAAGACGACCGATCCCGGTGCACCGGCTTCACGCGACCACGAAGGTGTTCTGCTGCGCCTGCTCGCGATGCCCGACGTCGCGAGCAAGGAGTGGATCCTGCGCCAGTACGACCACGAAGTTCAGGGGCGATCCGTGTTGAAGCCGCTCGTCGGCGTCCACATGGACGGGCCCGGTGATGCCTGCGTGATCCAGCCGCTCCCGAGCTCGAGGAAAGGCATCGCGCTCAGCTGCGGCGCGAGCCCGCGGTACGGTGAACTCGATCCCGGCGCCATGGCCGAAGCGGTCATCGACGAAGCGTTGCGCAACGTCGTGGCGGTCGGCGGCGATCCGGATCGCACTGCGATTCTCGACAATTTCTCGTGGGGCAACTGCGAGAAGCCCGACCGGCTCGGGGCCCTCGTCCTGGCCTCGAAAGGCTGTTATCGCGCCGCGATCGCGTACGGAACTCCGTTCGTCTCGGGGAAGGACTCGCTGAACAACGAGTACCGCATCGGCGACCGATCGATCGCGATCCCGCCGACGTTGCTCGTCACGGCGCTCTCGATCACGCCCGACGTGGCCAAGTCGACGAGCATGGATTTGAAGCGCGCGGGTTCACGCATCTACCTCCTCGGGATGACGCGACCGGAGCTCGGTGGCTCCCACTACTTGGCGCTGAGCGACGCTTCGGGCGGCACACCTCCCCGTCCCGATCTCACCAGCGCACCGCGCCTCTTCCGCGCCCTTCATGGCGCGATCCAAGCCGGCCTCGTTCTCGCCTGCCACGACCTCGCTGAGGGCGGGCTCGCGGTCGCCGCGGCCGAGATGGCCTTCGCGGGGGACCTCGGATGTCGAATTCGGCTCGGAAACGTGCCCTGCAGTGAGCTCGGCGCGGCGTTCGATCCCGACGCGACGCGCTTGTATTCGGAGTCCTGTTCTCGTTTCCTGGTCGAAGTCGGCGGTGCGCGCGTGCGCGAGTTCGAGGCCGTCTTCAAGGGACTCTCGTGTGCGCACGTCGGCGATGTCGACGCGACGCGGCGGCTCACCGTCGAAGGCGTGCGCGGCGGACTCGCGCTCGACGTCAGCATCGATCGCCTGCGCTCCGCGCACGGCAGCGGTTTCCAGATCAGCGGGCTCCAGAGTTGATGTCGACGATGACCACGACGCGCGCGCTCGTCCTCCGCACCGCAGGCACGAACTGCGACGGCGAGACCGTGCGCGCACTCGAACTCGCGGGTGCCACGACAGAGCTCCTCCACGTGCGCCGGCTCCTCGAGGATCCCGCGCGCCTCGACGAGGTCGATTTGCTCGTTTTCCCCGGTGGATTCAGCTATGGCGACGATGTGGCCGCGGGCCGCATCTTCGGCCTGGAGCTCCGCCACGGTCTGCTCCAGCACCTGTGCCGCTTCGTCGATCGCGGCGGTTACGTCCTCGGCATCTGCAACGGATTCCAGGTGCTCGTCGAGTCGGGCCTTTTCGAGCGCGAAGGCGGAGCGAGTCAGCTTCCACCTCGCAACGTCGCCCTTCATCAGAACGCGTCGAACCGTTTCGAGTGCCGCTGGGTCACCCTGCGCGCCGAACGCTGCGCCGCGACGTGGCTCGAACCGGGCATGCTCGTTCCCTGTCCGTCGGCGCACGGCGAGGGACGCTTCGTCGCGCGCGACGAGGCCACGCTGCGTCGGCTCGAGCTGAAGGGGCAGATCGCGCTGCGCTACGCCCGCGTCGACGGAACCCAGGCCACGGAATTCCCCGACAATCCCAACGGTTCCGTGCGCTCGATCGCGGGTATCTGCGATCCCACGGGCCGCGTACTCGGCCTCATGCCGCATCCCGAGCGCAACGTCGATCCTTGGCATCACCCCCACTGGACGCGCCTGGCAGCCGGGAGTGTTTCACCCGCCGGGAGTGTTTCACCCGCCGGGAGTGGATCGACCGGAACCGTGTCGACCGCGAGAGCGGCCTCTTCGTCCGCGACCGCGCGCACCGAGGGCGAGGGCCTCGAGTTCTACCGACGGCTCGTCCGCGCGGCGTCCGGCGCGACGCGTGCGAGCAACGCGGCCGCAGTCGTCTCTTGAACGGAGTCGCGGCGTTCCGTAACACGTAGGCGGACACGACGCCGTCGCTGTCCGACAACTCGTCGATTTCTGCGGCGGGCCCCGCCGCGAACTCCAGCACCTCCATGCGCTCCACGAACACCGTTTCGCTCGTCCTCGCCTCGCTCCTCCTCGTCCCCGTCGCGTCCTCGTGCGTCGCCGTCGCTGCGGTCGGAGCGGGCGTGCTCGTCGGCCAGAAAGTACTCGACGACAACGTCTACCTGGGCCAACTCACGACGGATGCGAACCGCACGTGGGCCCAGACCAAGACGACGCTGTCGCACATGAGCCTGAAGCCCGTCGACGCCAACAACGAGGTCCGTCGAGCGATCGCCGACATCGACGGCTCCAAGGTCACGGTCGTCGTCGAGACCTATGACCTGAACCGCAGCCAGATCCGTGTGTCGGCGACGAAGTTCGGCTTTTCCTCGAGCGAAACGGCGCGCGTCGTGTTCGAGCGCATCACCGCGGATCTCGATCGCAGCACGCACTCGGGCGAGTAGTCGAGTTGGGTCCGGATCGCGCGCGCGTCGCGAGATCCGGCTCGTGCACGAAACGAGGCGGGAGACCGCGCTCGCAGGTCGGCCCAGTCCGCTGCGGTAGGTCAGCACGCACCGTCGCGAGCGACGCGCGGTCACGAACGACGTACCCCTACCGCGCCAAATGCTGCCGCGCGCCCAGTGCTACGGCGCGCCCAGTGCTACGGCGCGCCCAGTGCTACGGCGCGCCCAGTGCTACGGCGCGCCCAGTGCTACGGCGCGCCCAGTGCTACGGCGCGCCCAGTGCTGCGGCGCGCTAAGTGCTGCGGCGCGCCCAGTGCTACGGCGCGCCCAGTGCTGCGGCGCGCCCAGTGCTGCGGCGCGCTAAGTGCTGCCGCGCGCGCCCGAGCGGCGCGCGCGCACGGCTTTCGGGCGATCGTCGCGCGCCGTCGCGCGGTCGGGATCCGCGCTCGATGTGCCCGCGCGCGAGCGTTTCGCGGCGCACGAGCGGCAATACCCCCGCAGGCGCAGGTCGTGCGCCACGAGCACGAAGCCCTTCTTCGCCGCGGCCTCGACCTGCAGCGCTTCGATCCGGTCGTCTTGGAACTCCTCGATCTTCCCGCAGTCGAGGCACAGGAGGTGATCGTGGTGCGCGTGGCCCAGCACGTGCTCGTACACGAGTTCTCCCCGCCCTGCATCGAGCCCTTCGACGAAGCCGCCCTCTTGGAGCAGCGCGAGCGTGCGGTAAACCGTCGCGCGCGAAACGTGCGGTCCGGGCTCGGCCTTCAACCAGGCGTACAACTCCTCCGCGCTGAAATGCTCGTGCGTTGCGAACGCGCGATCGAGGATGCGCCGCCGCTGCGCCGTGAGCTTGAGCTCGTGCGAACGCAGGAAGGTCTCGAATCGTTGGACGATTTGTTCGGGCTTCAAGGCGTCCACACTCTCGCAAGAGCGTGACCTCGGAGCCAAGGCCGAAGCCGCGCGTGTTCGCCGGGCGCCCGCGAAGCCGCGCGCGAGGAAGCTCGGACTCCACCGCTCAGGGCTGTGTGCGCGGTCGCCCCACGCCGCCCGGGCGCGGACCGCGGCGCGGACCATCGAGCGACGAACCGCTCGAATCCGGCGTCGGCTCGGGCTCGGGCGTGCGCACACGCCGCGCAACTTCCCGCGTGCCGATGTCGCGCCGACAGAACTTGCCCTGCCAGTGAATGCGGTCGTAGGCCTCGTACGCGCGCTGACGCGCTTCCTCGAGATCCTTGCCCATCGCGGTGATGCACAGGACGCGGCCGCCCGCCGTGACGATGTCGCCCTTCGCCGTGCGTTGCGTTCCGGCGTGGAAGATCACGACTTCGGGGATCTCTTCCGCCGCGACGAGCCCGTCGATCGGATCGCCCTTGCGCACCGTGCCGGGATAACCTTCGGCCGCGGCGACGACGCCGACGCACACGCGCTCGTCCCACTCGACGCCCGGAATGTCCGTGAGCTTCCCATCCGCGGTCGCGATGAGGATCGGGAGGAGATCGCTCTTCAAGCGACGCACGAAAGCCTGAGTCTCCGGGTCACCGAAGCGCGTGTTGTATTCGAGCACGCGCGGCCCGGCTTCCGTCATCATCAGGCCGGCGTAGAGCACGCCGCGGAACGGGATCTCTTCGCGACGCAGTGCGTGAACACTCGGCACGACGACGCGTTGCTCGACCTGTTTCTGAATGCGCTTCGTGAGCGACGGGACGGGCGAGTACACGCCCATGCCACCCGTGTTCGGACCCGTGTCGCCTTCACCGACTTGCTTGTGATCCATGACCGGCTCGAGGATCAGGATCGTTTCGCCGTCCGTGATCGAGAGGCACGAAGCCTCTTCGCCGATCAAACATTCCTCGACCACGATGCGATCGCCCGCGGCGCCGAGCGTGCGCTTCTCCATGACGGCATCGACGGCCGCGCAGGCTTCTTTCGCATCGTGCACGATGAAGACGCCTTTGCCGGACGCGAGGCCTTCGGCTTTGACGACCTGAGGCCAAGTCGTGCAGCTCTCGAGGTAGCTCTTCGCGACGCCCGATCGATCGAACTTGCGCCAACCCGCTGTCGGGATGCGATGGCGGTCGAGGATCTCCTTCGCGAAGACCTTCGAACCTTCGAGCTTGGCGCCGGCCGCGCCGGGACCGAAGACGCGAAAATTCGCAGCGCGCAGTTTGTCGGCCACGCCCAGCACGAGCGGATCCTCGGGACCGATCACGACGAGGTCGGGCTTCTCCTTCTGCGCGAGCGCGAGGATCGCTTCGACGTCGGTGACCTTGAGGGATACGTTGCGACCGACTTGCGCCGTGCCCGGATTCCCCGGCGCGCACACGACTTCCGGAGCGAGCGGAGAGCGCGCGATTTTCCAAGCCAGCGCGTGTTCGCGCCCGCCGCTCCCGACGACGAGGACCTTCATCCAAACCCTTCCGCGCGACGCATCGTGCTGCGCCACCCGCTATCGCCTGCCGACCCTGCCCCGGACGCGCCGCGCGCGCACCTTGGCCCCACAGGCTACAGCGCGGAGGCACGGCACGGAACTGCACCCCCGCCGATGAGGCGGCGCGGGTCGTTCGCGCGGCACGCAGCGCGGACGATTCCGAGTCGCCCACGTCCGATGGAAGCGTGCGCGAACGGCGTAGACTCCGCCGCCGTGACCCGAGGAACGCGCGCGGACGGCCCGGCCAAAGATCGGACGGCCGCCCATGCGCCGCGCGGCGCGTGGAGCAGGGCGGCGTGGATCGCCGGACCCGCCCTGTTCGCGCTCGTCAGCTTCCTCGGGACGCCGATCACCGCCGCGGGAACGCCGGCCGCCTTCGCGCTCGCGACCGCCCTCTGGATGATCGCGTGGTGGGGCACCGGGGCCGTGCCGCTGTGGGTCACGGCGCTGTTGCCGCTCGTCGTGTTCCCGCTCGCCGGCGTGCACCGCGGCGCTGCGCTCGAGCGCGCGGTCAGCTCGAGCGGACCGTACCTCAGCGCCTACGTCCTCCTTTTCCTCGGCGGGATGGCGATCGCGGCCGCGCTGCAGGAGACCGGCATCCATCGCCGCATCTCGCTGGCGATCCTCGCGCGCACGAAGTCGTCGCCGCTCCACGTGCTGGCGGGCGTTTTCATCGCGACGAGCGTGCTGTCCATGTGGATCTCGAACACGGCGGCAGCGACGCTCGTGCTCCCGATCGCGCTGTCGCTCCTGCACGAGATCGAGCCTCGCGCGGGCGTGCGCGCGCGGTTCGCGGCGGCACTCGTCCTCGCGGTCGCTTGGGGCGCGAACGTCGGCGGCATCGGCACGAAGATCGGCACGACGACGAACATGCAGCTCGCCGGATTCCTCTCGGCGCGCGGCCAAGAGGTCTCCTTCGTCGAGTTCGCCCTGATCGGCAGCGGCTTCGTCCTGATCTTCGTTCCGCTGGCGATCACGGTCCTGTGGCGCGTCGCCCGTGTCGACGCGCCTTCGTCGGACGAGATCGCGCGCGGAATTTCGCAGGCGATCCCGGTCGCCGAGCGTTGGTCCGCCGGTGAGCGCGCGGTCGCCATCGTGTTCGCCGCGACGGCTCTGGCCTGGATCAACGCGCAGTCGATCACGTCGTTCCTCGCGAGCACGTTTCCCACGCTCGGTCTCGGCTCGCGACACGTCGAGGCCGGCGCCGCCCTCGCGGCCGCGTTCGTCCTCGCCGTGTGGAAACCCGCCCGCCAGGACCTCCTCGGCCGCGAGTCGCTGCGCGCACTGCCGTGGGCCGCGCTCCTCTTGATCGGTGGCAGCTTCGCGCTCGCCGACGGAATCGCCGCGAGCGGCCTCGCCGAAGCGATCGCGCCGGGATTCGAGCGCTTGCGAACTCTCCCACCGTTCGCGCAGAGCCTCATCGTCGCGATCGTCGCCGTCTCCGCATCCGCGGTTGCCTCGAACACGGCGACGATCGCGATCCTCCTGCCGCTGATCGCCGCCGCCGCGCCACCGGAAAACGCGCTGACTCTGCTCTTCACGGCGACGATCGCGAGCTCCTGCGACTTCGCTCTACCGGCCGGAACTCCACCGAACGCGATCGCATTCGCCTCGGGCCGCGTGCCGTTCCTCGTCATGCTGCGCACCGGCGCGGTCCTCGACGTCTTGGCCGCCGTCGTTGCCGCGTCGTGGTGCGCGCTCGTGGTCGACTTCATCCTCGGCTGAGCCGGAGCAGCGTTTCGGACGCGCGGCGTGGAGCGTTCGGATCGCAGCTGGTACCCTCGTCGCCGACGCGGATCGGGGAGTACCTCAGTTGGTAGAGGCGAAGCTTTGGGTGCTTCGAGTCGTGGGTTCGAGTCCCATCTCCCCGACCACCCTCGTGCCCCTAGCGCCCGTAGCTCAGCTGGACAGAGCATCGGATTTCTAATCCGACGGTCGGTGGTTCGAGTCCACCCGGGCGTGCCAGCTCGCGCGACTCGTGCGCAGTGAAAGGGACGCCGCGTGCAAACGGGATCCGACAGATTTCGAAAGCTCCAGAGCAGATGTCTCCTGCAGAGCAGATCCCGGCGCGAACGTGGGTGCGCCGACAGCGGCGCACGCGAGGAGGACGAAACAGAAAGGGTGAGGGTTCGTGCGCGGGCCTCGATGTGCACGTCTTCGGGTAGGCGCGGGCGCGCTCGCTTCAGGCATCGCGAATCGAGCCCACTACGCCGCGGTCCGCTCGCGGTGGAGAGCACTGCTCGCACGAGCACACGCGCAGGGAAGACGCCCTGATCCCTCGGCCGGCTCCACGTCCCTCGGAGGTATCCTCGCGAACCGCCGAACGCGCGCTGTCAGCGCGGGCCCGAAGCCGGTTCGCTCGCCGAACTCTGGCGAACCTCCAGCGCGCGGAGCACGAAGTTCGCGTCCTTGCCGCCCGGTCGGAGGCGCAGTTTTCCGCCGAAATCATGGGGCAAGTCCAGCGCCACGTCGTTCGCGCCGGCCTCGAGCGGCACCTGGACGATCTGCATCCGCGTGAACGTCGGGTTCTTGAGCGTCGAATAGAACACGTTGCAGATCGTCGCTGCGTCGCAGTCGATCGCGAGCCGGAGTCGCACGTTCGAACTCGCGTCCACGATCACGCTCGGGAGTTCGAACGCGAGCGCCTCCCCCTTCGACTTCAGTTGGAATCCTCCCCCGCGTGGATCGTCGAAACGCTGCGGTTCTTCGGCATCGAACGTGCGCAGCGATGCGCTGTCTTGCGTCAAGGTCCACAGAACGGTTCCGCTCGCGAGGAACTCCTCCACGGCGACGCCGCGCGCCATCGTCTGGATCCCCATGTCGGGCTTTTCGAGAGAGCGCTCGACCGTGAGGATCACGACCACGTCGCAACCTTCTCGCGCGATCAACGCTTCGGACAGGGAGTAGGACCAGATGCAGCGCAGTCTCTCGCAGTGTTGCGCCAAGAAGGGTTGCAGCGCGGGCCCGAACGAATCGTGCAAGAGGACGACGCGGGGCAATGCGGGATCGTCGCGTTCGGTCACGCGCTCCTCGACGAAGCGGTACGGCAGCGGTGAGGGCGCGATCTCGAAACCACCCGTCGGCACGAAGTCCAAGTGAGTTCCGAACGGCCAATCGATGAGCAGCGGGTACCCGAGCGAGTCTTGATTCTGCGGCGGATAGGGCGGTCGTGCGTACGCTCCGCGCGGCAGCCGACGGATCGCAGGAAAGTGTGTCGCGAGGCGCTGGAGAATCGCTTCCGAGCCGGCCCAAGCGCCGCGCGGCGTCCAGTGACTGCCCTCGGGGAAATAGGTCCTGTCGAGGTCCTCGTCGTGGGTCTTTTCAGCGAGCAGAGCGGGTCGCAGATCCAAGAAGTCGACGCCTTCGGTCCGCGCCATCCGCTCTGCGAGCTGGTCGAGCCGAGTCGGTCCGACCGGGCTCGCAGCGGGCGGCAGATGCTCGGGATACAGCGACTCCTTGTTCGGGACGATCACGCGCAGCAGCCGGATCCCGCGAGCCGCGAGTTGGCTCGTTTCTGCGACGAGGCTCGCCGCTCGGCGATCGAGTTCCGCCACCGTGAACGGTCGCGAGCCGCGATGGTCCTCGAGCACGCCCTCGCCCACGTAGAAGAGCCAACCCGGCGAGCCGGGCGCGATGCCCTTCGTCGCGGGCACGCGGAGTCCGAGCACGAGTGCGTGGTTGCGCCACGTCAGGAGTTCGGTGCGCAGGCCGAGATGGTCGCGATGCCAGGCCTCGAGGCTGCGTGCGAACAGACCGACATCGCGCGCCGCGCGCGGAAGGGTCGGGAATCGCGCCGGCGTGCGACCTTCGCGTCGAACGGACGCGCCGTCGGCGGGACGCAGCACGGAATCGAGAGCTGGTGCCGTGAGTCCGACGACGAACAAGATCGCGCACACGACCGCGAGGCGACGCGCCCGCGGAGCCATCGTGGTGGAGCCGGATCCGGGAACTTCGCGCTGCGTCGCGGCTCGATCCAGCGCGCGGTCCGGGCTCTTCATGGGCGTCCGATCGCATCCTAGCGCGGTGATGCGGCCTCACAAGCCACGGCGCGTCGCCGCGCGGAGCTCCGCGACCCGGCGACGCGACGGCGATCGGCGCGAATGCCGCGGGTTCGGCATCCGACGCGATCGAGGACCCTTCTCAACCGCGACGGACTTTCTTGCGCGCCCCAATCTTCTTGACGGCCTTGGTGCCGGCCTTCTTCACGGTCTTCCGCGCGGCCTTTTTCACTGCCCCCTTTTTCACTGCCCCCTTTTTCACTGCCGCCTTCTTCACTGCCGCCTTCTTCACTGCCGCCTTCTTCA
>Ga0163149_10003581_pt1 | contig 17577 bp, 8 predicted proteins | sample OliLakLV19MP5G1_FD_148604 | JGI IMG/M metagenome (GOLD analysis project Ga0163149, IMG submission 148604) | Freshwater microbial mat bacterial communities from Lake Vanda, McMurdo Dry Valleys, Antarctica - Oligotrophic Lake LV.19.MP5.G1 | ecosystem: Environmental > Aquatic > Freshwater > Lake >...
CCTCTACAACTACGCGGCGGGACTCTCGATCTACATGATCACGACGTCGGCGCTGGGCATCGTCGAACAGATCTACATCAAGAAGCGTTGGCCGATCGACGACACGGAGCTGCCGACGAAGAAGGACGGCTTCATGTCCAAGTTGATGGCCGCGCAGGCCGAGCGCGCGAAGGCGATGCAGGCCGATCAGCAGCGCAAGAAGAAGAAGTAGGTCGCGCGTGTCGTCCGCGACGATCGCCGCCATCGCGTCCCCGCCGGGTGCGGGAGCGCGCGGGATCGTGCGCATCTCGGGGACGAAGGCGCGATCGATCGCGCGCGCGGCGTGGGTTGGTGATCCGCCGGAGTTCGCCGCGCGCGCGCTCGTCACGGGACGCGTGCACGACGGCCGCGGATCGCAACCGGTCGTGTGCTTGTGGATGCCCGGACCGCGTTCGTTCACGGGCGAAGACGTCGTCGAGCTGCATGCACCGGGCTCGCCGCCGCTCGTCGCGGCGCTCTTCGCGCGCGTGCTCGAACTCGGCGCGACGGCCGCGCGTCCGGGTGAGTTCACGCGGCGCGCGTTCGAGAACGGGCGCATCGACTTGACGCGTGCCGAGGGCGTGCTCGAACTCGTCGCCGCGCGCAACGACGACGAAGCGCGCGCGGCGGGGCAGTTGCTCGTGGGAGGCCTCGGAACGCGCGTCGACACGTTGCGCGACGCGCTCGACGAATTGCGCGCACTGTGCGAAGCCAGCCTCGATTTCGACGAGGCGGACACGGGGCACGTGCCGCTGTCCGAACTCCGAGCGTCGGCGCGCGCGATCCGGGTGGGCCTCGGTGAAGCGCTCGAGTTCGAGCGCGCTCGATCGCGCTCGACCGGGTTGCCGCGCATCGCTCTGGCCGGCGCGCCGAACGCTGGGAAGAGCACGCTGTTCAACGCACTCGCCGGAGCCGACGCCGCGATCGTGAGTCCGCTGGCCGGCACCACGCGCGACACCTTGGAGGCCGAGATCGCGTTCGACGGCCGGCGCGCGGTGCTCTTCGACACGCCCGGCGTGGACGAGGGCGCGGTCGGCGTGGATCGCGCCGCGCAAGTCGTCGCGAAGGAGCGCGTGGCGAGCGCGGACCTCGTCCTCTGGGTCGTCGACGCGGCCGGCGAGGCGCGCGATCTCGAGGCGGAGCGCGCGGAGCTTCCCGCCCGCAGGGCGGTCGTTCTCGCCTGGGCGCAAGTCGATCGCGTCGGAGCGCGTTCCGTTCCCGACGACCGCGCTCTCGCGGTTTCAGCCGTCGTTCCCGTTTCGGCCGCGACGGGTCGAAGTCTGTCGGACCTGTCGCGCGCGCTGTCGACCGCTCTCGAGGTCGACGAGTTCGGCTCCGAAGCCGGACCCGTCGCCCGCGAACTCGCCCAACGCCACGTCGGCGGCCTGGAAGCCGCCGACGCCGAGCTCGAACTGGTTCTCCAAGTGCTCGATCACTCCGGCCCGCTCGACCTCGCCGCCGAACACCTCCGCCGCGCGAGCGCCGGCCTCGACGAGATCCACGGTGGAACGACGCCCGAGGACCTGCTCGACCGGATCTTCGCGCGTTTCTGCCTCGGAAAGTGATGTGGCCGATGTACCACTGCACCCTCAGGTCGAGCCGTACTTGAACGTGCGAGGAGGCAGGTGATCGACGCACGCCCGACTGCGCGACGCGAGGTCCGCGCGTGATGGCGACGAGGGGCCGCTCGAGGCGATCCCCTGAACTGAGAGCTTCGGCACCGAGAGCTTCGGCACCGAGAGCTTCGGCACCGAGAGCTTCGGCACCGAGAGCTTCGGCACCGAGAGCTACGGCTTCAGCGCGAGCCCGCGGTCAGGGCCCGACGATCATGTCGAAGGGATTGCCTCCGACACCGATCGGCGCAGGTGACAACTGCACGTCCGTGTCGGCATCGAACACGAGGACACCGCCCGCGATTCCTCCACCATCCGGGACCGGATAGAAGACTTGCCGACGTGCATCGTCGAAGGCGATCGTGTCGACCCGGCCGTTGATGGAGACGTGCAGCTCGGCCAGTTGGCCCATTCCGCGCCGGAAAACGCGCAAGTGCGTCGACGCGACGATCGATGTGTGCGCGATCGCGAACCCCTTGTCGTCGTCGACCATCACGTAGGGACCGAGGTCGGCACCGCACTGGAACTCGGTGAGCACGAAGCCCATCGTTCGTCCCGCGTTCAAGTCGACTTCCTCGATGCCCGTCGGAACCCACCCGCCCCAGTCGTTGTCGACGCCGGCGCAGCTGACCCACAGTCGATCTCCGCCCTTGCTGAGCTGCATGCGGTATTCGGGACGCAGCCCTTTCAACTCGATGACGCTCTCGAGGATCACGGGCGGGTTCGGATTGAAGCCCGGGGCGAGCACGGCGAGCATCGCCCCGTGTTCGGTGTACGCATTGCGGTCGTAGCGCTGCATCTGCAGGTACACACGCATCCCCACGACCTCCATCATCGACACGTCGGGCAGTCGATCCGCGTCCGCGTAGGCGCTGAGATCCTGGCCGACCGAGACCACGCCCGTCGCCGTGTCGAGCCACCACACGTGCGCGCTGTCGTGGTCGGAGATCAGCGCCATGGTCGGACCCACCATCGCCAGGTCGCGCGGCGCGATGACCTGCGGGATCGAGAACTGCTGGATCAGCCCGAGGCCCGGCAGCGCGCGCACCTGAACGGTTCGGTCGTGACGGCCGAGCACGTAGAGCTGACCGTTGAAGACGTGCACGATCGAATCGGGGCTCGCCGTGGCCGCCAGCGGAGTCGCGGCCCAGGGCGGCGCGGTGTCGACCACTGAAATCGCACCCGTCGTGCTGCTCAGGTTCGTCGCCACGAACAAGTTCCGGGACGGAGCCGGCTGGAATGCGAACGCCGAGCAGCAGATCGCCAGCGCCAACGCGGAGAGGAGCGGAGTCTGGAGCATGATGGCCTCGAAAGTCGGTCGGAGTGGGGGAGCGATGCTCGCTCGATCGGGGCGCGGGCTGGGACCCGGTGGAACGAGGCCGGGTAGCCCGAGGGCGAGTCGTCCACCGCCCAGCGTCGCGCGTCGGGCACGGAAAGCACGCTGAAATTCTCGGGCCCGGCCAGGCCCAGGGCTGGTTCGGTCCGAGGCGTCCCGTTCGGGCGCGACCTCGACCTGGAAGCCGCGGGTCCCGAGTTCCGAAGTGGTGGGACCTCGGGTCTCCGGCTCCACGCCGAGAGGTCGGATCACGACGTGGGCTGGGAGTGCCCGGAGTCACCGCGCCGCGTACGCCCCTCGCCGACCGCAGTTCCCGTCGCGACGCGCCCGGATCGGACTTTCCCGCGCGTTGACACCCCACATCGAGCGTGTTGGGATCTCCCGGGCCCAACCACTGGGGGCCCGCCCCTCCTGCACCCCCCATGCGCTGCCCCCGTTGCAAAGCCGACGACGACCGTGTCGTCGACTCCCGGGCGAGTTCCGACGGGGGCGTCATCCGCCGCCGCCGCGAGTGCTTGGCGTGCTTCTTCCGCTACACGACGTACGAGCGCATCGAGGAAACCCCGCTCCGCGTCATCAAGAAGAGCGGCGAGCGCGTCCGCTTCGAGCGCGATCGCGTCCTCGCCGGGATGATCCGCGCTTGCGAGAAGCTCCCGGTCGCCATCGAGGAGCTCGAGGCCGCCGCCTTGCGCGTCGAGACGCGTTGTCAGGAGGAATACGACCGCGAGGTCCAGAGCTCCGTCATCGGCACGATGGTCATGGAGGAGCTGCGCAAGCTCAACCAAGTCGCGTACGTCCGCTTCGCCAGCGTCTACCGCGAGTTCAAGGACGTGTCGCAGTTCCTCGAGGAGTTGAAGCCCATCCTCGAACAGCGTGGAGGCAAACTGTGAAGCCTGCGCGCGTCCGTCGTCGCGACGGAACGATCGTGCCGTTCGAGCGGCGTCTCGTCGAAGCGGCTGTCGGCCGAGCGGCGGAGCGCGCGGGCGACGAGGGTTCGCGCGCGCCGGCCGAGGTCGCGGACCTCGTCGAGATGGCGCTCGCGCGGAGGTACGGCGCGGATCGCGTGTCGAACGATCGGGCTCGCGCTGATGCGGCGGTGAACACGTCGCTGCCGGGCGTCGAGGAGATCGAGGATCTCGTCGAGGAATCGCTGGTCGAGCTGGGTCATGCGGGCGTCGCGAAGGCGTACATCCTCGACCGTGCTCGCGATGCGCGCGTGCGCGCGGCGCTCGGAGCGGGGGACGAGGACACGCAGCTCGGCCGGCGCGCGCCGCGCGTCGTCGTTCATGGCGGTCTCGAAGCTTGGAGTCGCGCGCGCATCGTCGCGGCGCTCGTCTCGGAGGCGGATGTCCCGCGCGGACTCGCCGACGAAGTCGCGGCGCGTGTCGAGGAACGTGTGTTCGCCAGCGGGTGGAAACGCGTTTCCACGGCGCTCGTGCGCGAGCTCGTCGACAACGAACTCGTCGAGCGTGGGTTGCAGGACGTGCTGTCGCGCACGCGGCCTGTCGGCGTGCCGCGTCACGATCTGACGCGCTGGATCGCGGCGACGACGCCGGAGCGCGAACCGGGTTCGGCGGATGCGCGCGATCTCGAAGCGCGCGTTTCGGGCGAGATCTTGCGGCGTTATGCGCTCGAGGACGTCTTGCCAGCAGCGCTCGCCGATGCGATGAGCGACGGCGACTTCGGCCTCGAGGATCTCGAACGTGTCCACGAGGACCTCGTCATCGCGGTGCCGTGCGAGCTCTTGGTCGCGGGCGAGCTCGATGGCGCGAAAGCGTTCGACGTCGTGGGTGAAGTCGCTGCTCTAGCGCCGCGCGTCGCCCGTCGCGTCGTGCTCGAGGACTGCGGCGATTTGTTCGCCGTGCTCGGTCGCGCGCCGCGATCGGGTGCGTCGGATCGCAGCGCGAGCTGGATCGCGTCCATCGCGGCCGTCGCGCGCGCTTCGGATCGTGCGATCGATCTCACCGTGCGCTTGAAGAGCCGCGACCGTGGTCCCGCGGCACCGCCGTGGTTCGAACGACTCGTCGCGGATCTCGCTCTGGCCGAAGCCGAAGGGCCGCGGGCGGAACTGCCGCGACTGCTCGTCGACACGGGCGAACTCGTCGAAGCGGCCGCATCCCATCCGGCGATCGAGCGCGGCGTCGAACTGCTCCTCGCGCGCGGACGCATCGTGCCGACGTTCGGGTCGGGCACGGAGCGCTGCGCGGGTCCGGGACTCGCGCGCGGATCGCGTGAACACGGCGCGCTCGCGTTGCGCGCGGCGGCCACGTTGAACTTGCCGCGCGCGGCTCGTCGCGCGGGTCCGTGGCGCGAGGATGCGCTGTTCGAGGAGTTGCACAAGGTGCTCGGACTGGCGCTCGATGCGCTGGCCTCGCTACGCGATCTGCGCCGTGGCGCGCCCGCCCGAGCGTTGCGCGCGCGCACGGCTCACGCGATCGTACCCGTTGGTCTTTCCGAAGCCGTTCGCTGGATCGGCGATGGTCATGCGCGCCCGGAAGTGGCGGCGCGCGTGCTCGCGTTCCTCGTCGAAGCGGCCCAACGACTGGGGCAGGAGCGCGATCTCCTCGTCACCGTGTGCGGCGCGTTCGGCGAGCGCGACGCGCGGCGTTTCGCGAGCCTCGATGCGCGGCGATTCCAGACCGTGCAGCAGAACTTGTTCGCACTCGACGATGCGACGCCCGCGTCGGCCTCGACGACGCACGGCTTCGATCTCGCAAGTCTCGGCGAATCGAACGCGACGCGCGCGGACGACCTCGGCGGTGCTCTCGCTGCGATCGGCACGGGCGTTCTCGATGCGCCGGGCCTCGTGCGATCCATGGCGCGACCGCAGGACGGTCGCATGCCGTTGCTCGCCGGCCTCGACGCGTTCGAGCGCGCACGCGCGCGCCATCGCGCTCGGACGACCGTTCTCTACGCACTGCCGCGCTCGACTGCCGACGCCACGCTCTACACCGACGACGCTCCGGCGCTCACCTGACCGACGATCTGCTCCCCGCTGAACTCAGCCGATCCCCGCCGATTCCCGCCGATTCCTTCACCGACCATGCGACTGAAACGACTTCAGCTCTTCGGGTTCAAATCCTTCGCCGACCGCACCGCCTTCGAGTTCGGCGAGGACACTCTCACCGGCGTCGTCGGCCCGAACGGCTGCGGCAAGAGCAACGTCGTCGACTCCGTGCGTTGGGTCCTCGGCGAACAGCGTCCGACTTCGATGCGCGGCGGCGAGATGACCGACGTCATCTTCAAGGGCTCGTCGAGTCGGCCCGCGCTCTCCGTCGCCGAGGTCACGCTGATCCTCGACAACGGCGCGCAGAAGCTCGAAGGCCACGGTCCCGAGGTCGCGATCACGCGGCGCGTTTTCCAGAGCGGCGAAGGCGAGTACCTCGTCGACGGACAGAAAGTGCGTCTCAAGGACGTGCGCGAGATGCTGTTCGACACCGGGCTCGGCAGCCGCGGCTACTCGGTCCTCGAGCAGGGCAAGATCGACGCGGTTCTCTCGGCGAATCCGGTCGAACGGCGCCGAATCTTCGAGGAGGCGGCCGGTGTTTCTCGGTATCGCCAGCGTCGTCAGGAGACCGAACTCCGGCTCAAGCGCGTAGCGGACGACCTCGCGCGGCTCGACGACCTGCTCGGCGAACTCGCCAGCCGCGTGCGCAGTTTGAAGATCCAGGCCGGCAAGGCCGAGCGTTGGACCGAAGCGCGCACGGAATGGGTCGAGGCGCGCACGCGTCACGCGCGCCACGGTCTGTGGTTGCACGGCGAGGCGCTCACGAGCCTCGCGGCCGAGGCTGCGGCGCTCGAGGCGCGCGCCACGGAATTGCGCGAAGCGCGCGACGCGGCCGAGTCCGATCGTCAGCTCCGTGAGAAGGAGCGCGCGGCGCTCGCGGCGGAACACGATCGCGCTTCGTCGGATGCATCGCGTCTCTCGGGCGAGTCGCGCGCGGTCGACGAGCGCGTACAGAACTTGCGCGCGCGGATCACCGAGGCACAGAACGCGGGGCGCGACGAAGCGCAACGAGCGGCGACATTGCTCGAAGTACTGAAGGTTCGTCGCACGGAATCCGCCGAGCTCGCCGAGCGCGTGCGCGAGCTCGAAACGGCAGCGCGGGAAGCCCACCAAGTCGCGATGACGCGCAGCCAAGAGCTGGCGCAGACGTCGAATCGCGCGTTCGAGTTGCGCGGCGCGATCGAACAACGCGGTCGGCAGTTGCTGCGCCTAGTCGCCGAGCGCACGCAAGCCGAGAACCGCATCGCGGCGCTCGAAGGTGCGTTGACGCAAGCACGCGAGCGCGATGCGCGGCACCTCGAGCGTTTCGACGGCGCCCGCTCGGCGCTCGATGTCCAACGCGGCGAGGAAGCCGGACTCGTCGAAGCCGCGCGCATCGCCGCGGAAGCCTTGCACGCAACCGACGCCGCTCGGCGATCGCTCGCGCAAGCGATGAGCGATCTCGGGAACGAGCTCGCCAAGGCCGACGCGGAGAAGAAGAGCGTCGAGATCGAACGCGCTGGAACCGCGAGCCGCATCGACGTCCTCTTGGACCGCGAACGCGATCTCGAAGACCTCACCGCGGGCGGGAAGACGGTTCTCGAAGCCGTCGAACGCCGCGCAGAGCCCGTCGCGAAGGACGAGCTCCAAGGACTGCTCGCGGACCACCTGCGCACGGACACGGCGCACGCGCGCGCTCTCGACGCGGCGCTCGGCGAGCGCGGCAGCGCGCTCGTCGCGAAGAGCCGCGAGTCGGCGGAAGCCGTCCTGCGTTGGTTGCGCGCTCGCGAAGCCGGTTCGGCCGGGCTCGTCTTGCCGCAAGCGCTCGCGCAGCTCGAAAAGGCGGCCGAAATCGACGATCCGCGCGTGATCGGGCCGTTGCTCGAGTTCGTGCGCACGGCCAAGCGTTTCGAACCGCTCGCTCGCGCGCTCCTCGGCGACGTGTTCGTCGCACGCGATCTCGAAGCGGCACTCGAGCTCGTCGCGGAGCATCCGCGTGCGCGCTTCGTGACTCTCGAAGGCGACATCGTGGACGCCGCCGGTGTCGCCGGTGGTCACCGCGCTCTCACGCAAGGTGCCGTCGGTCGCCGCGCGAGCGCGGAAGAGCTGTCGGCGCGCGTTGCTGAACTCGATCTGCGCATCGTCGACCTCGATGCGCGGCGTTCGGAGAGCGTGCAGCGACGCATCGCGCTCCAGAAGGATTGGGAACGTTCCAGTCAGGAGCTCGAAGCACGACGGAATGCGCGGATGCAAGCCGACTCCGCGCTGTCGACGGCGCGCGCGCGGTTGCGCGACCAGGACGCGTTCGTGCGCGCGCTCGAGCAAGAAGGTCGGGCGGCCGAGGCCGAAGCTGCCCGTCTCACGAAGGATCTCGAGGATTCGCGCGCGCGGCACACGGGTGCGAGCGCCGGTCACGACCTCGAACGCGATGCGCACGCGGCGCTCGAAGAGGAACGCTCGGGCCTCGACGGTCGCCGTCAGGAACTCGGGTCGCTGGAGGCCGAAGCGCGCTCGACCGCAGCGCGCGCGCGCGCCGTTTTCGAGGGTGAATCGCGGCGCAATGCCGACCTCGCGCGCGTGTTGACGGACAACGAACGCGAGCACGAACGCGCCGCGCGGCTCGCCGCGGAACACGCGCACGTGGCGGAAAAGGGCTCCGTCGAGCTGGAAGCGCTCGAAGTGCGCAGCGCGGAACTGCTCGAGGAACGCGCCGCGGCCGACACACGCGTGCAAGAGTTGCGCGCCGCGCTCGAAGCCGGCGTCGACGGGATGACGCTGGCGCAAGGTCGCGAGTCCGCGGTGTCACGCGAGCTCGAGAGCGTCGCCTCGAGCCTTGCGAACGTGCGCCTCGCGGAGCAGCGCGAGCGCCTGGCGCGCGAGGAGATCGGCAGGCGAGCCCTGGAAGACCTGGCGCTCGAAGAACCCGGTCTTCTCGACGGGTTCGAACCCGACGAGGATCTGCGCGAGATCGAAGCGCTCCACGCGTTGGATGTTTCGGTGCGCGAGCTGAAAGCGCGCCTCGACAAGATCGGTCCGGTGAACACGGAGGCCGTCGCCGAGCTGCAAGAATCCGGCGGGCGCCTCGATTTCCTCGAGAACCAGCGTCGTGACCTCGTGCAGTCTCGCGACGTCCTCGCCGAAGCGATCCGCGAGATCGACGGCGAATCGAAGCGCCTCTTCCACGAAACGTTCGAAGCCGTGCGCGTGAACTTCCAGCGCATCTTCCGCCAGCTCTTCGGCGGCGGGAAAGCCGACGTGACGTTGACCGAAGGCGACGATCCGCTCGACGCCGGCGTCGAGATCGTGGCGCGTCCGCCGGGCCGTGAACTGTTGCCGATCGGACTGCTTTCCGGCGGCCAACGCACGCTGACCGCGCTGGCGCTGCTCTTCGCCGTCTTCGAAGCGAAGCCCAGCCCGTTCTGCATCCTCGACGAAGTCGATGCCGCGCTCGACGACGTGAACGTCTCGCGCTTCCTGGCGATGCTCGACGGCTACCGCGCGACGACGCAGTTCGTCGTCGTGACCCACAACAAGGTCACGATGGCCGCGTGCCAGCGCCTCTACGGCGTCACGATGGAGACGAAGGGCGTCTCGCGCCAGGTCAGCGTCGAGATCGGCGACGTCGACCGCTGGGCCGAGAAGGCGATCGCCGGAGGACGGGAGGAGAACCTGCGACAGGTCGAGATGATCCCGCAGGCCGGTGGGGGACGGATCAGCGAAGTCACGGCGCATCCGGCGCCGTCGATGAACGCGCCGGTCGGCTGAGCCTCGGGAGTCGCTCCCCGGATCGGCGGCCCGTGAAGCCTTGACGAGATCTTGGCGCGGGTCCGCCACGCATCGCGCACGGGCCGGTTCATCGCCCGGCTGCGCTCACGGACTCGTCTGTCTGCTCGCCCCCTCCAGGCGGGCCCAGTAGGATTCCGACGAAGTCCCCACGATCTCCGCTGCGTGCTCGATCCGAAACGCGCGGAAGCCGCCACCCACGTCCTTGCAGAGCCCTCTCGACTCCCTCGACTCGGCGTGGCCACGGCTGCGATGGGGATCGGCCATCCGCGACCACGGGTGGACGATCCTCGCGGCCGTGATCTTCGTCGTGGCGACGATGGTCCTCACCGCCGACTTCACTTGGGGTCAGTTCGATCGCCGGCAGATCGGCATCGCATCGCTCGAGGACTACGACGTGCGCGCGCGCACGCGGCTCTTCCCTTTGGTTCTCGGAGCCGCGGTCGGCACGTTCGCGCTGCTCGCGTGGCTCTTGCCGCGACTGCAACGGAGGACCGGGCGCGAGCTCTTCGCCGCCGTCGACGCGGCGTTCCTGCCGTGCGTCCTGCTCACCTTCCTGTACACGTTTCGGCAGTATTCGCCGGGGGCGTGGGCGCTCCCGCCGACGTTCGCGGTGCTCATCCTCACAGTGTGGGGGATGGAGCGAGCCGGACTCCGGAATCGGCGGGCAACGGACCTGGGCCGAGATGCTCTGTGGCTCGGCAGCACTGCTTTCGCGTTCCTCCTCGTGATGATCGACGTGTCGACGGAACCGGTCACCTGGCCGTCGTCCTCCTGGTCGGTGCCGCTGCTGATCTTCCTCGGCGGGATCGTGATCTATCTCGTGCGCTGGCTCGTGTCGCGGCGTGCGGCCGAGGACGCTGCGCGCGCGGCCCACGATCGCTTCGTCCACGCGGCGAGCGCCCTCGCGGCACTGCCGATTTGCGCGGTCCTGCATCGCGAGCTGTTCCTCGTCCTGAACAACCGCGGGGTCACTTCGGTCGATCCAGGAACACTCCGCATCGCCGTGTTCGCGGGCCTCGTCGCGTGGATCGCCTGGCGTTTCGTGCGCGGGCCGCGACTCGTCGACGGCGCGCGACTCGACGTCGAACGCGTTCTCGGGCGCTGCGTGTTCCCTTGGCTCCTCGTCGGGATGTACGTCGTGTCTTACTGGGAGCCCGCGGTCCTGCTCTCCGACGACTTCTTCGAGTCGGGGAACCCCGCCCTGTTCGTGCAGCAGTGGGCGGACTTCGGCAAGGTCCCGTTCGTCGAGGTGTTCAACGCGCACGGCCTCTCGGACACCCTGTTCGCGTTCCTCGATCGCATCGTTTCGGGCATCCACCGGCCGAGTTGGCAGCTCTACGATTACCTCTACAGCGTGACGGCCGGGTTCGCGGTCTTCCACCTCGTACGTCGCGTTCTGGGCAGCGCCGCGAGCGCGATGTTCGTGTGGATGGCCCTGCCGTACGTGGACCAGCTATTCCATCCCGTGCCGGTCCACGGCGTCGTCCTGGTCTTCGGGGTCGTCTGGATCGCGCGTCGATCGAGCGTCGCGGCGTGGTGGGCTTTCGGCCTCCTACTCGCGTTCAGCTTCGCTTGGCGCCTCGACATCGGTTTCGCGGGCACGATCGCGACCGTGATCACGATTCTCTCCGTGAAGCTCTGTGCCGCCGCGTATCGGATTCCGTGGCGTGGAGTGCTCATCGGTGCCGCCGCCACGGCTGTCACCACGCTGGCGGTGATCGGCGGTGTTTGCGCGCTCTCGGGTCACAGCCTCTCCGACTGGCTCAGCGACATGGCGCTCGTCACGAACTCGAACCAGGGGTTCGGACTGACGCGCATCGCCGAAGAGCTCACCGAGGTCGTGCTGTGGCATCTGTACGTTCTGCCACTCCTCATGATCGCGCTCGGCGTGTGGCTCGTCGCTCGTTCCCGCGGACGACTCGACCTCAACACGCGCGCCGGATTCGTGTTCGTCGCGTGCATCTTCCTCTCGGCGTTCACGCTGGCGAACTTCCCGCGCGGTCTCGTGCGCCACACGTTCCTCGAGCAGGGCATGGCGATGACCTCGGCATTCACGATGGCGGTCATCGCCTTCTCGCCGGCCTGGATCTTCGACGCTGCGCGCCAGAAAACGATCTTCACGGCCTTCGTGCTCATCTCGTCGCTCCTGGCCTTCAACTTCGATCTCAACACGCCCGACGGACGACGGCTGGAACGGTCGGGCACGCGCTTCGAACGCTCAGTGCTTCGTGCTCAGATCTTGCCGCGTGTCGAAGCGAGCACTGCGATGTTCGATCGCGCGCCGATGTCCGAGCGCTACCGAAAGCGGCATCTCGAGCGCATCGGTCAATTCATCGATGCCGAGCTCACCGCGGATCAGACGTTCTTCGATCTCTCGAGCAGTCCGCTTCTCTACTACCACCTGCGCAGGCCCAGTCCGCACTGGCTCAATCACCTGCTGCTGGCCTACGACGATGGGTTGCAGAAGAGAGCGCTGGAAGAGTGGGGCCGTTGGGACACGCCCGTCTTGCTCATGCCTTTCTCGGCCGAAATGGCTCAATCCGACGGGGTTTTCGCCTGGGACACTCTCGACTCGGTCGAGATGCGGCTGCGACAATTCCGTCTCTACGAGCATGCGTACGCTTTCTACCAGCCGTATGGACAGATCGACCGCTGGCCGGTGTGGACGCGGAGGGACTGGATGCAGACGATGCCGCCGGTCGGCGACGACGTCCGCACGGAGTTGACGTGGACACCGGCCGGGTCGGATCGCGAGCTCGCCCTCGAGGGTCAGCCGTCGACGCGCGTCGTGATCCAGGACTCGGCGCCCGCACGGGTCGAAGAGATTCCCGCGTCCTGGAAGCGCACTCGATACGTGAAATTCGTCGGCTCCGCGGATGTTCCGACCACGCTGAAGCTGGAGTGGAGCACGGGGGATGGCGAACGCTTCCTCGCTGAGACGCGCACGTTGAAGTGGCCCCGCGAGGCACAGGGCGGCTACTACTTGCTGCCCGGCCACAAGGGCGAGCGCACGCTGAAGCACTTCACTGTTCGGGCCGGCCCCGGTCTGGATCTGGAGCGCGTCGAACTCCTCAGCGTGCTCTCGCGCGAGAGCTTCGACATCACGCAGAGCGCGCAAGCGTCGGATGTGTCCTCGTGGGGACACTTGGCACGGCTGTGGGGCGAGCACGACCCCGAAATGCGTCGGGATCTCCCGGTCCTGCGCACGTTGCACGACTTCCAGACCGCGCGGGAGCCTTCGTTCCACATGGCGTTGGACGCGACGTCCGATGCCGGATGGAACGAGGGCTTCGCGCGGGAAGGCGTCGCCATCCGGCTCGAGCGCGACCTCGACGCTGCCGGGGTGAAGGTGGGCGATTGGGTTTTGATCGGCGAACGAGGTCGCCACCGGGTGAACCGTATCGACGGTCGCGTCCTCTATCTCGAGGGAGGTCCGCTGGAACGAGGCGACGTCGAAGGCGGAGTCATTCGACTGCATCCGGAGCGGATGTCGAAGCTCGACCTCGTGCCGCACTCGAGAGCGCACCTCCAGTTCGACTATCTTCCGCCGCTCGACGAACGGGCGCGTGGGCAGTACCTCGAGCTGCGACTTGCCGCGCACGCGACGGACCCGAACCAGCACGTGGTCGTGGACTACGGTCAAGGTGCGGAGAACCGCGGGAGATTCGTGTTCCGCACGCTTCCGGATGGCGCCGTGCACACCTACGTCCTGCGGCTCAGCACGCAAGCGAACTGGGCGACGCGTTCCAAGGAGTGGATCTCGCTCGGACCGGATCTCGGCTCGATCCGGCTCGAGAGCGCGCGCATCCTCGAAGCGGTGGAGTGATCCCGCCGACACGCGCTCGGCAAGAGCGTTGTCGTAGTAGAGCTGCGCGCCCCGCGGTGCTCAGAGCGTGGACTCCTCACAGGCTCTGAGAGCCCGTGAAGAAATCGAGTCCACGGGCTCTCAGATTCATGTGGCGCCGCTGCGCGTCGCTCTGAGTTCAGCGCGCCGGGTACTTCTTCAAGAACTCGTCGGCGATGCGATCGGCGAGGATGACGTTCCCGTCCTCGCGGAAGTGGCAGTTGTCGATGTAGATCGTCGTCGTCACGTCGCGGAAGACGTCCGAGGCATCGACGAAGTTCTCGCCGTTTCGCGCCAGTTCGGCTCCGAGGGCGCGCAGTCGCGGATAGCCGAGGACGATGCCGCGCTTCCATGTGTCGGGGAGGGCGCCGACCTCGATCTCCTTCTTCGTGGCCACTTTCGCGCCCGGATCGTGGAGAGTCGGCTGCAGGACGTGGAGGTAGAAAATGCCGCGCTGCTCGCAGATCGAGCGCATGTTGCGCGAGCACTCGGCCCACATGCGCGAACTCGCCTCCGAAATGGGATCTGCATCGGTGGAAAAGGGCGGTCCGCGCAGCACCATCCCGCCCACGGCCGCGCGCATGAGCTTCGTGTAGGTCTCGAAGGAGCTACGCGCCTCAGCGCTCAAGGTGTTGAGACGTCGCAGGACCAACGTCGTGCCGAGCGCGGTCCACGGCACGTGGTACTTCAGCGCGCGTCTCGTCATCATTTCGATCGATTGCTGCGCAGCGCGCCCGCGCGCCGCGTGGTCGAGCGCGACCCGATCGGCGACGCCGCCGATGGCCAAGCTGCCCCAGTGGGGGATCGACGGATACAGCGGGCTCGTGCCGCGCGCGACGTTGTCCATCGACAGCGCGGCCTCGTTGAAACCGTCGAGGTTGATGACGATCTCCGGCGTATAGCCCTGGCCCAAGAACCAATTCAGCATGTTGATCTGCTGAGGTTGCTTGAACCCGCCGCGCGCGTAGCGATACCAGTAGATGCGTTTGTCCGCGAAGCGCGGATCAGCACGCAAGCGCTCCTCGAGCCGCGGAATGCCGAAGTGCCCGAACATGTCGGCCACGGATCCACCGACGGTCAGGATCTCGATGTCGCTCTCGAATTCCGGGACGCCCAGGCGATTCCACTCCGCCATCACTTGATCGACCGCGCCGATGTTCTCCCAGCCGAGGAAGGGATGCAGATAGCGCCCGAGCGCGCGCTCGGGCGACGCAACATCGTCGACGCCGGCGCCGACGCGCGGCACGAAATCGCGCGCGGACGAGTACATGCGTTCGAGTTCTTGCGCCGCGTTTTCGGCCGAGTGTGGCTTCCCGCGCGTACTCAAGACGATTCGCCACCCGATCTCACAGAGCAGAAAGGTCACGATGAGCACCGTGATCTGGATGAGGATCACGCGCCCGATCCGGCGTTTCTTCGGGCGTACGGATCTGACTTCCATGCGTTGCGGCATCGTCCGAAGGGCAGCGGCGTTCGGCAAGCTTGACCGCGCATTCGTGTGTCGCGCGGGCTGGACCGGAGCCGTCGAACTCGCGCTTCCCACTTTCGGATCCTGCTCGCAACGACTCGAGATGAGGTTCTGAAAGCGGACCCGCACCCGATTCGGCCGTCGGAAGTACACTCCGTCACTTCAGCGGATCGACGGCGACAGGCGATCCACGGAGGGAGCTCGAGTCGAGGAGCAGTGGAGAAGAGGCCGATGAATCCGAGGCGCAGCGGGGGGGTCGTGGTGCTGGCGCTCGCAGCGCCGCTCTGGGCCCAGGATCCGCGCGCTCTCGACGCTCCGCAGGACCCGCCGGCTGTCGTGCCCGAGGTCGCGCCGGTCGCGCTCGTCCAGGAGATCCAACCTGCGACGACCACGACGGCACGTGGCGCCGAGCCGGCGGTGCTAGCGTCCGCGCCTCCCCATTCGCCGCCACCGTGGGATCCGCGCTATCGCAGCCACGACGACGTCGCCGCGTGGGCCCGAGCCTGGATCGCCACCGGTCTCGCACAAACTGTCGCGCTGCCGGCATCGCGCAGTGGTCGCGCGACGCCCGCGCTCGAGTTCGGTGCACCGGGCGGAGGACCGCTCGAGAGCCGGCCGACGATCTTCCTCCTCGGCGGACTCGACGGTGTGTCGCTCGCCGGATGCGAGGGCGTGTTGCGCGTCGCCGACGAGCTCTTGCGCGCGCGCGACGCTCTGCCGTCCTCCGTCGCGTTCGTCTGCATCCCGTGGGCTTCACCGGATGGTCTCGCGCGCACGCTCGCGGGCGAGCCGACGGACGGGCGCGATCGACTCGCGCTCGATGACGACGGCGACCTCGCGCTCGACGAGGACGGAGCCGACGACGTCGACGGCGATGGACTCGTGCTCGAGATGCTCGTCGAGGATCCGCGCGGAGCTTGGACGCGCGGCTCCGACGCGCGCTTCCTCGTGCCGGCGTCGAGCGGCGATCGACCGCGATTCACGCGCACGAAGGAAGGCCGCGACGACGACGGCGACGGTCGCTTCAACGAGGATCCCGAGGGCGGCGTCGTCCTCGATCTGTCGTTCCCGGTCGGCTGGAACGGCGAGCCGGGTGGACTCGGTGGCGCACTGCCGCTCGATGACGATCTGTCGCGCGCGCTCGCCGACTTGCTGCTCGCTCGACCGCCGCTCGCGGTGCTCGCCTTCCAGGGCAATCACGGACGGCTCGCGCGGGCCGGCGGCATCGCGGGTCTGGCGTGGAGCGATGGAGCGGGTTCACGCGCCGATCTCGCGGCCGTGAAACTCTTCGCGGAATCCACCGGCCGCGTGCAGGACGAAGCGATCGCGCTGCGTCGCGCGCGCGGCGAGGACCGTCCGGGCGCCGCGCTCGATTGGGTCCACGCGGTCGTGGGCGCCCTCGCGTGCGAAGTCGGCGTGTGGGGACCGCTCGACGAAGGCGTGGAAGCGCGCGGATTGACCGCGAATCCCCGCGCGATCGCGACGGCGGAAGCGGCCTCGTTCACTGCGGATTCGTTGTGGGCGCGGTGGCTCGACGACGTCCGGGGCGGCATCGGTTTCGTCGATTGGCATCCCGTGGATCTGGGGGAAGGCCGGTCGGCGCTCGTCGGTGGATGGTTGCCGCTCGCGCGCGCGAATCCGCCGCCCGAGAGCTTGGCTGTCGCGACGCAGGGGCTCGCCGGATTCGTGCGCAAGCTCGCGACGGCGGCACCCGTGCTCGAACTGCGCATCGTCGAAGCGTCGCGCGACGGCGAAGTGGTCACGGTGCGCGCGCGCCTCGAGAATCCGGGGCGCTTGCCCACCGGACTCGGAGGCGGCGAGGGCGCGCGCGTGACACTCGAGCTGCCCACGGGAGCACGGCTCTTGTGGGGCGAGAACGATGCGCGTCTCGGCGTGCTCGAACCCGGCGCGACGAGTCGCGAGATCACGGCGGTCGCGCTCGTTCCACCGGGCGGCACGTTGCGACTCGCGGCGCGCGCTCCCTGGGCCGCACCCGTCGATCGCGAGGTGAAGCCATGAGGATGCGACTCCTCATGTGCGTGCTCTGCCTGGCGCAGACGTCGCTCGAAGCGCGCGCGCAGGATCCCGAACCGCAGCGCGAGGCCGTTCCGACGGAGGTCGCGCAGGAGACTTCGCCGGTCGTTCCGCCCGAGGCCCTACCGGTTCCGCCGCCCGCGACCGAGGCGCTCCCACCCGCCGTCGTACCCGCGACTCCGGCGACGCGAGCGGTGCCGGCCGTGCTCGCCTACGCGCGCACGTGGAGCGAGGGCGAGTACGAGGCCGAACTCGAACGCTTGGCGACGACGTATCCGCGTTTCCTGCGCCTGGCTTCGCTCGGCACGAGCAAGCAAGGTCGACGCATCGCACTGCTCACGATCGGTGACCTCGCGACGGATCCGGATCGAAGACCGGCGGTGTTGCTCGCGACGGATCTCGAAGCGCGTTTCGGAGATCGACCGGGTGGTCCCGAAGCGGCGCTGTTCGCCGTCCGCACTCTGCTCGAGCGCGCCGAACGTGAAACCGAGT
>Ga0163149_10003584_pt1 | contig 17560 bp, 20 predicted proteins | sample OliLakLV19MP5G1_FD_148604 | JGI IMG/M metagenome (GOLD analysis project Ga0163149, IMG submission 148604) | Freshwater microbial mat bacterial communities from Lake Vanda, McMurdo Dry Valleys, Antarctica - Oligotrophic Lake LV.19.MP5.G1 | ecosystem: Environmental > Aquatic > Freshwater > Lake >...
ATTACATAGCGAATGTTACTTTTTGAGGTGATGCGCGGTCTAAAATATAAAAAAGCGTTGCAACAAATTGAAATATATCAAACAAAAATTAGACCCTTGTTTCAATCAATCGCCATTACATCTGTCGATTGGTCACATGCAGAGGATTTATGGGTTAGTTGTGTCGAAAAAGGCAGACAATTATCCGATATAGATTTATTACTTGGGGTCATAACAATAAAATTTGATGGCGTGCTTGTGAGTGCAGATAACGATTTTTCAATTTTTAATATCAAAATCGAAAATTGGCGCGAAAAATAAAAGGGCATGTGGTAAACATGCCCTCTATAAAAAATTACGCGGCAGAATCTGCTTGTGCAGGTGTTTGTTTCTTGGGCATCACCAAGCGCATCACGGGGTTTTCTCCCGATTGCAAATGGTCAATCAGGCTAACCACAATGAACCCAACAACCACCAGCACCAGCGCAAAAATGATTTGTCCGCTATCCAAAACACCACTGGTATTCATTTTAGCGACACTCTCGGCATTGGTGGCATTGTCCCAAATCAATTTGAGCGACCCCAACATAAACCCTGTGAGGGTGGCAACGGTGACATCCACATAATTTTTAAGCAACCAACTTAATACCCGCGAAAAAACGATAATCCCCACCACACAACCCAATGCCACAGGGATAATCACGCCAAATTCAAACCCCTTCACGGCTTCTAGGATATATTTATATTGCCCCAAAATGAGCAAAATGAATGACCCAGAGATACCGGGTAATATCATCGCACAAATTGCTATAGAGCCACTCAAAAATAGCACGATGGTGCTGTGGTCGCCATCACCTATTTGGGGTAGGCTCACAATGACAAAGGCAAACACCGCCCCAATGATAAACGCAATCAGAGAGGGCAATCCCCATTTGACCGTGATGCCAATCGCCAAAATCGAGGCGATAATCAGCCCCGCGAAAAATGCGAAAATATAGGTTGGCTGATTTTCGAGCAAGTCGCTCAATAAATTAGCCAGAAGCAAAATCGCTGTGCCAATGCCCAACGCCAACGTAATCAAAAAGCGCAAGGCGGTGTGGTCTATAAAGCCACCAATATCAAATTTAAGCACCTTGCGAATGGCAGTGAAATTGAATGACTTAATCGCATTGATGAGGGTCTCATAAATACCAGAAATAAAGGCGATTGTGCCACCAGAGACCCCAGGAACAATATCGGCACATCCCATCGCAAATCCTGTGAGGTATATCCGCAGATACTCTAGCGGGGTTTTGGGATGAGAAAAATCTTGATGAATTTTTTCGGTTGTATCACTCATGTGTGTTATGAACTCCATCTAAAAAATTAGCCTGTAAATCATGCCCCATAAATATGCCTTCGTCAATGCTATCTGGTACAATAGAGACGTTTTGTGAGGATAAGTGAGGTTATCTATGCCCCAAATAACCACCCCACGCGGAAAATTGTATTACACAGACCATCGCAAAGCCGATTCTGTGGCAATTTCTGTCATTTATATACACAGTGCAGGCGGAACACACTTAGACTGGTCTGCCCAATTACGCCGTTTGCCACAAGCCAATGCTATTGCGCTGGATTTGCCCGCACACGGCAAAAGTGACCCACCCCACCGCACGACTATTCCAGATTATGCCGATGATGTGGTGGCGCTCATAGACACGCTCAATATCCCGCGTGCCATTTTTGCGGGGCATAGCATGGGCGGGGGAATTGCCCAACAAATCGCGCTCACTTATCCGCAAAAAGTCGCGGGACTCATCCTCATCGGCACAGGCGCAAAATTGACGGTGCATCCCGATATTCTCAATCGTGTCATGACCGATTATGAAGCCGTAGCCACTTTATTGGCAGAATGGTTATGGGGTGCAGATGTACTACAAGCCACCAAAAATGCTACTTATGACCAATTGCTCAAAACTCCCGCAGAAGTTACCTTTGGTGATTATATTGCTTGCAACAGCTTTGATAGCCGTCCACATCTGAAAAATATCACTGCGCCCACGCTGGTCATCAGTGGCACACACGACAAAATGACACCCCTCAAATATGGGCAATATCTGGCGGATAATATCGCCAATGCACAACTGGCTATCATCGAAAATGCGGGTCACATGCTTGGTCTGGAATATCCACAAAAAGTCGCTGGCATTGTTGCCGATTGGCTAGAAAAACACTGGGGAGAATAATTTTATGCAACGCATAACTCGTTTATGGCAAATAGTCAACGCCGCCAATACCTTGCGTGATATGGCACAAAAAACAAAAACCTATTATTTTGCCATTCAACCCAACATGACCTTTTACCTGCATATCGCAGGGGCAGAAGTGGAACTCATCCGATGGGAACGCCCGATGATAGAGATGACTGTACGCCTAGACGGAGTTTTTGGGTGGAAAATCGCCGTTGACCAAGACGAGGCAGGTGTTTATGTGGCGGCACGGCGCAGACCTGTTATAGGCGAAATTGCTTATGGACGCTTTGAAATACGGTGTCCCCGCGAGACCTATAACATCTTTCGGCTAGAAGATTGCAAGCTCACGCTCAATGATGTGACGGGGGAGTTTCACTTACCATCCCCAAAAGAGGGGAATCAGTTGCTCTTAGACGGAAAATAAGTATCAATTATCACAAAATGCTTGCTTGTGACGGCTAGACGGAATAGAATCAAGTAATGGAAGATAATCATAAATTGCCACCCACCTATCGTAGCTTGCGCGATTTATCCGCGCAGGATTTGGCGTATTTACAAGCTAAATATGTGGCTATTGCTCCTATTCTGCTCCAATTTTATGGCGAAATTATTTGGCAGGCAGGACAATCGCCAATGGATGAATTGGTCAGTTGCATCCTCAGCCAAAGCACCACCGATGCCAATCGTGATAGAGGATTTGCCCTGCTCAAACAAGCATTTCCCACATGGGAAGCCGTTGCCAATGCCCCCACGCCCGATGTCGTAGAAACCATTCGCCCCGCAGGACTCGCAAACCAAAAAGCACCCCGCATCCAAAATGCCCTCCGCAAAATTTTTGCCGAGCAAGGTGCTTATAACATAGACTTCTTGGCAGATATGTCTATCGAAGAAGCCAAAACATGGCTCATGAGCATAGATGGTGTTGGACCAAAAACCGCCGCCATCGTCATGTGCTTTGCCTTTAATCGTCCAGCATTCCCTGTAGATACCCATATTCATCGTGTTAGCAAACGGGTCGGATTTTTGTCGGATAAGACATCGGCAGACGAAGCCCACCCTATTATGGAAGCCATCGTCCCGCCCCAAGCCTATTATGCCTTTCACCTTCATCTCATCCGCTTGGGACGCGAAATTTGTACCGCCAGACGCGCTCATTGTGAACAATGTCCATTGACCGCTCATTGTCATTATTATCGAAGTGTTTATAGGATATCGCATGAATCAGAATAACGCCCGTATCACCGAAATTGAAGTCGCCAATATGCGAAATAACCTCAACCTGTTGCGTAGCCAACTCAAGGCGGGGCGCGTAGATGAGGCATTTTTTAGCAAACAGATTGACAAGCTAGACAATCTGCTCCTACGTGTGGGCGAAGAACAAGCGCAACAGTCGCAAAGTTCAAAATTTGAGGCACTGTATAATGTCAGTCGTATGTTAGGGTCATCGCTCGATTTACAAGTCGTGCTAGACCAAGTGATGGACGCGATTATTCAGCTCACAGGTGCAGAGCGTGGCTTTTTGATGTTGCGCGATGATGATGGTGGCTTGCAAGTGAAGGCGGCGCGGAACTTTGACCAGCAAAATTTGGATAGTAGTGATTTTAAGTATAGTCGCACTGTGTGCAATATCGTCATAGACAGCAAAAAGCCGATTCTGACCACCAATGCCAGTGAAGACCCCCGTTTTGCAGGTCAAGCCAGCATTGTGGCACAATCGTTGCGGAGCATCATGGCGACTCCCCTACGGGCGCGTGGGCAGGTGATTGGTGTGGTCTATGTGGATAGTCGCGCATTGGCGGGCTTATTCCGCGATAGCGATCTCGCCGCATTGGATGCGCTGTCATCACAAGCCGCCATCGCCCTCGATAACGCGCTATTATTCAGCGAGACAGACCAAGCACTTAGCCAACGTGTGGAGCAATTGCGCCAATTACGCCGTGTGGATATGTTGCTCAATGAGACACTCGATGCCGAAAAAGCGGTGCAATTTACGCTAGAGTGGGCATGTAAATTGGTCGGCGCAGAACGCGGGCATTTTTCGATGTTGATTGGCAACCCGCCGACATTCGACACGCTCTATAGCTATGGTATGGCAGATGATGGCACATTATCTGGCACGCTTATAGAGCAATTCCCCCCCATTGAACTGGTTATGAGCATGGGGCGCACCCTCCCCGTGATGAGTGATGACCACACCAGCGCCGCCCTCATCGTGCCATCGCTCAAAGACCAAGAGGTGCGTGGGGTTATGGTATTAGAGCGCCAAAATCACCCCTTTAACGATGAACAAGCCGACCTCGCAGAACGCATCATCGCACGGGGCGCGGTAGCAATCGAAAACGCCCTGCTCTATGAAAGGGTCCAAGCCGCCAATAAAGCCAAAAGCGAATTTGTGGGCATTGTGGCACACGACCTCAAATCGCCCATGACGGGTATCAAAGGCTACGCCGAATTGCTCATCATGTTGGGTGGTTTGCAAGAAAGCCAAGTCAATTATCTCAAACGCATCAGCGATACCGTCACCCGCATGGAAATTTTGGTGCAAGATTTGGCGGATATTAGCCGTATTGAGAGTGGTCATTTTTATATGGAAGAACGGCGCGTGCGCGTGGCAGATGTCGTGCAAGCCGTCCAAGATGGCACAATGCCCCAAATCCGTGAGCGCAACCATACTTTTGTGATGGATACGCCAGACACCCTACCCGACTTGTGGGTAGATTATTATCGGCTACTGCAAGTGCTTATCAATTTGGTCAGCAATGCCTATAAATACACCCCAGACGGTGGCACAATCACCCTCAAAATCCGCCCAGAGGGGGAGCGCGTGCACTTTTCGGTGGTGGATACGGGCATTGGTCTCACACGCGACCAAATCGCCAAATTGGGGACAAAATTCTGGCGTGCCGATGATAATTTCACCCGTTCACAACCAGGGACGGGGTTAGGCTTTTCGATTACCCGTAGCTTGGTAGAGCAAATGGGTAGCCATATAGACATCAGCAGTGTGCCACAACAAGGAAGCACATTTACTTTTAGCATTGGGGTATCTACAGAGGAATAATCTATCATGTACGTCTTTTTATCGCCTCATTTTGATGATGCCATCCTAAGTTGTGGTGCATTCATCCGTTCATTGACCCAACGGGGCGCAAATGTCACCATCATGACCGTGATGGGTGGCAATCTGCCAGACCCATTGCCCAAAAGCCCATTGATAGAAGAACTTCATGCGCGATGGGGTGTAGGCGAAAATCCTATAGAGTCACGCAAGGCAGAAGATAAACGGGCGGCGAGTTATTTGGGCGCACTCACCGCCGTCATCACCATCCCCGATTGTGTGTATCGGGCGCATGACGGGGTGGCGCTCTATCAGACCAATGAATCACTGTTTGGGGCAGTCCATCCACAAGACCCCGCCCACGAAAAATTGCGCTTGGATGATTTATCCACCGAGACATTTATCAAAGCCGTTTATGTGCCGTTGGGTGTTGGTGGGCATGTTGACCATATACTGGTACGCGATGCGGGGATTCACCTACACGACCAGCATCCGCCATTTGAGGTATGGTTTTATGAGGAATATCCCTATAGTGAGAATGCTCAAAAGCTGGCAGAAGCCCAAGATAATTTTCCGCGCCCAATAGAATCGGTTGTCCATAAGCAAAAACCGAGTTATATGCGGGCAAAATGGGAAGCAATTGCGTGTTACGAGTCGCAAATTAGCACATTTTGGGCTACTCTAAGTGATATGAAAAAAAGTGTAGAGGCACACATGCGCGTTATCGGCAATGGCGACCTAGCAGAACGCTTTTGGCGAATTTTAGATTAAGAGGAGGCGGAGATGTCCGCGTTAGAAGAAGCAAAACAAGCACTAACAGACCTATTAGACAATGCGCGTGTGGGCAATATTATCCCGATTCGCCTCCCAAGCCAAATTGAGGCAATTCAAGCCACCCTGCTCCAAGCAGAAAAAGAACATCAAGACGAAATTGCTGATTTACGTCGCAGACCCAGTGGCGATATAGAAACGGTGTTGCAAGACAACGCCGAATTTATGCGGGTAGCCATTCACGACCTCAAAAATCCGTTGGCATCTATCAAAGGCTATTCAGATTTGCTCAATAACCCCGCGATGGGTGGTGAACTCTCGCCCATGCAAAGCCAATTGCTCCAAGTGGTGCGCTCAAATTCCAAGCGGATGGAAGCATTACTAGAAGATATGAGCATTATGAACCGTCTGCGTAATGGTGTCACTAAGGTGAACCAAAAGATGGATATGTTCAAAAATATTGCGATGGTCGTAGATAAAAAAATGCGCCCACTCGCAGAAGAACTGAACCGTCAATTGGAATTTGACACACCGCAAGGACTCCCATTATTAAATGTAGATGGCGATTTGATTGCCATTATCTTTAATAAATTGGTCGAAAATGCCTTGCGCTATTCACCAGAGGGAACAGGCAAGGTAATTGTGCGGGCGTGGGGTAGTGAAGGGAGTTTGCTCATCGTAGAGGTACAGGATAACGGCGTTGGCATGACCCCAGAAGAAGTCGCCCGATTGGGCGAATTATTCTTTCGTTCCGATAATGAGGTGATACGGGCATTTAAGGGCAGTGGCTTGGGTATACCGATTGCCTATGGCTTAGTGGATGTGTTACGCGGAAAAATTACCGTGGAGAGTGAACCCAATATAGGCACAAAATTTGTTGTGACTCTCGAAGGCATGTCATAATTAATTTGGCATCCATAAATTGTTGGCAACTATAGCCACTTTAGCGCCTTTACAGGCACATGCTTTCATGCTATAGTACGCGCCACAAAATTAAAATGTCATTTTTGTAACAGTGTTAACTTGGCAAATCTGGCACAGCATCGCTGTGTCTTTTACGATTTAGATAAAAATCAAAGGAACATCACGATATGAATACTCCCCAATATCTGACCCAAGAAGGCATGGATGCCCTCGAAAAAAAACTAAGGCAACTGATAGAATTACGCCGCCCGCAAATTGCCGAGCGACTCCGTTTATCGTTGGAAGAAGGTGGGGATTTAACCGAAAATTCCGAGTATGAAGATGCCAAAAATGAACAGGCTTTTGTGGAGGGTGAAATTGTCCGCCTAGAGACCATCCTCAGTAGCGCCCTTTTGATTGAAGAGTCCGTCAAGCGTGACCGTGTGACACCGGGTGCTTTGGTCACACTCGTAGACCAAGCCTCAAAAGAGACAGAAACCTTTCATCTGGTCGGTTCTGCCGAAGCAAATCCCCGTGAGGGCAAAATATCCACCGAAAGCCCACTCGGAAAAGCCCTTATGGGCGCAAAAGTGGGGGATAAAGTGAAATACAAAGCCCCCGATGGCGAATTTGTTTTCAAAATCAAAGCAATCCAATAAAAGGACACGCTATCAATTATGGTATGGCAACCCAGTAACACTGTCGAGCAAGACCGCCTGCAAAAAGCCACAGAACTCGAAGCGCAAGGGGTGGTACTCTATCCACCCCGCGCCCAGCGTACCCACACCTGCGCCCAAGCGATAACCCTCATGACCGCTCATGAAGAACACGGTGGCACACCAGAAGATACCCCCACCGTGACCGTGTGTGGCAGAATTCGCCGCGCCAATATCAAGGGCAAGGTGTCTTTTATGCACATCGAGGACGAAAGTGGGCGGATTCAGCTTTTTCTGCGTGTCAATGATATGGATGAGGCGGTTTATAACCGTATCAAAGAAAAATTGATTGATATGGACGATTTTGTCCAAGCCACAGGCGCACTCATGCGGACACAAACGGGCGAAATTAGCATCCGTGTGGCAGAAATTGTTTTGCTGGCAAAATCGCTCAGTCCACTGCCTGTCATCAAACAAGAAGTCCAAGACGACGGCACAACGGTTGAACATGGCGAATTTACCGATAAAGAGATGCGCTATCGCCAACGTTATGCCGATTTAGCGGTGCATAAAGAGGTGCGCGAGGTATTTATCAAACGTGCCACTGTGGTTAAATCGGTACGAAACTTTTTGGATGATGAGGGCTTCTTAGAGGTCGAAACACCCATTTTGCAACCGATTTATGGCGGCGCGGCGGCGCGTCCATTCACCACCCATCATAATGAACTCAAACAAGATATTTATCTGCGAATCAGTTTTGAGTTGTATCTCAAACGGCTATTGGTGGGCGGGTTTGATGCCGTCTACGAAATTGGGCGCGATTTTCGGAATGAAGGGGTGAGCTTTAAGCACAATCCAGAATTTACCCAAATCGAATTTTATAAAGCCTACGCCGATTATCATGATGTCATGGACATCACCGAGCGCATGGTTGCCTATACCGCCCAACACGTCAATGGCACACCGATTGCCACCTATAAAGGCGAAGCGATAGACCTCACGCCCAAATGGAAACGCATCACCATGCGCGAGGCAATTCGTCAATTCACCGAAATTGATTATATGGACTACCCCACTGCGCCAGAACTAGAGGCACAAATTCGCAAATTTGACGCAAAAGGGGTCAAGCCAAATCAGACATGGGGCAAATTGGTCGAGCATCTCTTTAGTGAATATGTAGAAAAACGACTGATTCAACCGACTTTTATCATGGATTATCCGCGTGATATTTCGCCATTCGCAAAACGGATTGCGGGGGATGATTTGCATGTGGAGCGGTTTGAGTTTTATATCGCAGGCATGGAAATGGGCAACGCCTTCACAGAACTGAATGACCCCCGCGACCAAGAAGCCCGCTTTTTGGAGATGGCAGAACTCTATGACAAAGAGGCAGATGAAGAAACCCCCCTAGATGAAGATTATCTGCGTGCCATGCGCTATGGAATGCCACCCAATGGTGGTTTTGGCATGGGGATAGACCGCCTAACGATGCTCCTCACCGACCAGCACAGCATCCGCGATGTGCTGATGTATCCGCATCTAAAAGACGAGAAATAATTTTATGCCTGTGGCACACAACGACCACAGGCATTTTTATTGCTTGACAAAAAATTTTATCGCGCCTATAATGATTAGGTAGCTAACGATTAGCAAGGTAATGATTATATGTCTGACCAAGTACCCACCACCGATGCCAATCTTCTGGCACAGTTTAGCCAAATGTATCGCACTGCCATAGATAGTTTTATGGAGAGTGTTGGCATGTTTCGGGGGCAGGCATTTGTCTTGTGTCAGGTGGTCAAACAGGGTGGCATGACCCAATCCGAAATCGCAGAGGCGCTATCGGTGCAGGGCGCAACCATCACCAATATGCTCAAAAAAATGGAAGAAGCCAGCCTCATCACCCGCCAACGCGACCCACAAGATAACCGTCTGGTGCGCGTACATGCCACCGATGCGGGTATGAAACTCGAAATTTCTATTACGGAGCAATTGCAAAGTTTGGAAAATTCGATTTTGGCGGGTGTGAGTGAACCAGACCGTGCGGTATTGCGCCGTGTGGTTTGGCAGATGATAGGCAACATGGATAAATCTGGTTAGTCGTTTTTTTACCTATTTCGTTAGCATCCTAATGATATGGGTGCTAATTGGTAATGTTTATATAGGGGCAAATTGCCCAAGAGAGGAATTTTCATCATGGACGTGGTACTCTGGATTTTATCGGGACTATTAGCATTGATGTTCATAGGCATTGGGTCAATGAAAATATTTGTCCCAAAAGAAAAAGCTCAAGAAAACCCCAGAATGGCATGGGTGAGTGATTTTTCGCAGATGCAATTACGCATCATCGGCGTTTTAGAAGTGTTGGGTGGGGTTGGTCTGATATTGCCAAAATTGACTAATATTCTGTCATTTTTAACACCACTTGCCGCGGGTGGCTTGATGTTGACGATGGTCGGCGCAATGCTGACCCACCTACGGCGCAAAGAATACCCCTCAATTGGGTTTAATGCGCTACTATTTGTGTTATTGGGTATCCGTCCTACTGAGCAATTTACCCCTGCTCACCGCCTAATCACGAGTATATAAGATACAAAGGGAAATTATCATGACAACACCACAAGCACCCGCAACCACATTCATCATCCATCCAAAAACACGGATAGGACACGTTCACTATACGGTGGCAAATTTAGACCGTCAAATCGCGTTTTATCGGGATATTCTCGGATTCAAAGTACATTGGCAAGACGGACAATCGGCGGGACTCGGCGCTGGCGCAGAAGATTTGCTCCGCCTCACCGAAGTGACTGGGGCAAAAATTGTGCGTGGGACGACAGGGCTATATCACACCGCGTTTCTTGTCCCCAATCGGATGGATTTGGCGCACTTGCTCAAGCGGATTGTCGAGACCAATACCCAAATTCAGGGATTTAGTGACCATAACACCCATCTGGCGATTTATCTGCCCGATACAGAAGAAAACGGCATTGAATTGGCATGGGATTTTCCAAAAGAGCAGTGGCCCCGCACGTTTGCAGAAATGATTCAGCGCAATCGCGGGTTTGACCCCTACGAGTTGTTGAATGAGTTGGCAAAAAATCCGACTCAATGGGATGGACTCGCCCCAAAAACACAGGTTGGGCATGTGCATTTGCATGTGGGGGATATTGAGGCGGGGAAGCGGTTCTATCGGGAACAATTGGGCTTTGAATACCCGTTCAATCAGCTTCCCCCACCCCAATATGCCCGTCAGATGCGCTTTTTTAGCGCGGGTGGCTATCATCATCATATCGGCACAAATATCTGGAATGGCGAAAATGCCCCACACCCGCCTGCCGATGCCACAGGCTTACGTTATTACACCGCCGTATTGCCCCATACAGAGGCATTAGACGCGGTGACGGGTCATATCCAAAAACACGGCATTATCACCCAAACTGTGCCAGAAGGAATTTTCCTACAAGACCCATCGGGCAATGGTATCGTCTTAACAATGGCTTCATAACGATAGAATGAGAAGATTTGTAGTGGTTTTTGGTTATCTACCCCAAAAGTCGCGCAATTTTGTAAAAATGCGTTAGAATGAAAGGATATGTTGATTTTTTGTGATAATCAGCATGTCTTTTTTTATTCATAAGACATTATTTTGGGACGTGTATACATCATGGCAACAACCACATTCGATATGCAATTACTTCTCGACGGTTTGGGTCAGAGTATCCTCATTTTTGGGCAAAACGGCAAATTGGTCTATGAAAATTTAGCCAGTCGTACCCTTATCGGCACCGATATTACCCTGCTCCGTGCCAATGGTTGGAGCGCCGCCACTGCTCTGTTCAAAACTGCCGATACCGACCCCGATAAGCACCTAGAGTTTTATCGCATACAGGCGCTCACCTCATTGCGTCCTGTGCGGTTTTCTATTTTGCGTTCTGGAGAACGTATCCCCGCATGGGCATCGGCGATGAGTGCCATCAATGGTGAAATTTGCACCATGTTGTCATTCGATACCCCCGATTGGTTTGCCCTACAAGAACTCATGGGCAAATTTCGTTCAGAGATGAAAGATGCCATTGAATCTACATCGGGGCATGTCGAAATTATCGAACAACTCATGAAAAATAAGCAAATTAAAGATGTCGAGACAATGGCAAAACGGCTCGGTGGCTTTACACGGCTCATCGGTATTCACATGAATCGAGTGAATCGGCTAGAAACCCTCGTGGAACGGCTCGAAAATATCCGCACTGGTAGGGTAAAAGAGTCAATTCGCCAACGCAAGCGCAAAATTGCCCTCAAAACATTTTTTGAGGATTTTGAAGAATCGCTCGATGAAACTGGCCTCATTGACCCCGAAACCGATGCCCATGACCATCGGTCACGGCTCACGTTGGATGTCCCTAGTGGGGTGGCGGTGCTGGCATCATCCACCTATCTGACACGCATCTTGCAGGACTTATTGCGTAATGCTATCATGTACAGTATGAAAGCCACCCCCATCCGCATTACAGTGCGTGTGGTGGGGAGCAATGCCCAAATTGATGTGAAGGACGAAGGCTACGGCATCCGCGAAAAAGAGAATGAGCGCGTCTTTGAGGCGTTCCAACGCGCCCGTCAGCCCCAAATCATCAGTGAATATGGCTATGGTCTCAATTTGTATTTATGCAAACACGAGGTGGAAGCAATGAACGGACGCATTTGGTTCACGAGTGAAGAAAATGTTGGCACAACCTTTAGCATGATGCTCCCATTATGGAAAGAAGAAACCTCTTCCTCTCCATCTTCTACTAGTTCCAACTGAGTTCGCCCGACCACCCCCTTACGATGATTGATTTCACGCAAAACGCTCGTCTTGGCTGGTCTTAGGCGGGCGTTTTTGATTGATAAGGATAAAAAACACGATGGAATTTATGACCCGTGAACTTTGGGATGCCCTCATTCTTGGCGTAATCGCCATAGGGCTATTGTTCGCCTTTTTACGGCTACGTGCCGATTTAACCCGTCCGATGGACGATGATAACCAACAAGGAGAAGATTAATCATGCTCGACATCGCACTCATCAGGGAAAAACCCGATTGGGTGAAAGAACAGTTATCAAAATTAAACGACCCACCCGCCCTAGCGCGTGTGGATGCTGTGCTAGAAATAGATATGCGTAGACGAGAATTGCTCATCAAGAGTGAACGCCTACAAGCAGGACGTAACAAACTCAACAAGTCGAGTGGCATGTTACGTGGCAATAAACAACTGACCGATGCCGATAAAATTGCCCGTGCGTTGGGGGCAGTCGAATATATCCACAAAGATGATATAGACCAAGCCGAAGCGGTACTCATGGGCAACCAAACCCCACCGAGTACATCAGCCACAGGCGATTTGAACAGCGCACTAGAAACCCTCACCGACCTCTTGCGTGAAATGGGCGATTTGGTCAATGCGCTCAACGACCAATTACGCACGGTGGATGCCGATTTAGAAGAAAATCTGATGTGGATTCCCAACATCCCGCACGAAAGCGTCCCCGTTGCCGATAGTGACGAGAGCAATATCGCGTGGCAACCAGAGGGTATCATCCCTGAATTTGATTTCACCCCCAAACCCCATTGGGAACTAGGCGTAGAACTGGGCATGATAGATTTTGAGCGCGGGGTGAAACTCGCAGGGAGTCGTGCCTATGTGTTGCGCGGATGGGGCGCACGTCTGCAACGCGCACTAGAGGCATTTTTCTTGGATATGGCGCGTGAAAAGGGCTTTGAAGAGGTCTATGTGCCATTTTTTGTCAAAGAGGATATGCTGTATGGCGCGGGACAGTTCCCCAAATTTGCCGATGTCGTCTATCATGACCAAGATGCCGATATTTACATGCTCCCCACATCAGAAGTGGCAATTACCAATCTATTCCGTGACGAAATTTTGGATGAAAGCCAATTGCCCCTGTATTTCGTGGCAGACACACCGTGTTTCCGCAGAGAAAAATCATCGGCAGGGCGCGATACCCGTGGGATTAAGCGTGTGCATCAATTCCAAAAAGTAGAGATGTATAAATTCACCACACCAGAGACCAGCTATGCCGAATTAGAGGGGTTGGTTGTAGCGGCGTGCGATATTTGTCGTGCGCTCGGCTTGCCACATCGTCGTTTAGAGATTGTCACGGGCGATTTGGGCTTTAGCGCCACCAAAAAATACGATGTCGAAGTGTGGGCGGCGGGCAGTGGCGAATGGCTAGAGGTGAGTTCATGTAGCAACACAGAAGCCTTTCAAGCCAGACGCGCCAATGTCAAATATCGCCCCACAGAGGGCAAAAAGGCGCAATTTGTACATACACTCAATGGTAGTGGACTCGCTACACCGCGTATTTTGATTGCCATCATGGAAAATTATCAACAAGCCGATGGCAGTGTGATTATTCCAGAGGTACTACGCCCCTATTTGGCGGGTGCAGATAAAATCCCCGCCAAAGGATAAGTTAAAAAATCGGTGTATAATTGAGTAGAGGGATAAAATTCCCTCTATTTTTTTGCCATTTTGCCATATAGATAAAAACAAGGTAATGACTCATGATTCTGACCACAACACCAAACATTGAAGGGCATCAAATTAGCAAATATTTAGGCATTGTCTCTGGCGAGACTATTTTGGGGGCAAATGTCTTTCGGGATATTGGCGCATCGTGGCGTAATTTAGTCGGTGGACGTGCCAAAGCCTACGAAGCATCATTGCGTGAGGCAAAAGAATTGGCGCTCACCGATTTGGTCAATCAAGCCACTCAATTGGGGGCAAATGCCATTGTGGGGGTACGCCTCGATTATGAAACAGTCGGCACAGGCATGTTGATGGTGACTGCCAGTGGCACGGCGGTAGTCATCCACTAAAAAATAATGCGGGGCATAAACAATTATGCCTCATATCAAATTTAATCATCTCATCACACACAAAATAGTATTCTGATATATACTCATTAGGGAAATAATGCACAAGTCCAAAATATATTTATAGAGGGATTTTTATGGAAAAATTATTCGTTTATGGCACATTGCAAGACCCCGATATTCAAAAATCGCTGGTAGGACGCATCATCTTTGGTGTGCCTGCTCGCCTTGTTAATTATGAAAAGACAACGATTAATCTGGGCGGGCGGGTATATCCCATTGTGCGCCCGACCGATAGCGGGGCGGTGACAGGCATGGTGTTGGATGTGACCGAACAAGAACTAGCACGCTTTGACCGTTACGAGACGAATGCCTATCGGCGGATTCAAGCCGAAGTGGATAGTGGTATCACGGTTTGGGTTTATAGTGAATAGGGGTGGTGTGGGGCGATAAATTCATCGCCCCATATCGTTATTTTATGCTCACAGGAAAAATATCGCGTATGGGCATTTCAAAATCGGGTAATATGGCACGATTGCGAATGATATCATCTATGCCATATTGTTTTGTGGTAACTTGTCTATTTTCATCAAGCCAAAAAATGATAAGTTCTCTGGATTGCGGATAAATTGCCCATACTTCAATAACACCATTATAGAGATATTCACGAGCTTTTCTGAAAATATCTTCATCTGGTGAAACAACCTCTACCGCTAAATCTGGCGGAGGCATTAATTTGCCTGTCACAGCGACTAATCGCGTTGTAGAAATAAACGAAACATCTGGAATACGAATGAGATTGTTATCTAAACGCGACCCGCCGTCTGCCCCAAAAACATGCCCAAGCCCTGTTTTAATCGCATATCCTGATAAAAAATAACTAATTCGTACAGCAATATATGAATTGGGTAATGAACTCGGTGGCATCTCTATAATCTCCCCGTCCACTAATTCAAAGCGCCTGCCCTCATTTTCTGGCAATTGATAAAATTCCCAAAATTCTTCTGCGGTATAGAGTTTTTCTTTGACATCCATCGGTTACATATCCTATATCACTCACATTTACCCAAATTGTATCATCGAAATTTTAGACGCGGCTACCCTTGCCTTTAGGCATGGGGTTGCTTACATATACACGACCATCTGTGCCAAAAAGCGTAGGATGCGTTCATAATAATCTTTCACATGCTCTGGCTTGCGGAAGCCATGCCCCTCACCTTCATACACCACATATTCATGCTGAACGCCGTTCATCCGCAACGCCTCTACCAGCGTATCCGATTGATTTTGTGGGACAACGGTGTCATCACTCCCCTGAAACAGCAACAACGCATCTTTGATGTGGTGAGCATGAAACAACGGCGACCTTTCCCGATATATCGCAGAGGCATCTGGCAATGCGCCGAGTAGCGAATCGCTATATCGCGCCTCAAATTTGTGCGTATCCATCACCAGCATGAACTGATTTGCCACGCCATATCGCACAATACCCGCACGATAAAAATTCGGCTTGGTCACAAGTGATTGCAACGCGGTAAATCCGCCCGCGCTCCCACCCATAATAACCAAGCGGTTGGGGTCTGCCAGCCCACGGTCTACCAATGCCATCGCCCCAGATGCCGAATCTTCCACATCATAAATCCCCCACATCCCGCGCAGGGCTTGAGTATAGGCGCGTCCAAATCCTGTGCTACCGCGATGATTAGGATACAACACGGCATAACCCCGTGTGGCAAAAAATTGGGCTTCATCCTCATAATTCAGAGTTTTTTGTGTCGTCGGTCCGCCATGCACAATCACCATCAACGGCGGTGCGCCTTCATCGGTAAATTGCTGATGGGTCGGTGGATAATACACTCCATGCACCTTCTCGCCGTCATGCCCTATCCACGAAATCGCCTGTGCTTTGGCAAGGTCATCTGTGTAGATAGATTCTGCCCCCGCCCGCCGATGCACGCGCTCAAATCCTTGCCCGGAATAACTCATCACACGCGGAGAAATTTTTGATGAACTGGCAATCATCGCCAATGTACCATTCGATGAGACTGCCAGTTGCTCTAGGTGGGTATAATGACCCGATGCGTCAATGTGTTTTTCTGTACCATACGCCACATCATAGGCATATAACCCCGTCACACCCTCTTTTGCCCGCAATAAAAATATTGTCTGGCTATCCGCCGACCAGCCATACGTTTTTAATCCCTGAATCCACGCGGGGCGGGCATGTTCATAATCGCCATCGGTCAGTTGCGTATGTGTTTGTGCTTCAATATCATATACATAGAGATGTCCCCACCCGCTTGCATCACTGATATAAGAGAGATAACGACCATCTGGCGAAAATTGTGGTGCAAAAATGGCGGTGGTGTTGTCCCCCGCAATCACGTTAGGTTCTTTGCCGTAAGGCAAACCATTTTCGCCCATACCGATTTTGACGAGGTGCAAGGTGGTGCTATCCCACGCCATATTGGGATGATTCCACGCGATATAGGCAATTAATTCCCCCGTGGGATGCCAAACGGGGTGCATATAAAAATCTGCCCCTGTCACCAATTTTTGCGGATAGGCATTTCCTGCGCTATCCACCACAGACAGGCAATCACGGTCTTCGTAGGTATGTACATATAACACATAACGGTTATCGGGCGACAGTGTGGGCGAGGCGGCGCTCCCAAACGCGGGAGTAATGGGACGTGGGGTGCCAGATTCTAGCGATTGGCGATAGAGTCGCCCGTGATTACCCGCAAAAATGACCATCCCCGATTGCACACAAAACTCGCCACCACCATAAAAAAGCCGTCCCCGCACCGATTGGTCGGCAGGTATCAATTCATGCGGGGCATCTATGCCCTTTTGTATCATCAAAACCCCATGCCCATCTTTATTTTCGCACCAGATGAGTGTCTCACCATCGCTATCCCACGCCACATCATTGAGTCGCATGGTGGTGGTCATCATCGTGGGGGAAAGCGGGCTAGACCATGTGCCAAATTGTCGCCGTGTTTTTGTCATCATCATTTGTCTCTTTCGGGTAAGCATCAATTTTTATGGGGTATTATGACACGTAGGGGATAGAATGCAAAACG
>Ga0163149_10003592_pt1 | contig 17535 bp, 13 predicted proteins | sample OliLakLV19MP5G1_FD_148604 | JGI IMG/M metagenome (GOLD analysis project Ga0163149, IMG submission 148604) | Freshwater microbial mat bacterial communities from Lake Vanda, McMurdo Dry Valleys, Antarctica - Oligotrophic Lake LV.19.MP5.G1 | ecosystem: Environmental > Aquatic > Freshwater > Lake >...
CGATCGGAAGACGATAGAACCGCACGATGGTACTTTGCGCGGCATCTTCGGGCTATTCAGAAACGATCCCATGTACTTGAAGCATGCCGGGTCATAACTCACAAGATCATTCGCTAACCTAATTTTCACGAAAGAAGTTCTTTAAAGTACATAAGACTTGGAGGCCATCAATTGCTTAGGTTGCAAAGTTCAACAGATTGGTACGGCAGATTGGGAAATGACTTCTTACGCCAACCACGCAGCCCACCCCAGCGGGGTTTATTATGTTTTTTTTAAGTTAAAAAGGATAGCATGTTGACAAGGATTGATAGAGTTACTCCGTTTTCACAGTGGAACATTTTTAACTCGTTACGCCAAGCAGTCATCAAAGATCTCCTCAGAAAGGGAAGCAAAGCTTTATTAAAGAAAACAATTCTCTTTGTATTGTATCCACTTACAAAGTATTTACTAGTACGGAAAATGTCTTTTCTACAGGAATTGGTGTTGAATTTACATCTGTTCAAATGGAGCATTTAAGAACAACGTCCAAACATTTATTCGGAGATGTCGACTTCGCCGTAGATTGAGTTGATGAGAACTTCTCTCAGGTTCTCTGCAGTAGAATTCTTTGTGTTCATCCGGATCCAAATCACTGCTCGGGTACTCGGTGAGTCGGTGTAGAGTGTAGACTGTTTGGTACTACACATTCGACAAGCGCTACACCGTAACTGTTGTTATCAGTTGCCATACCTACTAGTAGTAGTAGAACAACACGTAGAACTCTGATCAACTCATTCTATTTTTCTGTAATCTCAAGCAAAAAAGTACTAGACTACTAGACTAGCTAGTACGTAAACGAACTGACGGATGTTCCAACTTTAAAATGAGCACGTGACCTATTCTAAGTTTTCAATACCACTTCAATACCCTTACTAATGTCATCAGTGTCATGAGTCCCTGGCATTTTTTATACTTCAAAAAATCAAAAAATGACCCACTCCAGTAAGTCCAGTTCTATTTTAGGCAGTGTTCAAGAATTGCACGCACGCGTTGCCGACAATATTTACAAAGGCATTCTTATGTGACCTCAGATTGACGTGGTTCGCCAGGTCAGTATAACAGTTACTGTAGTCTACACTCGGAGTAATTCACTTCAATACACTACAGTATTTGTAGCACTACTGCAGTACTGTAGTTGCCGTAGCGAAGTAGTCAGGTGAGTCTTCTTCAGTTGGTCCAGGCAGTCACTGGTTTTCGCTGCACTGTCTGAGTAGTAAGAGTTTGTCTTGCTTGTGTTATCGGTTCGATGGGTCGTTTAAAACAATTACAAGCACGGAAACACTCCCTGCATGCTGGAGTGCTGGTCTATTCCGTCGCTCCCGGCCCTACTGTACTGTACTACTAGCTAGCTACTGTAGTACCATAATAATTGTGCCGTAATCACAAGACTTCCCTCCCTACTTCCCAAGCTAGCATCCTTTGCCTACCACTACTATTAGCTAGCTAGTTAGCTAACAACCATCTACTGTAGTAGCTCCTATATTCGATTAGCTTTACCATTGCTTGTTGACACGGCTCAAAGGACGACCATGCGATCAACAAGAACAACCTGCCAGTGGGGTTTGCTGGCATGGACCTGCCTTACCTTGGCTTCTAGCGTAAGGGCACATACTCCTCTGGCGGCATCCCAACATCGACGGAAGAAGTCCTACGGAAACTCTGTGAATATAGGCTCTTCGCATCACCATGAGAATCGCCAACGCGACCTCTTGACGACCATCAACTTGATTGCTCCGTACGTCGAAGAAGTCACGGAAGAAGACCTGCATCAGTTCAAGGTGTCTCAAAAGCCCCAAGGAGACGCCAGTTGTCCTTGCTTGACGGCAGCGCAACTCCAACAGATACCCCGCGAGAAGAACGCCAAGACGGACGCCTATTTTCTAGGAGGGGAATTTGATTTCTCGTTTGGTCTAGGCTGTGAACCCCACGATCAAGATGTGGCGATCAGCTGTGTCAACATTGACTCGTGTGTGACCGAGATTCCTCTCCCCGAAAATTGTGATCGCTCGTGGTGCTATCGCTCCTTTTGTTATGTCGATCCCGAGAACTGCGATGCCAATTACGCCCCCAGTACCTTTTGGAAAAGCTTGTATTACTCGTACGCAACCTGTGGTCACATGGACTCCTTTACCGCCGTCGATCGCGTCAAGGCCTTGCAAAATCAGACCTACAAAGTGGCCATTAATAGTAATACCGGTGGTTGGATGGGAGCGTATAATGTGGATGGACACTTTTCCATGAATGGCAAATGGGATGGACCGCTCGTGCATTTCATTCGCGATGCCGCCATCAAAGGCGGCTTTAAGCTCGATATGCAAGCCCCACCGGAATGGCTCAAGAATGAATCCCTCGATTTCTTTGGGTCTTCCAGTTTTGATTATTGTGTCTATGCCACCTCCTTGGGCTATTTGGACTTTTGTGTCGGCGCCTACACGATCACGTCCAAACGCGCGTCCGTGGCACCCTTTTTTGAATTGACCAATGATCCCATTTACTTGATTACCTTTACCGGGGGCGGTGACGAATCCTCGTGGGAAGATTTTGCCGCGCAATTGACGACCATCTTTCAACCCTTCACGTACGGGAGTTGGATTATGATCATCTGTTTTTGTTTGCCCACGCTGGGCGTCCTCATGTTGTTTCACGAGTACCACACGCCCGGAGGTGCCTTTCCAAGAGAACAAGAAATTGCCGTCATGAATACCAAGACGATGGAAACCAACATGGTGGCCAAGCCAATACCCTTGTCCACGCATGTGAGCAAAGCCGTTTATTTTGCCTTTTTGAGTTTGGTCAGTGGGACCTACGATACGGCCGTCATTACGACGGGCGGCAAGATGCACTTGTTGGCCATTTTGACCTTTCTCGTCTTTGTCCTGGCCGTGTACACGGCCAACTTGGCCGCCATTCTCACGACCGTCAAGAACAAGAGTGAAGTCAAGAATTTGGACGAAGCCATTTTACAGGGGTATAACTTTTGTGCCGAGAAAAAAATTGCCTCGCTCGTCATGAACTTGTTTCCCATTCAGCCGGATAGCTTTGTGCCAGATCCCATTGAATTGGGAGGCGATGGTGGTCCCGGATTTGGCTGTCCCGATTGTCAAGCACGGGATCGCGTCTTTGATTTTATGAAAAAGCATCATACCAATCGAAGCTTGTATTGTGATGCCGCCTTCATTGCGTATGAGGATTTGCAAGTGCACCAGAATTATGCAAATCATTGTAACAAGACCGTCGTGGGAGATGTCCTGGCCTTGGCCACCAAGGGCATTCCCATTAAAGAATCCATCTCGGCCGAAATGCAAGCCTTTTTGTATCAAATGAAGTACGAAGGAACCTTGGCCAAGCATTTGCAAGAAGCGGCTCCCGTCAATCAATGTCCGATTGTGGATAATGAAGGAGACGGCATCGGTTTGTCGCCGGAGCAGCTGACCGGTATTTGGGTGTTGGTCTTTTTCATGGCCTTTATAGCTCTCGTTCTCAAGGCCATAGGGTCGTGCAGAATCAAAAAGAATGGAACCTTTGCGATCGATACCGAGGCGGAACGTCACAAAGTGCTGCGGTTTGATCAATGGGGAAATCCCATTGATAATCCCCACGCGGAGGTCATTGTCGAGGTCAACAAGAGATCCACGTTTGAACGGTCCGTCTTGGTCCGACAGTCGACCATGGACCGGGAGTCGCAAATCGAAAAGATGGCAATGTATGAAATGCAATCCAAAGAGAGTACTGCGAGTGCCGACGAATTTCACGAAGAAGAATACGAAGAAGAAATTACCATTCCCGGCTCGACGCATACGCCAAATGCATGGTGGACGGCCGATCCCAATCAGATTGATCCACGTTCCCTCAAGCCAACAGCATATTACCCGGAAGATGAAAAGAGCTTTCATTAGGTTAGGCAATATATTGAATACTATATGTAGTAAATGTTACATACTTTATACTAATACTTCAGTGTCATACTATCGTACGATATGTTGTGCGAGGGGTCATCTACATGGCCGGTCCGTCTCATTCTTTCCTGCCACTTTGCGTCCAGGACTGATATGGTTGATGGAGCACGTACCCAGCAGACCATACTCCATCCATGTACTGTTGAGGTCCGGTAATCGAATAGGTTTGGGTAGCACAGCGTTGGCTCCACAATTGCGGAAATGAGACACATCTGTTTCATGATGTAGAGTTGAACGAGTGTTAGTTGAGAGAGCCCAGTATCGCACTTGACGAAAAGAACATAGCGAATGACCAACCTTCGGGCAAAATATTCCCCGTTACTCCGACGATGAACACTTCGTGACCTGCGTCCCGAATGGCACGCGTGGAGGATGGACCATCCAAAATGGGCATCTCGTAGTCCATGAGAACCACATCGTACAGAGTGTTCTCGTCCGCGGCCTTGTTCACCATGTCCACTGCAACTTGACCGTCCTCAGCCTGATCGCACACATGGCCTTCAGTCTCTAGCAATCGCGCCAGCAGCTTTCGGTTGGACTTTGTATCATCCACAACGAGGATCTTGAGGGTGGTGGGCCCGAGTACATCTTTTTCTTCGGTTAAAGACGTAGTCGATGCATTGGATAAATTCAGTATGTCATTACTCGCCGCAACCGAATAGACTGGAAGTTTGATTGTAAAAGTGGTCCCTTTCCCAATACCCTCCGACGTTGCAAATATTTCTCCCCGGTGCTGCTCAACAATGCCTTTTGCAATGTAGAGACCTAGACCGCTGCCACCACCTTTTGAAGTAGAGAGAGCGTTGACGTTGAGAACGGATGATCTTGCTTCGATATTGACATGCGGACTCGTGCCACTGACTTACCCTCCTGCAGCTTGTTGGCATTGAACTGAACGCCTGCGCCAAAAAGTTGGGACACCTGATCCTCATCCAATCCAGCACCTGAATCTGAGACGCTGACGGACATGATACCTTTCTTCGTGACCATTATATCTTCGCCGCCGACACCAAGACCAACGTCAGTAGCCTTCATTGGTGCTGAACCCACATTAGTCTTCTCCACCCAGGTTGCCGTCAACAGAATATTGCCTCCTTCCGGGGTAAATTTGATGGCATTTGACACAAGATTCCGAAAGACTTGCGTCACACGAATCACGTCCGCCACGGCTCTCAGATTTCTCGCGCTTTTGGGGAGACCATCCGTGTTCCCAACGGGCACTGTCGCAGCCGCTTCGACATCATTGTCTTGGGATTCCGTTTCTTCTTTTACTTGGAACCGCATTTGAAGATTGATATTCTTCTTGACAGCTGGCAAAACAAACTCTTTCGCAGTGAGCTCCACAAGCTTAAAGATCTGAACAAGGGTAAGTTCGAGTTGCATTGTCCCACTCTCGATCTTATCAAAGTTCAAGAGATCGCTGAGGACCTCCACTGCGCTGTCGGCCATGGTCTGAATTTCATGAGCCAACTCAATGCACTCGGTTGCTGTAGTAGCACTACTAGTAGAAAGCTTTTCTTGGGTATGACCCTCTCCTCCTCCACCCCCTGTCTCTTTGTTTTCTTCCAGTTGCAGCATAGACTTTAGCTCTCGCTCGATCAAAGTCAGCCCCATGCACACCGAATTGAGCGGAGTGCGGACTTCTGTATAATATCAAGAAGAATACCATGTGGATGGACAGTTAGGTGTACAACGGCACAGAAAAAAAGGTAGAGCAACATAAATTGTCCTCTACTAGCTAGCTAGCTATAGTCATCTACGTACCATGCGAGACATATCTCATAAAGCGCCGTTTGGCTTCGAGCAGATCCCTCTTGTGATGAAATTCCTGGCGCACCACAAAATCAAAGGCCAAGAAGAAGAGGGTCGTACAAAAAATGACACACAGGGCTCCAATGGTGACGGCCATGGGATTGCCGGTATGGTACACCTCGTAAAAGGCATTGGTCGGGTAGATTTCGAGCGTGTAAATAAGAGACTTGCGGGTGTAGAGATGGGGGTCGGTGAGCGTGGCCACCCGCCGAAAGTGGTTGTAGGCAGGGTCGTGCAAATCACCGTCGCCCCGTGCCACGGCCTTGCCATTGACAATGCGATAGGTAAAGGCCGAGTTTTGGTTCCGAATGACACAGTCCACGCCGTTTACGGTGACGGAGAAAATATTGTCCAAGGTTTCATCCAAAAGAAGAATGGTGGCTAGCAGGCCGGTGAGCTGATGACAGATAACGCAGGCAGGAAAAAGGATGTGTGAGCGACAGTAGACATACATTTCGGTCCAGCGCCACAGGCAACCTACTAGCTAGGGCACGTACTCGTTGACCTCCTCCAGTAGCACTATAATAGGTTGTATCGGGAACACTATTCGTGACATTGTTGTCGCCGTCCATATGGGTGCTGGCGTCATCTCCCGGTGGGTAGATCCCCTGATAAAGAATGGCCGCCGGGCCACGGGTCTCCCGATTCCGTATCTGCAGCATATCGGAAATGGCCCCACACCGATGGGTTGGATAGTAGCTACTGCTATTGTCATTGTCCGTATTGTTTTGATAATCGTCACACTTGGCTTCGAGAATGGTATCAATGGCCGGAGTCCGAATGGGTCCGGTTCGTAGGTTGTACATGAGCGCAATGTTGGCTTCCAGTTGCATTTGCAACGTCGGAAACAAGACGTGGTGGTTGCTAATACCGGGTTGAATTCCCGTAGTATCTCGGACAATGGTACCATTCTCCGCCGTGGTCCAAACACCTGGTTCTCCTGTAAAACTAAAAGCTCCCGTGGTATTGATGGGGTATCCTTTGACCTGGACCAAATAGTCATAGGCAAAAGTTTCCCATTCCGGCAATTGCTGAGGTGTGACCAAGGGTGCCAACGACAGCAATTCCGAGGTTCCCGCCGAGGCGTGCAATTTGAGGCCAATCCGTTCAAATCCAGGGACAATGACAAAAGGCCAAGCACCGGGATTGGGTTGACTCTGTCCTACCACTTCGGCCATGGTGGACATGGCCCACTTGTTGCGCTCGGCAATTTCCACTGCTTGCGTCAACGCACGACCGGTAATGGCCTCGAATTGGGATTCGGCCAAGGTTTGTTCCGACCTCGTCAAAAAGAAAAAGGAACACGAGGCCAAGACTGCCGCTACGGCACACAAGCACAAGAGGAAGAGCAGACGACCCGCCCAAACGGCACGCGGGCTCTTGTGCAAGTCGCGAAGACGTTGGGCCGCTTGTTGGGCTTCCTGACTGTCGGCCAAGACAGAGCTAATGGTGGGAACCTGAGTGCTCTTCTTCTGAGTAACTGTAGTTGCAGCATCGTTGAGGTTGCGGTCCTTGCTCGTTCCCACTTCCATCATCCTGGTCCACAGCGTCTTGTTTCTTGCGGGTTCTTGGTCACGCAGTTCAGAAGCATCCGTGGGTGACGGTCTCTTCTTTGTCGTGGTCATGTTGAATGAGTCTTTCTTTCGCTCTTTTGGGTATTGTACTACTAGTATGTAGTAAAGGGTATGGTCAAGTTTTGGTTTGATGCTGTACAGTACGGTTCGCACTAGTTAGTTGCCACCTTTGGTATCCTAGGTACTAGCTGGCTAGCTAGAGTAGAGTAGCTAGCTAAACTACAAACTGCAATACTGTAGCTACTAGCTCGCTGTCCAGGTGGATAGTAGAATGCACCACAATGGGCAAGGGTGACTAAAAATTGGCTGACATCAGATGAACATTGTCAAGCTGAAAAAAGAAGAAATCTGAACTGGTCTGCACATTTCATCTGCTTCAGGGAAGATTCTCGTGCCGAAGTCTGCGTTTGAAACATGGCAAAGAAAACATTTTTTTTCTCGATGTCTGCACACAGAGTGTGCACAATTTTGTGCATTTTCTGATGCAATTCTTGCTGTCACGGGTTGCTTCTGGACAATTTTTGAAAAACGGTGAGGACACCTCAATGATGTCAAATTGTGTTTTGCCATGCTTCTGCCAACGAATGCATTTGGGTTCAAGAAAAAAGCAATTTTCATCGTTGATGAATTGCTGGACATGGGCCACAAATGTCAACGTTGTTGAGAATGACACATGCATGACTCTTTTTGTTTCATCAAAGAAAGAACGACCCATGCTGGAGAAGATTGTTTTGAATGTGGTTACAAATCAAAATGGATGAGCACATCAGAAAATTCTGAATGATTCAATGTTTGGATTTTGGTTCCGGTGATTGTTTCGAAATCATCATGAAAATTGCATTCCAGAGAAGCAACTGACTTCAGATTTGTTTTGAATCTCTGCATCAACCAATTTTGTTACTTCTTAATCTTTGCAAACCAGCTGCAACTCAAAAGAAGAAATCAACAAGACACTGCAACAAAGAACTAATCTTGACACAAGAAGAGTTTGCAAACCCAACTTTGTCCGAGTGCAGAAGCAATCAATGAACAAATGAAGATCAAAGTGTTTTGATTCAAAACAAGAGGTGATCGTCATGCTGCCTGACCCATTAGCTGTTAGAACTCTAAGATTGATTTTGTTAGAATTTTGTATTCGTGGTCCTTAATTTGCTTATTTGATGGATGGCCCCAATTCCTTTTTCCATCATTCTCAAGATTCTGCCCTGATTTCTTAAGACTGGGGACACTTAAGCAAGAGATCAGGTGCGCGGCCCTTTCACATCCGGGACATGAAAACACAATCGTCATGGTTCATCGTGCTTTATCATTTTGGGCGAGAGGATCGAGTTCGATCGTGCTCTCAAATCACCCAGTATTTACCTAGTAAAAAATAATAAGAAACGAAGACAGACAGATTCAAATATTATGGCAACACAACAACATACTGCATCCATGCGTGTGAAGCCGTCTCTCTTGCTCACAGAATAATGAATGAGGCCCCATCTAACCAATTTAGTTAAGCTACTAAGGAGCAAAGACAACACCACCACCTCTTGACTATAGCTAATTATTCAATAGGACAACTACAAAACAAAACAAGAATGGACGAAAAAGACCCCATGTTGACCGTTCCGGATGGCGGTGCCGCCGAACCCATCAAGGCTTCTTCTTCCCCGGCCAAAGGAGCAGGAATGGCCACACCCAAGATGATTGGCATGGGTGCTTTGTTGATAGTGGCAGCTACTCTTCTCATTGTCTTGCCTCTGACTTTGACCAATCGAGACAACACTAGTTCCAATGGTAGTAGTAGTGACAAGGATGTCCTGATCCCCGTGGAAACATCCTCGCCGACTAATACGACGGGCGGTACTAGTACGACTGGAGACGAGAACCCCAACAACAACCCCAACAACAACAATATTTTCAATCACAGCGACAGCACCGTCACAGCAGCGCCCTCTTCTTTGTGGGAGGACAACGGCACGACTACTAGTAGCAACAACAGTAATGACAACAACAACAATACTACAGCGGAGGACACGATTGGCAAGGACGGCCTTCCCTTCTTTGGCAAGGGCATTACGCGTGGCTACCAAACGCCCCTCGAATTGGAAGCGGCCTTGGCGATTGCCTTGACACGCGATGCCCAATCCTACGCCCAGCAGCAACTGGTCACCTACCAACAATATGTCAACAACAACAATAACTACGGCTCGGATACAGTAGATTACCTTCCCATCGGAACGAATGCGACGGATGCCATGGGGTCAACCGATGCACAGGTCCCCATGCCTCCACCCACAGCCGCAGGTGCGCAAGCCGAGCAAGGGAGTGTTGCGGCTTCGAGCCTGGTGGCCGAAGACGCCGGTGGCGATGCGGGTCGAGAGACGGCCGGCGCCGGCGACACCACCACCGATTATGCCACCAACAATCAAGAATTCAATGTCGATGAAGCCGATGTCATTAAAGCGGATGCCAAGTATGTCTATGCTGCCTTTGGTAATTATGTCGTCGTTTGGAATTTGCAAGGCGAAATTGTTGCTCAAATCAAAATGCCCGATATTGAGTTACCGGAAAATTGGGGACAGCCACCCGAGGGACAGCCCATGCCCATGCCTTTAGAAGCTGCCGTAGCCAAACAAGCAACCCAAGAAGGCGTGGAGCAAGAAATCAACGTAGCCAAACAAGACATAGAAGCTCTGCCACCCGCCGAAGACATTGCGGCAAGTCAACCCTACTATGTATGGAAACCCAAACCACAAATTCAATCCATGCTCTTGACGGACAACCACCTCGTAGCCATTGTCACGGGCTACAATGACAATTATTACAACACGTATGGATATTACAACGATCCCGCCCAACAAGGGAACGCTTCTTCTTCCAAAATCGAACCACACGTCTTGAGCAATTACTTGTCAACGCAAATTCGATTGTACGAAATTTCCGAGGCCACGGGCAATTTGACCTTTGTCGCCCAAAAAGACGTCCACGGATACTTTGTCGATGCCCGGAGTATGGAGGGCGTCGTCCATTTGGCGACGGCCTCGAGTGTCGATTTGTATACCCATTTGTGGCAGTACATGGATCCTTGGCAATTTCCACCCAACATGACCTTGGAGGAGTATCAAAATTATGCGGCCGAAGTCGCCGCCAAGGTGGTTCCCCAATTGGCGCAAAAACTCACACAAGAATTACAAGCTGTCAGTCCCGATGGCACCTTGCCGCAAATGTTGCAAGTCAATGAATGGATGACCGCGACACCACCTGAGGAGGAGGACGAGGATTCTGCTGCGACAACAGACGCAACGTCAGCAGGCCGTCCGACTATGGATACCTTTATGATGATGCCCGAGTATCGTGTCATTAACAATGCCGCCTTGGTAACATCGTTCCATGTCCAAAATGCGGTCACCACCGACGGCACCAACCAAGAAAAGGATTTGGTCATTTCGTCCAGTGCCTATTTGGCACCGTCCTACTTTAGTACCTTGTATGGGACCACGGACAAATTGGTCTTGGCGACCTCCGGATGGGATTGGGCACCCTGGCGTGGCAGCAGCGAACCGACGACCTACTTGGTAGCCTTGAAAGCCAACAATGAGGATGCGTCCACGGAATTTTTGAGCGTCGGACAATTGAAGGGGCATTTGCTCAATCCATACGCCCTGGACATTGTGGGCGAGGAACTCCGTGCCGCCACGACGATTGATTTGAATCAATGGGGTTGGGGAGGCGGACCCATCATGATGATGGAGGATGTCGCCGTCGGCATGCCCCTGGCCATGGCCAAACAAGGTTCGGGTGCCGAATGTCCTCCAGCCGACAGTGAGTGTATGGACAAGGTCAATTATGAGACATGTGTCCTGCTTTTGGAACAAGGGTGTTTGGATCTTTCCATTATGGAATCGTGTCCTTTGCAGTTTGATTGTCTAATGTGGGATGCGGATGATACAGCAGCCGAAACCATGCCACCACAAGAGGATGAAACGAAACCTCCACAAGATGATGCATCACTGATACAAGAACCAATACTACCGCCAGAGGAACCAACATCACGGACGGAAAATTACATGATTGTCATGAATTTAGTGAGTGACGTGGAGGGTCAAATGAGTGAAAAAGGCAAGGCCCAAGTAGGCTTGCCCAATGAACGCATTACAGCCGTTCGATTCTTTGACAAGATTGCCTATGTGGTAACCTTTGAACAAACCGATCCCTTTTATGTGGTCAACATGACGGGAGTCGATGGTCCTACCGTATTGGGGGAACTCAAACTGCCTGGCTTTTCGAGTTATTTGCATTCCATGAATGAGGACAATACCATGCTGGTAGCGGTGGGACAGAATGCCAGTCAAGATGGTCGAACCACAGGATTAATGGTGACGGTCTTTGATGCGACCGATCCGACAGCCCCCAAGACACTGGCCAGTCATGTCTTTGGGGATAGCACGGAGGGTGCTTATACCAGCAGCAATGTCCAATGGGACTACAAGTCCTTTCGTTTGGTCAATTCCAACAAGCTGATTGTGCCCTTGGATGTTTGGTACAATCAAGAATGGGATCCCGTCACACAAGATGTCGTGCCCTTGCCGGAAGGTGTGGAAAATTTTCAAGGCTTTGCGGTTCTGGATGTTTGGCCGGACGAGATTTCCGAATCCTTTCGTGTCTCGCACATGAACACGGATCCCGGGGGTTGTTATTGTGGTGGTGGATATGTCCCCACACGAAGCTTTGTGTATTCCGGCGACCTCATGACGGTACGTGACAATACAGTGGTCAGTACCAACCTGGATTCGGGCAAGGAAGTATGGAGAATGAAGTTGAAGGTGGAAGACGATGCCGAGGATTGTGGCTGTTATTAAAGTTGGCCGTCCTCGACGACTGCATCAGCCCCAAGCTTGTTTGTACTGTATGACCCATGCAGTTGTGTTTCTATACATCTTTGCACATTTATAGTTATGGAATTTGGCACCGATATATTTCATGTAAATTCTCTATGTAATTTAAAAATATTAAGTCTTCCATGTGTACAAAAATGGAATCGATATTCTGCTCGGCTCGGATGGATAGGGCGGATGGTTTATCACTCACTCACTCCCAACACACACAAGCGACTCCTTACTTTTATGAACAGTTCTCATCGTCTTGTCTACGATACGCGGTTCTCCACATATCGGCAATCTTTTCGACTTGTTTGCTGGAGGAATCCTCATCGTCCAAACCATTTAAATTTTCATTGGCCTTGGACATGAGTTTCACCACACTGCTCAGACTTTCGGCGACACTATTTTAAAAGAAAGCCAAAAATGATTCAAGTTAGTGAGACAAACAACCAATTTCCATCTATCATTTGAAGTCCTGGCCATGCTACCAAAACGCACCCATTCAAAAGAATTTTTCTCTCTTCTTCAAAGGCTCTTCGAGCTTCATCGGCCTCGGAGGATACACCCACAGATTGGTTCGTGGATCGTTCGGATTCGCTGTTCATTTTTATAGTATTGCTTGTGTATTATTGCCAATGAATAGGTCGTTTCGTGTATTGTGAATTTGGATGTGTTTATGCTACTGGCAATGACCGTGTTGTGTTGGTCTCTTTGAGAGTTGTAGGGTATTCCACAAAAGGTGAATATGCTTTGCTGCCTTTCGGGAACTACTGTAACTCAGATCAGCAAATACAAAGGTAGAGTGGTCAAGGGATACGCTAGCTATTATTATTATTGCGGGCGGTTGTGAATAACGATGGAGCAGAATAGATTGTTTGGTTAGTTGGAAATCAGTCGATGGCAAAAGAGAACAGGATGCTTTCAGTCATACGGCTTGATAGCAGTCATGCAGTGTGTGTTCTCAGTGGTTTTGTCGAATTCGAATTCGAACGGTGTCATCGAAGATGAAAACAAAGCACTCTATTCTATTCTTGCTTGCTACGAAGCGGTGCTGTCGGCAGCACTGGAAATGAGCAAAAGAGGCCACAAGACGATCTCCCAATTTTCTGTTTGACTTGTCCGGGTGGATGCTTAATCTGCGATGCCAGCAATCAGGAGATTCAAAGATGATTCACTAACACTAACGGTCGAATGAATCAATCGTGCTTTATAACACGTCATCTGGCATGATGTTTTGCTCACAAAGTGAAATTGCGCGAACAACTTCAATCGGGTGAAACGGCAATACCGTGATTGTAGTTTGGCAGCCTGCCATCAACCTTTTGACGTCGTTATGAACTGTGGCAGCAGATGCATGGATGGATGTGGTGTATCAGTATTGCACTGCATCGCACAGCCGGCGGCCGATGAATTATCACTTCCTACCTACGCCTTCTTCATATCTTCGACGAGGAAATTAAACATCATTAACATTTGCTATTTTTATTTTGTTAGCCCAATTGTGTTACTGAACAATACAATCACTCATCTTTTTGACACTATAATTATTATTGACAACATGACAGCAACTGCATTATCACCATCCTCGCCCAACAATACCAGGGCCGTTGCCGTATCAATGGCAATATCCTTGTCGGCCTGTCTCTTATGGATCGCAACCACCACGACTTCCAATCACAACGACGGCGACAGCATCACTCCCCTTCTGGATGGCGACGCCTATATGCATCGTCGTTTGTACAGTATTTTAGCAGAAGATCACAAGGTTCCTGAGTTGTTTCCCTTTGAACCCACCGATTATGTGGGGTTCGTGGCGATGATTCTAGGACTCATCTTGGCGGCGGGCGCCGGGATTGGAGGAGGCGGATTGCTCGTGCCCATTTTTATCTTGGTCTTTGGCTTTTGCATCAAACATGCCATTCCCTTGGCCAGTGTCACGGTACTGGGCGGTGCCATTGCCAATAATTTGCTCAATGCCAACAAATGTCATCCCAATCATCCCAGTCGTCCGGCCATTGATTGGGATTTGATTTTGCAATTGGAGCCCATGACGATTGCCGGTGCCTTGATTGGGGCCGATTTGAATGATGTGTTGCCGCCCCAAGTTTTGGTGGTTCTCTTGTTTTTGCTCTTGTCGTTGACAGCTTACAAGACATTGCAAAAGGCTTGCAAGTTGCATCAACAAGAATCGGAAGCCTTTTTGAAGGGAGAAGAGTTGGATGGTCTCATCAAGTCTCCGGATGGTACAGCGTCCACGTCATCGTGTAATAACAGCGTGGATGACGTCGAGCGTTCTCATATTTATTACAATGGGAATGGTGCCGAGACCAAGTACGGGTCCGTGTCTGCCACCAGTAATGGCCATGCGGTGGTACTGAATGCCCAGCCATCCTTTGGACCTGATCAAGTTCAACAAGCTTTTGTTTCTGCCTCGAAATTGACCGCCCTATTTGCCGTTGTGACGATTTTGAATTTGCTCAAGGGAGGACCCGGAGAAGACGGTGGAGGCCCTGCTGGGTTGCCACAGTGTGGTCCCAAATGTTTTTGGATGACGGAAGTCTTTATTTTCGTCCTAATTATTGCCTTTGCTTATTGGACGCGACGAACGATCCTGAAACGCATGGAGGAAGGAGGACCTGCTCTTTCGGAAATTGAATGGAATGAACACAACACCTTGGTGTATCCATTGTATGCCAATGTGGCTGGATTGGTGGCGGGAATGTTTGGTGTGGGAGGAGGTATCATCAAGGGACCCTTAATGCTAGCACTAGGTACGTGCCAGGTCGCACATTAGGCTACAAAAAGATGTTGCGCCCAATGCTCATTGCTAACATTCTATGAAACTGCTTGGCTGTGCTTCTTATCAGGTGTCCATCCCGCCGTGGCGGCGGCAACCTCGGCCTGTATGATTTTATTTACCAGTGCAACGGCCACGATTTCGTATACCATTTTTGATTTGCTCATTTATGATTATGCCGGTGGTTGTTTGGTGGTGGGCTTTGTGGCTACGCTGGTCGGGCAAACTTTGATGAGCATGTTGATGAAAAAGTACAATCGGAACTCTTATATTGCCTTTTGTATTGGCATTGTTGTTGGTCTCTCGGCCATTGCCATGACAGTGGAATCCGTCTTGTCCCTGGTCGGCTAGCTAGTGGTATAGCTTGTAGAATGATGTGTTCTCTATCGGTTTAAGTTTAACAAATATGTATAACTGTATTTTCTATATCTTGTATTCATTCGTTTTGCCGCCCCACCCGTGGCGCTCATATCAATAACTAAGCATGAGCCATCTCCATTTGCCCTGTGGTTGGATTTTAAACGATTTCTACCTGACAAAGCTTTTGATATTCTTCTGGCTTATCAGCAATAATAGCCGGCGCATTCCCATGATGATGCTTTCTGCTCAAGGCTGCACTAGCTATACGGAGCCTTGACTGCAACAGTGCCATTTCCTTTTGTATTTCCATGGCTTCGTGATTTCGTTGTTCTGTCGGTATGCTCCAACAAATCGCCGTCAAGGCCAGGATACCACACGCAAGACAAACAAATCCCACCAAAAGAAGCATGGGACAAGGCTCCGTGACAATCTTGATGTCAAAGGATTTGCTTTCTACGAGGGGCATGCAAAAGTAGTCGCCAGTGCGCATGTCCGTGTAGGGCAAACGTTCATAACAATAACATTGATGGTTGGGACAATTCTTGGTAGCAGCACCACTGTTGGCGTTATTAAAGTTCATGGGACAACAATAGTCCTTGTCGGGTTCACAACCACAAATGGGTTCTTGAACGACATGCGTATACTTGCTTCCCGCCAAAAAGGTTGGTAGGCCCAAGATTACCAAAAAGAGCGCCGCATAGGTCCATCGCCGGTAGTTTTTCCAAAAGTAAGAGTGAAAAGGTTCTTCCTCCTCCTCGTCATGTGTTCGTGGTTCCTCCTCTTCATCATCGTGATGATAAGGGTGATAATGAAAGTAATGATCGATTGTCATGGTGATGATGCAGTATGCAGTGCTTGTGTAGTTTTTGTTGGTTTTCGGTTTCGGTTTTATGGTGAGAAAAATAGAAAGATGATGGTAGACTTTCACTGTGTTCAGATCCTTCTCTTCTGTTTTGCGAACATGTCTGCAAAGCTTGGTTAGTTGTCAATCCATATGAGAATCCTACTACTAGTAGGAAGCTTAGCTATTTACTACACTAGTATCAATCCAATCTGAGAAAGCTTAGTTACCAAGCAAATAACACCAAAAGACCCCAGGGTGGTGGTCAAAATGGTCACACCATGTTCTGTACCCGGCGCAATGACTTTGTCACCGCAAAAAGCGAACTCAAAGGAGTGAGATTCGAACCTTCAACCATCCACTTGTAAAAAGTGACCATTTCAATGTCCACTGGCGTTCTCACCTTCAGGGCTAAGGTTAGTTTGTGCTGTCTGGCAATTGCTTGCTAGCTAGTAGTGGAGACAGCAAAACTGTCAGGAGCCAGCAAGCCATTGTTCTTGCTACTAGAAATAATAGGTTTATGATTTTTCACATTGACCAGCTGAATCTAAAGTGAAAAAGCACAGTTTGGAAATGATTGCCATTTCAGGCACACATTGCAAAGCTGACTGTCAAACACAAGAGCTGAAGTGGCCAACAATGCCTCACGAATGATTTGTCATTGCAAGTTGAACATTTTAAAGCCTACACTGAAACAAGCCTGGGCTTGCTTTGTGGTTTGTAAATGGATTTTTTTTATGCACAAATTGAAATTCAACAAATGTTGCTCAGTTGAGAATGTTGTCCTGTCAAATGAAGAATTCAATGAAAGAAAAAGCCTTGCACCCAAAGATGGTGGAGCAACCAATGCTGAAAAGTTATGGATGTTTTTGATGACACCAGAAGAATTCTCATGTGTGCAATTGTTTTTGCAATTGATTTCCCAATTGATGATTTTTGGCAACCCCTGTTGTTTTGAATGGGGAGTCATCCTTGGGGCTAGGGGACATCAAACGTTTGTAACAATGAATGTTGCACTAGCAAATGTTTAACCAAAGATGACTTGACATGACTGACAATGGACAAAGGGCTATCCCTTGTTTGTTTTGTAGCAGCAGGCTGAATGCATGGTGTGAGGGCTGCAGTGCCTTTTGGATTGGATGGAATGCATCACAATTTATGCTAGTAATCAAAAGTTTGTTGTCTATGCTAGCAGTAGGGGGTGGTTCAGCAAGAGCTCTCTGACACAGGTGCTACTGGCACTACTAGCTAGATGTTGTACCTACCACTGCAGTGGTAGGTACAACAT
>Ga0163149_10003615_pt1 | contig 17456 bp, 10 predicted proteins | sample OliLakLV19MP5G1_FD_148604 | JGI IMG/M metagenome (GOLD analysis project Ga0163149, IMG submission 148604) | Freshwater microbial mat bacterial communities from Lake Vanda, McMurdo Dry Valleys, Antarctica - Oligotrophic Lake LV.19.MP5.G1 | ecosystem: Environmental > Aquatic > Freshwater > Lake >...
ACATTTTTTCCTTAATTACAAAAAGGAGCTCACAGGATAAAAGGTGCCCGTGCTGCCTCAATAGATGATGTAAGATGCGACTGGTCAGGGCATCTTGGTGATCCTGGGTCAACTTGAACCTGGATTCGCAATTTTCAAAATATTCGAAGCACGCGCAATTCAAATCGCCGGTTGGGGTTTGAACAATCCCTACAGTTAAGAAGAGTGTTGGCCCATTTCCCATGAGTGATGCTGGCAACGACAATGGCGCTGACGGCGAAGGCGAGTTTGAAGAGCCTTGACTCTCCGGCTCAATGCAAACACGCAGCGTCAACCAATCTCTCTCCAGCATGTGCGTGCCAAGAAAAGTCCCATTCCAAATATCTACTAGAGGCTTTTGAAATTCTTTGAGCTTGGCTCGATGTTCACAGGTGCTTGACAGGTGCTTGAGACGCGGAAGTTTCCCATGTGCAGACTCTGGATCTATCCTGTTGTCGTTGTGATCTGTCCTGTTGTCGTTGTGACTAATTTCCTCCCAACGACAATCAGCGCCAGAAGACACAAGCAATTTACACGGCTTTGCTGCAGGGCCCATTACTAAGACACCCAATCCCTTTTGTACATCACAAATCTTCCTTGCGCCTGGCAGTTCTGTGGATTGAACTGGTGTCAGAATGCTGCTGTTAAATTTTAGCATTGGCATTGGCGATGATGATGACTCGGCGTCACTATGGTCCCCAAAGACGGCGTTATGTTGAATAAACGTTCTGCAAAGTACGTCATGAGTTCCCGAAAGCTCCTTGAATCTTTCGTTCATCGTTCTAGAGTCAAACTCGGCTTCTCCAAAGTTTGGTACTTGTAGAAAACTCGGGATTTTCTTCGGGTTATTCATGGTGTCAAAATGAATGTTGTCCAAAATATAGAGAGACGCCTTGAATCTGAAGAGAAGTAGAAAAATGGATGCATATAGACTTGCTAGTACGGTATAGTAGTGATAGACGGGGAGATTTAATTTGTGGGGGGTACAGTTAGTATCGAGGAGTAGCTATAGCTATATCGATAGCTATCGTTGATTCATTGAGGCCGTGTTAGAGGAGTGAAAACAATGCAATGAAGCCATCCAACCAAAAATTCTTGTCAATGCTATTTGGGAGACAGTGTGCTCGCAAGTCGTTCGCGGAGAGCAACTCTTTTTTTCTTTTTTCTGTTGAGTTGCAAGATGCATGCATGACAAAAAAAGTAGCTAGGACAAGGTCATTGATTGATTAAAAATGAAAGAATCATTTACTAAATGACATTATGTTGGTTTCTTGGTTGTAGATGCCCCTGTTTTCTTTTGTGTAAGCTATTTTTTTATGCCTCGCAATGATGGTGATTCATGAGCACCAATCCAATCGGAATGGCTCCTGCGGCAAACGCCAGAAAGGCAAAGGCCCGATCCATAGCCGTTTTGGCCAACCTATCCACAATCGGCATGCACTCTTTGGCAGAAATGTGAATGTAAAGACCACACGACATGCTGAGAAGGATACCAATGGTATAGTTGGATACATCCGTGGCCAGCACAATGAGTCCACCCAACATGACGGAAAGGCCACTTAAGAAATTGAGACACTGAAACATAATGAGACGAGTGAAAACGAAGTGTAAGTCTTGGATCACTGCCAACAAACGGGGCAAACCTGTCGGGGCTGAATACATTATTGTAAGAGTGACACACACGTACCAACGCTATCAAGGGCGGCAAATGACAATGCTGCGTCAGGAGAAAAAAATCCGACAATTCTTGGGCCAATTCATGATAAATGGTCGACGCCAAAATACTCCACGCCAAAGCATTGTCACAAAGTAAGAATCCAACACCGACAAAGACGCCATCGGAAAAATTGTGCAAGGCATCTCCCAAGATAATGGCACTGACGAGCCGCTTGTTAATGGCGGGTTGAAAGGACCCGGCGTCCGAGAGGGAATCTGTGGATTCGGAAAGGAGGTCGTCTTTGGTCGCGGGGATCTCCTTCTCGTCGGCTTCGTCCTGGATACTCCCCGTGGCGGCATTATTACCGGCTGGCAAGACCTCCTGGACCATAAAGTCATCCACGTCAATTTCATGGCATACGTTCTCGTCGCAGGCTTCGCATTGGCCACTGACAGCCCTATTGGTGGCAGTCTTGTTGTTAAGACCACCACCAGTAGTGTCAGCCGCACTGGTGGAGGCAGGCGTATACTCATGCTCCGCATCATGATGATGTGGAAAAAAGGAGGATACCACCCATGGAAAGAGAAATCCCGCCAACACGCAGGTTCCAAAGACCCAAGTCTTGTTGCCGTGATCGTGGCCTTCATGCTCGCCTTCGTCCTCTTGCAAAAGTCGATGATCGTGACCCGAATGGTCATCCTCTTCTCCTTCGTCTCCTGCATTGATAAGAATAAGAGCTTCCGGAACGATCAAAAAGACCGCCGTGGCCAAAAGAGCCCCACACGCAAAGGAGGTCAGTGCCATGTTGAACAAATCATGACGACGAGGATCTCGAAAGGGAACAATATCGACTTTGGTGGAGCTGTACATGTCCTTCAAGAGTTGAAAAAAGGTTTGATTTTGATAGGCCTTGGTCATGATGGGGGCCAAAAAGATGACACCAATCAAGGTTATCGTATTGACCAACAGGGTGGCTCCCACTACGGCCCCCCATGGTTTGTTGGGATGGGATTCTTCTTGTTCTTCGTTTGCCAACGAGGAAGAAAGGACCCGTATCGTTTCGGGCCAAATAGTGTGGCCTTGGGCGTCCTTAAGATAATGAGTTTGGTTGGTTTCGACTTGAGACGGGGCCGCGGGGAAAAACAAGACAAAATGTTGGGGTGTCGTTGCTGTGTTGTTGTTGTCGTCGTCGATTTCAATGGAAAAAGCACTAAGGGCCGTTTGGCTTTCAAAAAAGAGTTCGTATATGATTGTGACCGATGGAGCAATTGTATCTCCATTTTCAACGCCTACAATACTATCAGATAGTAGTTGCCTTGTGTGATCATGATCCGAGTGATCCTCTTCTTCGTCTCCTTCTTGCGTCAAAAAGTGGTCGTCGTCAGGGAAGTGGTCATCGTGCTCGTCGGCATTCTCCTCCTCCAAAAGTTGAATCGCTTCATCAATGCCAGCTTGACCAGATGTTTGGACCGGCACAAGCGCCATTCGGAAATAAAATTCCGTCTCGTGATCATGTCCAGAATGGTCGTCTTCCTCGGGATGGTCTTCTTCGAGGTGGCGCCACAAAGCTCTAGCCGCCAGATCCCGATGATTGTGAGCACGTGCGGCGTCGACAACGTTGCCGTCTTGTGGCATTTGGACCGTCAACGTGTAAGGACCATCTTGGGCTGCCAATTGGAAGATGCCGGCCCACGCAAAGGCATCCGCATTACTGCTAGTAGCCGCATCCGTAGCTACTGTATGGAGTATTCCAACGAGAAACAACACGAGCAATTTCGTCATCATCGTCATGTTGCCAGATGTCGGCAATTATTAGTTTGTGTTGTGATTTGATGGTTGCGATAAGTGTTTGTGGGTGAAAGATGACTGCCGGTACTACGACGTACTGTAATAGTACGTACATGTACGATGCCAGGTACATTAACATAGGTCTACCCGTAGCAATTGAATGGAAGTGTTGTTTGGCCTATTAGTCTGGCGCACCAGGCTCTTTATTTCACTTTGTGGCCTTGTTGGATGCAATTTTGCTTCCGCACGCGCCAAACACGTGCTACCACTGGTTTACGTTTACTGTAGGCTTTCTTACAGCACTAACGAAACCAGGACAGAACCAGAAGATAAGACACAACGCGCCGGCAAGCTGGTTAGTTAAGCCATTTACTACCGGTACTTTGAAAAATTCTCAATTCTTGTACCGCACACTCATAACCTGATAGACCATCATTCTGTTCTCCAATCCCAACACTGGTGGGGGGAAAAAATCCTTTCTTCCCTCCCTTTTCAACAACAATTGTGAATGTGTCCTTTTCCTCAAGAGAAAGGAGGACACATGGTTGATCACAACCTTCTTTCTTTTGTCAGATTGCATGACATCCGGATGTCCATTTGTGCACACCTCAAATGTCCAGTGACCATCACGGATGGATGGACACAAACAGAAACACAACTCAACAGCAGCAAATCAATCAGACTTCAGCAGGACATTGCACCTTGAGCTGCACAGAACTGCTTGTCTGTTGACATGTCAACATCAATGCTTGTGTGTCACAGACAGTTGTGAAAAATGCATGCATTCAAGTTGAGCCATGTGGCGAAATGTTCCACAGGCAAAATTTGGTGATGAGTGGGCAAGTTTGGCGACTTCAGAAATCTCTTCCTTTTTTGTTCAACCCCATTGGGGAAATTTGGCATGCGACAACTTCAGCACAAGTCATGACACTGCAAAGAAAGCATGTCTGAAAGTCAAGTGTCAAGCTGAGAAAACAATGCAGGTGCACTTGGTCCGTGGGACAGTCTTCTTTTGATCTCAAAAACAAGAAATGTTCAGTGAAGCAACAACTGTCACATTTGCATTTCTCAATGGAGGAGTTCAATGGTGGAAAACATTTTGAAAGGCACAATTTGCTTGACTGCCAGCTGAAGCGCAGACATGTCAGATGTGTCTGTGAATGCACAAATGAAGTGCAGTCAAACACAAGGCTACAATGGCATCAAGGAGATGCCAAAAGTTCCTGTGGTGAACAGGAACAACCGCATGACAAAACGTGTGAGGACCAGCCAAACAATTATGAACTCATGCTTTGAGAGACAAATGCACCCATGTCAGGTTTTGAACATGCAGGAAGAGAGCAATGAACAGATGCAGAACATGTTCCTGTCGACATGGCATTCTTTAAATTCTGAGAGAGATGCCCTGTTTAAATGGATAGGTTCACACAAGAACACACTAGGACATTCTACATTTGTGTTTTCTTTGTGACACTGGGACCTTCCCAGTGCACTGCATCTGCCAATCACCGGCATGCTGCACTTTGCGGCTTGCAGCTGCTTTGTGCGTGTGATTTCTAAATAAAATGATGTAAAGATTACTTCATGAGATATCGGACACAATGTCTTATTTGTTCCTTTCATTTTTGGTTTCTATATCTATTTCTTAGTCTTACTTGCTAATTGCCCGGAGCGGATTCAAAATACGCGGTACCACTCATGCGTAGGGCACCAATAAGTCAAGCTGCAACATCCAAAGTATCTCCGAGTGCCCTTCCGGTCCGGCTCATACCTTTGAATCTTCTCGGCCCGTTGTCGTTCATCAACACAAACAAAAATACAAATTGACGGCGCAAACTTATTCCACAATTTTGAATTTGCCCTTTTTGTCGCAGCAGCAGCTCTCGAAGACATCGTGACAATCGGCGCAAATCTTCTTCCCGCAATCAGGGCATGCATACGATTTAGTGCAGCTTGGACAAGTCACAGTCTCACACTCGCTGCATTTGAAAGCACATTCAGAACAGATCCATTCGTTGCACTCCTCGCAACTGTCGTGCCCTCGACAGGACTTGCAATACTCTTCATCGCAAGATTCACAAAGGAAGTTTGGCTTGCAAGAGGAACAGATGACGTCGCGACATTTCCCACAAACATAGTAATCCTTGCATTCATAGCAAAATATATTGTGGCAGAGGTAACAATAAAAGCCATTGTCCGAGTTCATGTGGCAATCAAAGCAGCCGTGAGCATGGTCACATCTATCGCACCATGCCATCGGCCTGCAATCAGGACAGAAACAGGCATCACAGCATTCGCAATAACCAGTGTCGGGGCATTCTTCGTCTGCGCAAAAGTAAAATTCACATATGGAACAGAAGCCCCCTTCCTCATTATATTCACGGCACGTTTCACAATCTTTCTTGTCGCAAGCTTTGCAGCGAAAAATGTCTGAGATGTTGTCAAAATCGTCACATCTAGCGCAGCGTTCTCGACCAAATGTAGCCTCGACACAATCTTCGCAGTTCAGCTTCGTAAGGTCCAATATTTCTTTATCAGTAGGCTGCTGGTGGCTACATTTGTTACCAACTTTGCATTTCCCTGGTTCCTCCAATGACACGTCCGCGTCGTCATCCATTTTGTCATTGGAATGGTGCTTCTCGTCCTCTTCTTCGTCGTCGTCGTTCTCTTCTCCATCCTGGTTTTCATTCTCGTTTTCGTCTTCGCCTTTGTTGTCGGTTTTTTCTTCGTCGTAGCGATCGGGGTCTAGCTTTACGAGTGCACGGCCATGTTGACGGCAGTAAAAATCTGCCAAACGAAAATACTGGCAAATCTCCTTGACTTGCAAGACTTGCACTACGTCGGCTCGCTCCAGGAAACTCAAAATGGAGAGGGCGAATAGCGTTCCCGGCATGTCCGAAGAAAGGAGGGGACTGCCGCTGCTACCACTACTGTTGCGACCAGTGGTAATCATAGACGCGTTGTCATCATCCATGGTGGAATTCGGTTTGCCGGACGACTCCCGTGGAAGAGAATCCTCCGCGTTGTTGCTGTTGCTGTTAAGCTGAATTGCTCTCCTTCTCTAGTAGTAGCTTGGCGGCTCTCTTCTTTATTACAATCTGGTTTCAGACAATCCTTGTAGGATTTTATGGTTCCGCTTCTAAAAGTGTTGTGGTAAAGAGAGAATGCATTGTGGTTCTGGGTGGTAATCGTAATGACCCTAGCTAGGTCGCCGTCCATGGCAGCATTGGTCCGCTGTACAGTATTGTACTGCATGCATCGTTCTCGTCTTCGGTTTTCGAAAAAAAGCTTCCTCGCACGGATTGAAGTCATAAGCGTCCAAAGGGATTTCTGATCTCTAACTCCAAAACTGCTCTGTTGGCATGCATGTGCAGGCACTTTGCACAATAGCAACAAAAGCTAGCTGGACACACATGGGAGTAATTGCCCATTGAGCATTATTAGAAAGTGTGTGATTTCTTTAGGATTAAAAAAACACTGCCACCAAACAATGGTTTTCCCACTGAAATTCAGTTGGAAAAATGAGGATTGTCGCGCTTCTAAACTTTCACTTTTTATCTGAAGAGCACATGCAATCCTCTGTTTTACACTCTAGGGTTATCTAGATCATTGAGAACACATGCCTCTGTTTTGTATTCTAGGGTTTGTCTGATGGTGGCAATCTTGCACGCATCACAGGACAAACTCAGATGAAACAATCAAGTCAAAATGAGCACAACAAATTTCAACTGTAACAACATTCCTCTAACATAGAACAAAAAAGTCATCTTGGACAGAGACAGTTGTGGTGTGCACCATTTTGTGCATGTCGGAACGGGAGTGTGGATGCTCTTGATCTCCACATGGTTGGCCTCCATTTCCTTTATGGGCTATGAGCTCCTCTTAGGTCTGCACATTTTAGACATCAATGAAACAGTTTTGCTACAAAAATTAGTTTTGCATTGTGCCTCACTTTGGATTAATCAAACAAACACAAACAATGTCTCGTCGCATGAAATGAAGTCGGCCAATGCAACCATTAAAAAACGGACACACACAAAATAATTTTGGCTCTTTGGATTAATGCATTTTGGTAGCAATCTCCAGTGCAATGTAAGAAAGCACATTGCTGCAGTTGCAACTTCCAATGACCACTATCAAAATGATGTTCTGTGAATCTACATTTCTCTGATCAATGTCTGTGCAAGGTGATTACAAGTCTTGTTTGCTTTGAATGGATGGTGCATGGGGTGCATGCATTCATCATAAACAATCATTCTCAACAGACTTACAAGGACAGCAATGATCTGATTCTCTTCTTCTAAGATCAAAAGTTACATTTTTGTGCATGCACAATGTCGCTTGCCTAGCATGCATCATTGTTCTTCAACCACTTGCCACCAGAGTTTCTGATGCAGCTTTGCATGCATCTTATGCAAAAGCAACACTACAATCAAAAAGGATGCGCAGATGTATGAACTGCTACTTGCTCCAGCAAACGAAACCAAGAGCTAAAAGACAAGCCATGGAAGGCATTCAAAAATAATATGGGTCCCTCCGGCCACTGTGCGGTCGATTAATCTGAAACTATGCGCGACCTTTATTATATCGGTCTGTCATTCCACCGAAGCAAGTATATCTCTCCAAGATCGTCTCTTCCCTTCCCATCGAAACGATCAAAACAGCAACCACAAGCCAAGGCAACAACAAAAAACAAATTTGTGGAACTCTCCGTCCCCTATTGACAGTTTGATCTATGTTAGTTAGCTCTGCTGCATTAGTACAGTAGCTAGCTCTTCCTGTCTCAGACGGATATCTGCACGGGCTGCTGTACGAAACAATACAAAAACCATGACGAGGACTTCGACGATTATTTTCTATGGTGTCTTTTCCTTGTGTCTTTTTTTCTTGGAATGTACAAGAGCTTGGACGAATGCGCCGTTGCCACATTTATCCTTGTCGCCCCTCCGGTCTTTTTCGTGCCAACGCGAGGACACTCGTCATTATCACTTGTCGCCTTTGGTGCAGCGCAGTTCTGCTAATATGGCAGTCGGTCGTGCTGGAGCTGCTTTTCCTTTGACTCGGGTTCATGCTGCTGGTAATAATAAGGAACAAGAAAAATCAAAACAAGGAGTACAAGACAACAACAACAATGAAGGCGTGCTGAAGGAACAAGAACAATTGCAACAAGAACTCGAAATGATGATGATGAACATTACGGGCAACAGCGCGGCTGCTGCGGACGAGGAGGAATATGAAAGTGTGATTCCCATTCCTCCTTTTACGGCGGCCGTCATTCTCATGGGAAGCTTGTATGTCATGGGATATGGGTTTTATATAGGTCTCATGGGGTTCCCCGACGATTGACAAGCGTCTTTCCACGATACTATTGTGATCCAACCATCCAATATCTACACATGGATCGTATTATACATTCAAAAGCAGACAGATCCGATGCATGCATGTTGACGGTGACGTATACAAGGCATTCTTACCAGGAGTTGGTGAAAAGAAAAAAAGGACTATTGATTCGTAACATGCTTGGGATTTCCCTGCATGCATGACTCCAACCCTCGTCTACCTTTTTGTCCAAAAATATTGCATGCATTCTTCCGGTTCTCCTTGAGGAAACGAATACGTATGTGACGGTGACAATCTTGCCTGTTTTTTTTTCATGCTGTCTCTGGAACGTCATTGTGGATTGTGCATGCTGGATGGGTGGATAGATGGATGGATAAATTCATATACAGAAGAACAGTATACAGCATGGCAATACAACAAATTGAGCAAACCAAAAGATATCACAGGAAAGGATCAACCAAAAGGCCATTCAGATAATGATTATAATGACAAGGTTTCCTCACTCTCGGAATGAGTAAATTCTATGTATGATTGGAGCTGTTTTTATCAACTATATAGCATGTGTTCGTCTGGTTCGCTCTGAGTACAGTAGTTGCCTGGCAAGCTAGCTACTATAATAGGGTTCTTCTAGTGTGGGTGATTTGTGGACTCGTCGTCGTCGTCGTCGTCCGTAGCAACACAAGCATCATGGGCCAAGGCCAATAAGCTCACCACGGCAGTATCGCTTCGTAAAATGCGCTGTCCTAAGGTAACTTGTTGAAACTTGTACGACTCGAATCGATCCAACTCGTCGGGTTCGTCCCAACCCCCCTCGGGTCCTACCGCCAGCAACAATTTCTTTTGGGAGGCGGATGGAAATTCGACATTTCTCATTCTTATGGGCGGTATGCTTGTTGTAGGACTGCCATCTGCTGCTGCTACAGTAGTTCGTTGAGGGTGTGCCACCACACGAGCATATTCCGTCACGGGAAATAGGTCGTCCAAGTCATCCTCCAAAAAGTGTTGTAAATTCTTGACGATGTGCAATTGTGGCAACTGCACATCTCCCGCTTGACACAATCCCTCAATGAGACTGGCCCGTAGTTTTTGAGGGTATCGAAACAAGTGCGACCCAAAATAATCTCGGGGAACCTTGTGAGCGCCCGTCAAAATCAAATGAGAAACTCCCATTTGGGCAATCATGGGCAACATGCGACCCAATTGGAGGGGTCGTGGCAAGGCCAACAGCAAGGCGACCGAAGCGGATTCTTGACGTTGCGAGGCCGAAGGGGGTTGCAAGTCGTCGAGTCTTATGCACAACGATCCTGGTGGTTGGCCATTGGCCAATGGTTCGGCCTTTTTGACTTTGCCTTCTGGGATCCATTCAATCACGGCCGTATCGGTCAAGAGTCCTTCTTGACGATTGTCGTGGTGTGGTTCTTGTGGATTGGCATTGGCATTTGGACCAGTACTGCTCGCACTGCTCACGACGCCGGCTCGGACCGTATCGCCGTTGTGCAGACCCAAAATCTTGGCGGCGTGAATGGTACGATAATCATCTTTGGGTAAAATCACAAATGGCGATCTTTTGGGAGCTTCCTCGCCGAGTATTGGCTGTTCGTGTTCTACATCTTCTGGATCAAAAAGAAATCGATTCAAATAACGTAGTTGATGCTTTTGTGCGGCTGATCGATTGGCAAGGACTTGATAGACGCTTTTTCGACAAGTTGGGGTGAAAGCCAATGAGGATGCTATTCTCCGTGAAGTTGTCGTGAATGTTGGGGCGGATATTCGAAATGCTCTTGTGGTTCCAATGGTACTGCTACTAGTAGCCACCCAACTTTGAAGGATCCAACTCCATGTCAGTCTTGATCGCCTCATCTATTCGATAATTAAAGGATGCTAACTGGATTTGATTTGAGTAAATGGAATTGCAAAGCTTTGATATGTTGGCATGATGCCATACACAATAAATTGAGTGAAAAGATTCATGACCAGCAAGCACTTTCCGTAACCGCACATGGCTAGCGTAGCAAAGGACGTGTGTAGAAGCTAGGTAAAACTAGTACCAGAAATCGTTACTGCTTTCCTGATACTAAATGTTAAACTTCAGCTAGCACACTTGTACCAAAAGTAATCGCTTGGCAACGAGTAAAAAGATATCATCTCTGATTGCCACAATGGCACTGTCGCCGACGGCTGTTGCACACTGCAGACAACCTTGTTGACAATTGCAAGCTAGCTAAGAGAGGCTTGTTGACATCATGGAGGAGGGACATGTCGCCCACAATTGTGCGGTGAGTCCTGTGGAAATAGCAGTAATGTCACATTCTCAAGCCCAGACAACGTTGGCTCATCTCATTGACAAGCTTTCAAAAACAACAGTTTGTTGCTGGTGGCAGCTTCTAGGCGGCGATGCGAACAGCTTGTGCAAGTTGTTGGATGTGCCGTGGAGTAGTTTGCGGCTGATCCTGAGGAAGTGTCGTGTTTTGTGTGGTTCCGCCGACAGTTTTAGGACATCTGCATTTGAGGAATTTATGTTGCTAGTCAAGAGAGACTACACCATGTGCAGGCCTTGTGGCAAACTAGTCTACTTTTTGAAGATTGGGGATTCAATCGACGATGCGCATGCCATTGAGAGGCCCAAAGATATGCACTCGGCCGGTGGAATTTTGGAAGTCATGCCCATCTTGGGAGTTCACATTCCTGGTGTGTGCACCAAGGTGTCAAGACGGCTAGCCTCATCTCTCATGGAAGCAACAACAGAAGCGTTTGTGGATGGCATAACTGAGGAAAAACATCACTACAGCAACCAAAGTAACAAAGGCTCCATGACAATCTACATTAACGATTTTATAGACGTTGTCAAAAAGGAAATTATGTGCGCAAGTAGACAAGGTGGCGCCTACACCTTTACCCAACGGGCCGAAAGGATGCTTCGGAAAGCAGCTGCAGTTGCAATCAAAGGTTCTCTTCGGGACATTGTTGACGCTTGGGTGGAACGAATTGGAGATGAATCGAAGGATGGAAAAGAAGCTGCAATGGAATGTTTAAGCACACCGGCATTAGGCGGTCAAAGAACTGACATCACGACTTCTGATCTAGTGGAGATCACCCGGCGACCTTTTTTTGAAGACAACACACCAACTCTTGATGAGCAAGGAAACATCCCATTAATTACGCCTCCGATTGATCCAATTGATTTAAGTGACGATGTTGATGTTGACGAACGGGACATCGACATTGTTCTCACCCAGTTGAAGGAAGAAACAATGTTGCAGAATCTGCTGCACAAGAGACTTACGAGTAAGTCTGAGAGAGTACTCATGCTCGAACACAAAAATGGCCGGAAGTGTCGTGTTGTCGTTCCACCAGATTCTCATACTTCAAAGAGGTTTGTGGAAGAGGCAAAAAAGAGCCGGTGGATAAACGACATGTTGTACAATGAGCAGCATCGGAAAGGCATGTTGTTGCATTTGGCGCAGACGCACCCGGCAACGCATCAACGTGTGGCGAACCAAAAGAAGATAACAACACAATCTGCAGTGTTGAATGCACCACAGACGATTGCTCTTGGCCGTCTTGCTGGCATCAACGACACACAAATGACCAAGATGAGGTCATTCCTCAAAAACGTTGGCAAGGCTGAGTTGAAGATGTCAAAAAAAGAGATAAGGAGGATCGACGCGGACGTGGGTCTTAACTCGACGATGCCAGAAGTACACTTCAACACTTACACACTTGAATGGGCAACTACAAGTGGTAAAAGCGCAGAAAAGAAGGCACCGGAAACATGCCCTTATTGGAACTCAAACCTGCTTCTCGAAGTCGCCGCGGAAATAGACTTGGTACTTGCGAGTTTGTTCCTCGAAAAACCCGAGGACAATAACACACTGCGTGTATTGGATTATCGAGCACCTGACTTTGATGATAATCGCCCAGGAATCGTTGTACTATTTGGCGGCGATCATGGCGCTGGAGCATGCCCTTGTTCTATGAAACTGAACTTCTCATCTCCAGAAAAAAGAAAAGAACGTGGAGAACTGAACTGCAGATGTCCTACCATTCAAATTGCTTCCATTGATTGTTCTAAGGATTCTTTTGAACTGCTCTCTAACACTGTGATGCCCCGTCTCAGACAACAACTTATTGATCTCCGGAACAGTTGTGCGGTTGTGGTTCATTGCGACAAGGAACTTAGGAAACATCGAAAGGCGTTCTTGATGCCAAAGAACTTCAATCGAAATTCAATTCACATTCAGAATCAGCGGCTGGCTTATCATGTTGGTGGAGCAGAGAGAACTATCGAATTAGGGGATTTCTTTGACGCTACATTGCTGCTTGGTTCCTTTCGTGTCACGGTGGTCATCTCGAATTTCCATGATCTTTATGTTGGTGACTTGGCGTTCTTATGTATGGCTGTTGGCATGAACAACTCTGATGGTGCTCACTGTGTGCATTGTACATTAAAAGCCCGCGAATTTAACTGCCCGCAAATGCAGGCTGAGTGGATTCGAACAAAGGCATCGCTGACACCCTGTCTCAATGAACACAATCGACAAAGGCTGAGAAGAAAAGCAGTTCAAAATTACAAGGGAGTGAACTGCATCGGTCTCCTTGACATTGACCCACAACGCATCATTGTTCCCATGCTGCACTGCCCCATGGGTCTTGTTGACAAAGCATTGATGCACTTCAAGGCATGGGTCATTTACGAGGTGGAGAACTTGCCTGACGGTCCCAATCAAATACGACAAACGTACAGGAACGCAGTAGCACTTGTTGCCGTTGCCGAAGAGGAAGAAGAAGTCGCGCGTCAACAAGATGAGCAGGCGGGTCATGCACCTGAGACAATGTCGGCATTAAAGGGGAAAAAGGATGCACGAATAGCAGCAAGCAAAGAAGAGACAAAGGCCAAAGGCAACTTCGATGAAATGGTAAAGAGACATAATTCGAGGCTCTTTTCATTGTCCCAAAGCTTCGATGTTATCTTTCGTTCCCACAACATAAAGAAAGAGCATCACCATGGCGGCAAGTGCAATGGTGTTAACTGCATGCGGATCATGGAAAAGTCGCAAGAGCTCTTCCAAGAGTTTTCTACAGCAAGCAAGAACAAGAAGATGCCAACAAAGACGGACGCGGAGATAGAAACACGGTGCAGAGAATTTGCGAGGATGTTTGGCTTACTGGATGCCATTTGGTCTAATGTGCGTGGCATAGACGCAGGTTTGTTACCGACTGATGAACAGGTGCAACAATTGAGAACAGCAACGTTGAATGCCAAACAGCTGTGGTGCACCATGAACATTGGAACGCTACAACCCAAATGGCATTTGACTTTCGATGGACATCTCGTTGATCAAGTTCGCAAACATGGAGGATTAGCCGACAAAGCAGATGACACCATAGAGTTCCAACACCAAACACTAATGAAACTAAGGGACCGGTACAGAAGTGTCAGGTCCTTTCGGACCAAAGAGACGTGCACACGAAGGGAGCTCCGGCGCAGGAAATCGCCGGAGATTCAGAGTCATGTTGACAGCTATGAAGCTTCCATCAAGAGGAAAAAGAATAGCAAAAGGGCACTAGATGCAACAGAACGACAACATCAACAACGCAAGGCTAAGAAAGTAAAGCGGGAAGCTGCAATAGACGGGTAACGCGTCATTGTCAAAGTGAGCATATCGATTTGACATCTATTTCAATTTGAATTAAGGATGTTGTCCACGACTTGGTACAACGTGCGACCTTTTTACCTAAATGCACCAATGCTCCGTGTAACATCATCATGAAAAACTATCGAACCAGTGCTATAAGATGCACTCTTTAGAGGTAGATAGCTAGTTGGATGTGCTAATCTAACACTGCAAGTGTGTCCTAAACTATGTACTTGAGTTGCATGGTGTGCCGGGGATTGGTTTGTAAACTTGGATAGGTTGTTGTAACGTCTCACTCTTTGTCATAGAGGTTTTCGGCCGACATCGATGCCGGATTGCAACAGGCTGTTAACCTTGTTAGATAAAGGTAGCATCGACTTAGAGCTGCGCAGCATGTGTCAGTGATAGGTTTATCTTCATGAATGGATAGCTATTTAGGTTTGACACACCTAACTAACTTAGTTTATGATGCCGATGCAGGCATTGATTTCGTCCGTTTGTTGGTGGATGATGTTGGACATTTGAGCTGACATCCAACGGTCACTCGTTTTTCTCGCGCAGGCATAGAATTTGTTGTTGGTAGAATTTCTACAGAAAAAGCCGGCCGTCATTTTTGAAAATCGAAAATGTGAGGCAGTGAGAATAGTTTTTTTCTACTAGGAATCTTTCAAAACCTGACATACCAAAAGCAACGGCACTGCACGAATTCAAATGTCATGAGTAATAATAACAAACATGGTTTACTACTGCACTATTAGATGATTCCGAACAGGCTGCTATCACTGCTACTGCCATCGAATTCTTCCGCAGAAAAGAATCCTTCTTCTTCCGAATCAGCTACTAAGGGCCTGGAATCATAAACATCAATTTCATCCGCGTCTGCTTGTTGGTTAGTGTCTGCCACAGAGGCGACAGAGCTTGTGCAATGCCTCCGATCATGTCCTACTTGTCGACACAGGCCACATCTTCTAGGACCACGGGTCCTCCTTGTGACAGTGGTTTCGTCTTCCACATATCCTCCGTCCATTCCAATGCCAGACTGATAGACAGATCCATCGCGTCGACATCTTGCTCGCTTGGCCTCCTCTGCATGCTTTTTCAATTTCTCAAACTTACCTCGCTGTCGCTTTCTTTTTGCAGCTGGAGTCTTGGCTTTTGTGATACGCTTGTTACGATTGGTCTCTTTTACCTGTAAATAATGATAGACGTCACTTGTCATGAAGATACCCATTTTGCCAAAGACTTCCCTGTAATAACCAACAAGGCCGAGTGTGTTGATTCCGATTGCCATTCCTACACGTATCTTCAATGAGATCGACATGGAGTACACTTTGTTTTTAGGTGCCATCCAAGAAATGATTTGATTAAATGATTCGTTGGCATTTGTATCTAGAGAGTGTGCCAGCTCTCGCAAGGCTTCAATAGTGATGAAGCGGGCAATCAGCTGTTGTAGCTTTTCGTACAGTGCAGCATCCTTCTCTTTGCACCTGTAGAAATGTTTCTTTCTCTCGTCCTCGGTTTGGCTCTGACGCCTACACCACTCGCCACAGAATTCATGATTATCAAAATGGTGTTCAACAACAGCTTTAGAGGACTTTAGCATTGCCTCGTCAGTCGTCTTGTTTTTCAAAGTCTTTCCCATGAAGGCAAAGTTCTTTGACAGACGCAGAACATCCATCTTGGTCATTGTCATATTCCACTGCTTTTTCGGATCCTTCTTGTTAGGTCGTGTGCCAAGCTTTTCCAATGCATAGAGTTCATTCGCCAACGTCTTCCGTCTATGGTTTGGATCAGCCAAGAAGCCAGGCTCTGGCATGTAGCCGGGGATGCCTCCCTTGTCAGGCCGTGGAACAACATTGCCAGCCCTGTTTGTTATTTTTGGCACATCTGTGGTGTTGTTGTTCTTCATGTGGTCCGCGTTGCTCCACTTCAACTTGGCCTTGATAGACGAATCGTCATCTGTTGCTATTGTTCCAACAATTGTTTGGTATTGGTCGTACAATGCCTTGTACATTTGAAGCATTGCCTCTGGTTCCATGGACCCAGACGTCCCATCAAAATTGCTGACACATTCATGCTCTGCTACTTCTTCATCAGCCGCATGATGTCGATACCAAGTCTTGCATTTCTTACAAGACTTGCAACAAATGTATTTAGCAATGGGCTTTCTTGTCAGATTAGCAATGAACATTGCATGTCCGGAATTGCTATTGAACGTACGACCTGATCCTTTTTGGCTCCAACCCATGTCACCACCACAACAAATGACAGGCCATTGTTGTCTTGACAATTTCTTTTCCAGCCAAAGCTCGCACAGTTTGTTGCCCTCGTTGTCGACTTCGTCACCAAATACCAATTCCACTTCAACCTTTAAATTAGAAAACAATGTGTTTTCTGTGATGGATTCAATCACTGGGTAAATGGTGGATTCGATGGTACCAAACGTCCTTGACTGCATTGTTGTTGCATTTGGCAAGCCACACAAGCCGAGGACACGAGCAGCCTCCGTGCCTCCATCTCCCGATTGAATAAATGACAAGACGAAGCAAATGTTCAATGCATAATCTGAGTTTCTGCTTGCATTGATTCTTCCTGCATCCATGGGCACTTGTGCCTGTGCTGGAGGCGCCGCGGCTACACATGTGCAACCACCAACCTCATTTGTGCAGGCAATGCGGGTACCACTGGCAATGCCATCTGTTGGAAAAGTCACTTCCAATGTTGACCCGCAATTAGGACAACCCTGAAGGTGTCGATTCACCAGCGCTCTCATTGGATTGACTTCCACTATCACCCTTCGATGTTGTGTTTTGATGAAGGGAGGTGTTGCCATAGCTTCTGTCAATGAACTGATTGTACTCTCTGCATCCGCGGACGCAGCTGCGGCTGTTGCTGGAACTACAATGTCATCAGGTGTGGGTGTGAGATGTAGTCATATGGAACGTCGGATCCATGACTGAATCGATCACGATCTCTAGAACGTCCAGCAGGCAACAGGAACGTGACTGACATGACCT